>Ga0255344_1005542_pt1 | contig 12015 bp, 10 predicted proteins | sample wastewater_treat_5_FD_192414 | JGI IMG/M metagenome (GOLD analysis project Ga0255344, IMG submission 192414) | Wastewater microbial communities from Lulu Island WWTP, Vancouver, Canada - plant18 | ecosystem: Engineered > WWTP > Wastewater > Unclassified | place: Canada: Vancouver, British... | reverse complement strand
GTTTTTGGTGAAGGTGTTGTTTGTGGTTGGGGTTGTGGCGCGGTGGGTTTTGCGATGGCATAAATTACCCCTATCACAATTCCCGCCAGAGCCAGAAATCCGATTACTCCTATTGCTAGTCCAATCATAATCTTCCTCCTTTAGGAAGTTGCCGGCGGCTGTGCCGGTGGTTCTTCACTTGGAGTGAAACCGGCGCGAATGCCGGCTGTCACCGCGCGGGCAACGTGCTCGATTCCCATCTCCCGCGCCGCCTCGGCGTTCAGGGTTGCTTGAGCGGCCTGAGGGCTTCGCTCATAAGCCCGAATTTGCGCGTTGAGCGCTTGTTCTCGGGCGTTTCCAACCAGCTCGATTGCCCTGGCCTCCCCTTCGGCGGCCGTGACTGTTGCGACTTTCTTAGCTTCCGCCAAGTAGGCCGCGGTTGAGGCTTGACGATATTCTTCTGCTGCGCTTCCGGCTGGATCAATCGATAGAATATCGGCTCGGACAATCTGAACACCGTATTCTTCCAAAACCCTTGCGCTGAGGTTGCGAACTCCTTGCGAGAAGCCCCTATTGTTTGAATCACCCTCATCCTGAATCAATTGTTCGTATGTCTTTGTGCCGACATATTGTCGGCCCTGCTGGCGAACAAGGTCCAGAATCGCATCGAGATAGCGGTGCACCTCAAAGAGGGCATCATAGACATTGACCACTCGGAGAGTGATCAAAAATTCTACATTCACTGGAAGCTTGTCGAATGTCTCAGCTTCCTTTAAGGTGCCCCAGTACAGAGCATCCTTGACGAAGACGTGGAACAATTCCTCGTTCCTTTTCACAGGACGAGGATCCGTCTCACCCTCGGGTGCCTTGTAGGTCACCCAGCCAAAGTTGTAGTGATACAACTTTTGGAAGGGTGGAATGCCTACCCAATAGAGCCCCAGGTGTTTTTGAAAAACCAGCTCTCTTTTGGGTGCATCTGGATTCCTTTGAACAACACTCCAGACTTTTGTGCCCGGGTAGTGTTCTTTGTTTTCGGGTGTAACAATGTCACACCCTTCCTTGCGGCCTATTACACGCCGGAAGGAATCACCCCTCATCACCACTTTGGCTTCGCCGTCGCGGATGGTCGTGAACGGCGAGATATGAGCGAGACGAGGCGAGTTTGCCAACCAGAAGAGCCACAAAGGGCTCGTAATGGCTGCCAAAATCAACATCAAGAAGAAACCAAGAAATACCTGAATAAGAAACATAACAACCTCCTTGGGATTTCCCCAATTAACCACATTTTCAAAAGGGGAACATCCCCTGTACACTCTATCTATTATTATACACCTTTTTGCCAAAAAAGTCAAATCCAGCTTTAAAATAAGAGTTATTCCAAGTTTTCTTAAATTCCTAAAAACCTCTCAGTATCTCCTTCAACAGTCTCCAAGTTTCAGTTAGTTTTCTTTAAATTTTTCGGAATTCAAGCTATATAAACACCAGGTGCGATCGCACCTGGTGTTTATATAGCTTGAATTGATAGATATTTTCTTGGCTTTTTGTTTATTTTTTGCAATAATATGGTGGTGTTTTATCCGCCCATAGCTCCCGAAAAAACATCAGAATGTTTACGGGCTTGCGGCTTCCGGCTTCGCTATGGTTGAGATAAGTTTATTTTTGTTTTGGTTCTGGCAGGTTTTCTTTTACAATATAAAAGTTGGTTTATCCGCCCATAGCTCAGCTGGTAGAGCAGTTGCCTCTTAAGCAAACGGTCGGGGGTTCGAATCCCTCTGGGCGGACCGCGAAGCGAGACGGCCAGAAGAAGTAAATTTATTTGCTTCTGTAGAGATTCGAACAGCGGCCTAGCCCGTGACGACACAGTCGGCCTAGGGAGCGATAATTTTTCAGTAGAAAAATTTAGTGAGCTGGTGCCCAGCCCGAGGAGCGCGACTGGCGCGACGAGAGGCGAGGGAGAATCTCCCTCTGGGCGGACACGAGCAAAATCAAACGACCAAAAAATATATGCTGGGGTGGCGAAATTGGCAGACGCGCTAGCCTTAGGAGCTAGTGGAGTAAAATCCATGGAGGTTCAAGTCCTCTCCCCAGCACCTTTTAAAACCCCCTAAAGTAATTGGTAGCTTGTATTCAACCTTGTAAACACCAGGTGCGATCGCACCTGGTGTTTACAAGGTTGAATTTTTTAATTTTTATACAATATCTGATTCCTTGACTGCAAAAAATTTTAAATAATCAGATATTCCTTTAACTTTTAAATCTTTTATAAATTCTTCAGGTAGCGGACTTGGCCCCAACCAAACGCTGCGTTGCAACATTATAAACCCAAGGCTAAGCAAGGCTTTACGTAACCACGTGCGTCTAGTTTTTAGACATTCTGGAATATCAAATGAAATGATTATTTTTTCCGCTAGATTTGACTGTTTTGGTTTTGAATAACGACGATAGTCTAAAAAACTACTTCTAGCTTTAAACTTTTTAATACCCTTGGTTGTGATAAACCAAAGACCCTTATTATTCTTAACATAACCTCTTTTTTTCAGTCTAGAAAGAAGCGTTCGGAGTGATTGTTCATTAATATGGACTTTTTTCTCAAACCTTGTTTTTCCAAAGGTTCCTTCGTAATGGCCCGCAAGGCGGGACCTTAAGCGCCGATAATTACCCGGGTTATTAGAAAGAAAAAATAAAATTTCATCGGTTAAACTCATTTGGGTTTATTATATAACAAAAACTATCTTGTAAACACCAGGTGCGATCGCACCTGGTGTTTACAAGATAGTTTTTGACAGTTATTTAAATGAAAAAAGCCAAAAATAACCGGATTCTTCCAAGTTCGAGACTAACGTTTTGTGCCCGGGGCGGGAATCGAACCCGCACGGATTTCTCCACACGATTTTAAGTCGTGCGTGTATACCAATTCCACCACCCGGGCTTGAAAGATGACAAAGAGAAATAAAAATGGAAAAGAGCCGACACAAACTAAAAAAGTTTGTTTGAGGCCTGGGGCGGAATCGAACCGCCGTATAAGGGTTTTGCAGACCCTTGCCTTACCACTTGGCGACCAGGCCATTCTTAATATGAAAAGAAAAGATTAAAATGTAAATAGTCGGAATAAATGGAAAAATCGCCGCGTTAATTTTAGCACTTTTTGTTTCTTTTTTCTATTGTCAAAAAACACCGTCTTTCTTAGCCTTCTCGCAACAGCCTCTCAATGTTTTGACGGTTTTTCTCGCCTTCGTCTATTACCACTTCCACATGAGGCAAGTGGCGCAGGCGGGAATGTTCTTTGATGTGTTGACGAATTTCCGGCCGACGACGTTTGGCAAAGTTCAGCGCTTCTTCTTCCAAATTTTCCGGAATAACTGAAATATAGGCGGTCACTTTTTTAGAGTCTGGCGTTATGACGCAGTGAGTGACGGTAATCAATGATTTGGTGCCAGCTTCGCGATTTAGGTATTCGGCAATTAAGCTTTGCAAAAGTGATTCTTCTTTTTCTTTGTGAAAAGACATGGGAGTTTCGCGTTTTTTATTTTGTTACTGTCTCAAAAGCGTAAATGACGTCGCCCCCGGCGATTTCTATTTTAGCTTCAACCTCGGCGCCGAATTGGGTGTTTTCTTCAACTTCGTTTACTTTAATTTTTTGAATTTGCAAATCAAGAATTTTTCCTTGACCGATTTCGTTGTCGTGACGATGGATTTTTACCTTTAGGCCTTTAACAATTTTGCCGGCGCTAACGACGCCGCCAATAATTTGTTTGTCTTTGGTGGCGGCGAAAGTTTTTAGAATCTTGGCCCGACCGATTGTTTCTTCCGTGGTTACTTTGGGGGTTCGCCCAAGCGCTAGCTCTTCCAACCATTCTGATAACTTATAAATAATATCAGAAGTTTTTATGGTGACGCCTGATTTTTCGGCCAAGGTGATGGCGCTTTTTTCGGATTTGACTTTGAACCCAAGAATGACCGCTTCGGGAAAAGCGCTGACCAACTTAACATCGTTTTCAGAAACTGGCCCAACGTTCTTGGCCACAACTTCTAAAAAGACGCGCTCCAAATTGATTTTGGCAAGTTCTTTTTCTACCGCTTCCAACGTGCCGGCAACATCAGCCTTGATAACAAGCGGAATTCGGATGGCGTTTTCAGCGACGTGGGGGTTGAAAATTTTGCCACAGGGGGCAATCGTAAATGGATTTTCAGCCAACCATTTGTCAGCCTCGTCTTTGGCGGCAAAAGCTCTAAATTCGCAACCGACCGGTGGCAGTTCAGAAAAGCCAAAAACTTTGACTGGGGAGGAGAACATTAGTTCCTTGACCGGCTTGCCCAAAAAGTTTTCCATTTTTTTAATTTTGCCGAGAGCGTTGCCGGCCAAGACAAAATCCTTGTCGCTTAGGGTGCCGTCTTTGATAATTAGAGTGGCGGTCACACCGGCGCGCGGGTCCAGATTAGTTTCCAAAATAAAACCCTTGGCTGGTTTTTCTGGATTGCCTTTCAACTCTTCCATTTCGGCGACTAAAAGCAGAAGGTCTAAAAGTTCGTCCACGCCGGTGCCCTCGGTTGAGGAGACAAGGGCGCAGGGAATGGCGCCGCCGTAACCTTCCACAAAAACGTCATTTTCGGCTAAGCTTTGTTTGGTTCGGTCCGGGTTAGCTTCAGGTTTGTCTATTTTGCTGATAGCCACCACGAAAGGCTTGTTGTGTTCTTTGATTGATTTGAGCGCTTCCAGGGTTTGTGTCTTGACGCCTTCTTCGGCTGAGACAATCAAGACGGCAATATCGCAAATTTGCGCACCCCGAACACGCATTGCCTCAAAAGCGGCATGACCGGGGGTGTCCAAAAAAGTTATTTTTTGATCTTTATGAACAACCTCATAAGCGCTCACGTGTTGGGTAATACCGCCCGACTCTCTTTCTACGACATTGGTTTGTCGGATGTAATCAAGTAACTTGGATTTACCGTGGTCAATATGGCCCATAACGGCAATAACCGGCGGGCGAGCTATTTGTTTGTTTTTGTCAGTTTCGGCCATATTTTGTATTAAACCAATAAAATAGGCCGAAGACAAGCCTGAATGACTGGGGCGATTAAAAATCGGAAGCCTTGTGAACGTCCGATTTGTCTCGGAATTTAGCTCGAAGTTTGTTGCTCGGCGCGTTCAATCGCCGCGCGTTCTTCTTGGGTTAGCTCATACTCGGATTTGCCGTCGGAAATCGGTTTGGCGTAGATACTGACTTTGTCGCGCGAGTAAAGGCTGGAAATGACCACCCCATCACCTTGCTCGTTAAGGAAGCTAGTGGCAAAGCTTTGGTTGCCGCCTTGGTCCTTGAAGGGATTAAAGCGAACGGTGTGAACTTTTTGAATTGCTTTGGCTAGGCGTTTGTTGATGTTGTCTATCTCTTGAGCAATGAGCAAGATTCGCTTGTCCATTTTTTGGATGGTGACCACATTGCCGGCAATGGTGTCTTCCAGATCGCGGGCATTTTTGCCGGAAAGCAAACTCTTCAGTCTTTTTTCCAAAATAACCATTCTAACCAAAACAAAAATCACGATGGCGATTAGGCCCAAAGTGACGACAAGCAAAGTATTTATATCCATATCTTAATTTTAAACAAATTATGATAAAATGCCAACTATGGAACTACCGTTTAAAAGTGGAAAAACTAGGCATTATTGGGATACGGCAGCCGCGACGCCTTTGGCGCCGATAGTCGAAAGGGCGATGGTCAAAACTGCCAAAGACTTTGGCAACCCCGCCAGCATTCATCGAGAGGGAGTGTTAGCGCAGGAAAAGCTGGCGGCTGCGCGCCAAACCGTTGCCAGATTGATTGCCGCCGAACCGGATGAGATTGTTTTTACGGGAGGCGGAACGGAAGGCGACAACCTGGCTATTTTGGGCGTGGCGCGCGCGCGTAGTCAAGTCGGTCATCTTATTACGACCACCGTCGAACACAAAGCGGTTCTTGAGCCTTGCCGATATTTGGCGGACCTTGGCCACCAGATTTCTTATTTGCCGGTTTCCGCTGATGGGTTGGTTAATCTCAAAGAAGTGGAAAAAACACTCACGACGGAAACTTTTTTGGTTTCTATAATTTACGCCAACAATGAAATTGGAACGATCCAGCCGATAAAAGAAATTGCTAAGGTTGTCAGGCGTTGGCGGAAAGAACACAAAACCAATTTGCCGTATTTGCATATTGACGCTTGTCAGGCGCCGCGTTTTTTAAATTTGAATGTTTTGCAGTTGGGAGTGGACCTAATGACGGTTAATGGCTCTAAAATTTATGGTCCGAAAGGGGTTGGTTTTCTTTATGTGAAGCGAGGGGTTCGACTTCTCCCGTTTTTGCTTGGGGGTGGTCAAGAAGAAGGTCGCCGCTCTGGGACGCATAATTTGCCGGCGATTGTTGGTTTGGCCAAGGCGCTAGAAATTTGTGAAGCCGAAAAAGAAGCAGAGACAGAAAAATTGACGGCGATTCGGGATTATTTGGCCACCCAACTGACGAAGATTGCCGGTCTAAAATTGAATGGCGGTTTTGGCAAGAATGAAAGATTGCCCAACAACTTAAACTTTTCGGTTGAGGGTTTGGAGGGCGAACAACTAGTTTTGGAATTGGACGCTCGCGGCTTTGCAGTTTCGTCGGGTAGCGCTTGCTCATTTGGTGCTGATGACGGCTCGCATGTCGTGGCAGCCCTCGGTTATGGCGAAGCGCGGGCCTTGGGCGCTGTTCGAGTAAGTTTGCCTCGCGAGACAAAACTGGCTGAGGCTAAAAAGTTTGTCGAAAAAGTGAAAGAAATTTTAAAAAAATACAAGGGGTGATTTTATTTAGCTGAACTTTTCCTCCCTTTCTTTTTTATGCTATAATTTTCTTATGAATATAAATGATTTGAATAAAAGTCAGTTTTTTCTTTTAATTTTGTTAGTGATGTTTGTAACTTCGGTTACAACGGCGATTGTGACGGTTACTTTGCTTGATAAGTCTCCAAGTGGCGGGTTTTCCGGCGCGGTAACGCAAGTGGTTGAAAAAACAATTGAAAAAATTGTTCCTGGCGCAACGACGACGATTGTGAAAATTATCCGTGAGGCCCCTTTGCCCAATGAAGGCGAATTGATTGCCCAGGCGGTAAACAAAGTTTCGCCCAGCGTCGTGGGAGTGTCGCAGAAGGATAAAGACAGTAACAAAAAACTGGGAGCAGGTTTTGTCTTGTCAAACGATTTAGTCGTGACGGGCGCCAAAATTTTGCCACCGGATATAAAGGAATTGTCTGTTTCTTTTGGTAAGGCGAATCTTCAGGCAGATTTAATAAGCCGAGACGATAATCATGGGGTCGCTTTTTTCCGCATTAATGCTTCCGGTACGGAGATTGTTCAAACCGGACAGTTGGCGGAAGAAGGCCCCACGGTTGGCCAAACGGTGGTGGGTTTAAGCGTCGCCAGTGACGGTTCGGCCGAGATTGCGACAGGTATCGTGATTGATTTTGTCAGCGCGGCAGCAACTAGCACGAACCAGACGGGAACCAGCACGGCCGGTTTGATTAGGACCAATGCCGTAAATTCCGATAATGTCGGCGGCCCGATAATTGACAAACAAGGGAAAATTGTCGGCATTGGCATTGCTCGCGGTTATGCCTTGGCGGCGGATAGCCTAAAAAATCTTATTGACCAAATAAAATAACCGTGTTAAGATAAAAGAGTGTTTGAGAAGTCTGAAAGCTGATGAGCCTGAATGTCTGAAGCGGATATTAAATTATAAATTAATTTTAGCCGTTGAAGTTCCGGAGAGAAATTTTGTCTCTTTGTTTGGCTAGGCCAATGGTTCTCGGGTTTAGTAAATTACTTGTATAAATTTATTGACTATTAATTTTTAAACTTTATGCCTCCATTCCAAAACTTTACTTCAAAGGCCCGTGAGGCCATCCGCAAATCACACGAACTGGCGATTGAACGCGGTCAAAATCAAGTCAATCCAATACATATGTTGGCGGCTTTAGTTTTGCAGGATGAAAGTTTGGTTGTTTCTATCATCGAAAAGTTGGAAGTGGACTCAATCGCTTTGACTGATTATATCTTGGATAGTATTGAGGGCCCGGGCATGGGCAGTGTTGTCAGTCCGAATTACCAAATCTATCTAACACCGGAATTGGTGCGAGTGTTTGAAGAGTCCATCAAGCAAGCTGGTAGCCTGCGTGATGAATTTGTTTCCACCGAACATCTTTTGTTGGCAATTTTGGATATTCCGAGTCAAGCTAAAGAAATTCTTAATCGCTTCAAGATTACGCGCGATAATGTATTTCGGATTTTAGAAGAATTAAAATCCGGGAAAATGCCAAACTTAACTGAAACCAAAAAATTCAAAGCCATTGAAAAATTCACCAGAAACCTGACTGAAATGGCGCGCGCGGATAAGTTAGATCCGGTTATTGGTCGTGACGGAGAGATTCGTCGCATTATGGAAATTTTGTCCCGTCGCACCAAGAACAATCCGGTTTTGGTTGGTGAAGCGGGAACCGGAAAAACCGCGATTGTGGAAGGTTTGGCGATTCGCATTGCTAAAGGGGACGCGCCGGAATCTTTGCGCGGCAAAGAAATTGTCTCACTGGATTTGGGTCTGCTTTTGGCCGGAACTAAATACCGAGGCGAGTTTGAAGAACGTTTAAAGAGTATCATCAAAGAAGTGGAAAAATCGGAAAATAAAATTATTTTATTCATAGACGAAATTCATACGATTGTTGGCGCCGGCGCGGCCGAAGGCGCGATTGATGCTTCAAATATGTTAAAGCCGGCCTTGGCGCGTGGCGATTTGCGGACAATTGGCGCGACGACAATCAAAGAATACCAAAAGTATATTGAACGCGACCAGGCTTTGACTAGACGTTTCCAGCCGGTATTGGTTGAGGAACCAACAGTTGAAGACGCAATTACTATTTTGCGTGGCCTAAAAGACAAATATGAACTTCACCATGGTGTTCATATTACTGATGATTCCATCATCTCGGCGGTCAACTTGTCGGCGCGCTATATTACTGACCGTTTTTTGCCAGATAAGGCTATTGACCTGATTGACGAAGCGGCGTCTGCTTTGCGTTTGCAGTTGGAAAATAAACCGGCGGTTTTGGAAGACAATGAGCGGAAAATTATGCGCTTGGAGGTGGAAAAAGAAGCCTTGAAAAAAGAAGTATCGTTGAATGACAAGAACAAAAACGCCAAAACTCGAATCAAAGAAATTGACACGGAAATTGCCGAATTGAAAGAAAAAGTAAGTGAGCTGGAATTGCGATGGAAAAACGAAAAACAATTGATAAATGAAATTCGCGATATCAAAGAAGAATTAGAAAAATTGAAGTTTGAAGCCAGTCAGGCCGAACTGCGGGCCGACTTGGGTAAAGCGGCGGAAATTCTTTATGGTCGAGTACCGGAACTGCAAAAGAATCTGAAAATGCGCGAGAACAAACTGAAAAAATTGCAGGCGACACGCAAAGTGTTGAAAGAAGAAGTGGCCGAAGAAGAAGTGGCCAAAGTAGTGTCACGCTGGACTGGTATTCCGGTCACCAAGATGTTAGAAGAAGAAAGCGAAAAACTGAATCGAATGGAGGAGGAGCTTAGAAAGCGAGTTAAGGGTCAAGATGAGGCCGTCGAAAAAGTGTCTGAATCAGTTCGTCGGTCGCGCGCTGGTATTTCAGACCCCGACCGGCCGATTGGTTCGTTCATATTCTTGGGTCCGTCAGGTGTTGGCAAAACGGAGCTGGCTCGCGGTTTGGCTGAGTTTTTGTTTAACGACGAAAAGGCTTTGATTCGGGTAGACATGTCCGAATATATGGAGAAGTATTCTGTTTCCAAACTGATTGGTTCGCCGCCGGGTTATGTTGGACACGAAGAAGGCGGCAATTTGACTGAGCTTGTTCGTCACCGCCCCTATTCCATCTTGCTTTTTGATGAAGTGGAAAAAGCGCACCCGGAAGTTTTTAATATTTTACTTCAGGTGCTTGATAACGGCCGCCTGACCGATTCCAAGGGGCGAGTAGTAAACTTCAAAAATACCATCATTATTATGACTTCCAATATTGGCAGTCAGTATATTAAGAACTTTAATAAAATTGGTTTTTCAGGGCGCGATAAGGCGGAGGCCGGTTTTGAAGATGTCAAAGAAAAAATGATGGATAATCTAAAAGACCACTTCAGACCCGAATTCTTGAATCGCTTAGATGAAATAATCATCTTTAATCCGTTGTCTGAAGAAGTGCTAAAACAGATTGTGGACATCCAGTTGGGTTTGGTCAAAGAACGTTTGATGAAAAAAGGCGTTTTCTTGGATGTCTCAGAAGAGGTAATGTTTTATTTGGCCAAAGAAGGTTTTAACCCAGAGTATGGCGCCAGACCGCTTAAGCGCTTGATTCAGAGCAAAATCTTGAATCCGGTAGCCAAGTTTATCATTGCTCGTTCGGTGGACAATGGGGGAACAGTAACAGTGGAGATGAAAGAGGGCGAGCCAGCAGTGGAATTAAAAAAGGTTTTTCGCCGGCGCGCTAGTAACGTTAGGGGCGATTCCAAAACTTCAGCTAGCAAAAAGTAGGTTTGCGATATTTGGTGTTATATATTATGATAATTAGGCCTCAAAAGAGACCTAATTGCGTAGGTGGCGGAGTGGTCAATCGCACCTGACTGTAAATCAGGCGGCTTCGGCCTACGGGGGTTCGAATCCCTCCCTACGCACAAAACAATCGGCTTTATGCCGGTTTTTTTGTGAGTAGGAGCAAGTGAATTGATTCACTTGCGTGAGGGGTTCGAACGGCGGAGCATGTTTCGCTCAGTAGAGCGAAACGCGAGCCGGTGCCTAGCCCGAGCCGAGTGACTGACGAGGCGAGAGGCGAAGGAGAATCCCTCCCTACGCACAAAACAATCGGCTTTATGCCGGTTTTTTGTATGAACGTCTTTTTTGGTTTTTTATTTTGCAGCTAGGGAAAAAAGATGGGATATTGGTGGGTGAAGAAAAAACATTTGGGTTTTTCTCTATGATGTGGAGTAAAAAATAGCCCCGGTCGCGCTCCACGTAACCGGGGTTGATTTAGGGGACTAAACGGCGACTTTCTTTCGCCGGTGCTTAGCTCTGGCTCGGTCATATTCCCCCAGAGCCCTATGGAATTCGGGGCTCTGACCTCCGAGCCGTTTGGCCCGAATAACCGCAAGCAGGAGCTTCTTTTCTTTCTTCATTCTCCCCACTTCTTTTTTCAATTCTTTTCTCCTTTCTTTTTTGCTGTTTTTGTTAGCCCCCCACTCTTTTCATCTTAACACAAATAAGTGTAAAAGTCAATTTTGTTTTTTTATTATATCTAAGTCCTTGTTTCTGGTTTTAGAATGAAACAAGAATAAGAATTGAAAGGGCTCAACCAAAAATTTGCTTATTTCAACAACTTGGGCTATAATAAAAAACACTGTCCCTGAGGCAGATTAATTTATTTATGTCACAAGATTTTTTAATCAGACTGTCTTGCAAGTCTTGCAAACGAATCAACTATTGGAGCCGCAAGAATAAGAAAAAAGTGGAGCGGAAGATTGATTTGAATAAATATTGCAAATGGTGCAAGAAGCATACGCAACACGTGGAGACCAAGAAATAGTCCTCTCGGTGAGGGCTTTTCTTTTACTTTTTTAAATGAAGTTTCTATGTTATGATGCCACCTAGTTTCTGGTTGTTTTGGTCAAACTTCGGGAGCTTAGTTAAATGGTATAACTACGGTCTCCAAAACCGTCGTTGGGGGTTCGATTCCTCCAGCTCCCGCCCTTTAGATAACTAGATAACTCTAGTTTTGTTTTTTATCCACAGGGGCAGGTGAAATGGTTTCTTTAAAAGAGTATAATTGAACCATAAAAATCTAGTATGGAAATTCCCAAAAAAGAATACTCAGAAGAAGAACTGGCTCAAATCCCCCCCCCCTGCTTCCGTTGGGAGAGTTGGGGGATGATGATGAAGACTTGGAAAGCTTGAGTGGGTCGGTTCCCGGACAAGAGGGCGGCGTCGGGAGAGAGGCGGAAGTACCTCTCCCCGATCCTGA
>Ga0255344_1005530_pt1 | contig 12031 bp, 10 predicted proteins | sample wastewater_treat_5_FD_192414 | JGI IMG/M metagenome (GOLD analysis project Ga0255344, IMG submission 192414) | Wastewater microbial communities from Lulu Island WWTP, Vancouver, Canada - plant18 | ecosystem: Engineered > WWTP > Wastewater > Unclassified | place: Canada: Vancouver, British... | reverse complement strand
TGATCTCTACTTCACGGCAATCTTCTTCAGCCATGCCGTTAACCACATCGGTCACGATGCTGAACGGTGAGGTCAGGTCGTCGGGCAACAACAGCTCGGTGTAATCTTCAATCCGCTCGAAAAGGAAAGGGAAGAGGTGGCTGAGGTGATTGCATGCAGCTACCAGCAACATGCGGTAGACCTCGTTGTCGGGGTTATTGGAGGGCTGGCGACCATCCAGGATATCAAAAAGCAGTGTCTTGTTCACTTTCAGCTCTCCGGGAATGTTGCCCGAATGGGCTTCTGTTAGTATCTGTGGGCTTACATGGTCGGGGGTGGCGGGTGTGACGACCGACATACCTATGGGCTGGTAACCGTTGACATCCATGAAACGAAGGGCGACGAGGCGGTTGAACCAGGTGTAGGAGACCTTGTCGATCATAGCCTGCTTGCCGTGACGGTGGATCTCTTCGTTCAGCTTCTGCAGCGTATCAGCTTTTCCCCTTAACTCGGAGGTATCCTGCGACAATACATAGTTCATCTTTGCACCTACCTGCTGGAGCAGTTTGATGCGTGCCTCCTGTGCGAATCGTTTCAGTTGATTGGTGTTCATTGCTTAATTTAGTGTAATGCGGTAGTTCTCTTTGATCTTTTGTTCGATTGCTTCTCTCAGTTTGGAAATATAAGTCTCCACATCTTCCATATTCTCCAACTGTGTCTTGTTGAGCCGAACCTCTTTCTCTACCTTGGCAATGGATGTAAAACGTATCAAGGGTTGAGGGGGTGGATCCTTGACGTCTGGTGGAGTTGGCGGTTTGGGCTTATTCTCTACCATGTAATTCAACTGCCTTGTATACAACTCACTCAGGTTGTTTCGTTCGCTCTTCAGGTTGCCGATATATGGCTGTCTGCCGGCCTTTGCGATAATCTCTTCAAACGGGCGTATTGCATTTGCCCGTATATGTTGGGGTACCTCCTTAAAGATATAACTCAACTTCAACTGTTCGATCTTTCTGTTTGCCTCTTCTGTCAAGGCAAATTTCTCTTCCCGAATCTTATCTGCAATCTTTCCGGCTAGCTGGTCCATCGCAACCTTGGCATCCTGCATCGCACTGCCTTTATAGGGTGCGGCGCTTTTTGCTATTTCTGCCAGAAGTACCCTCTCCGGTGCTTCCACATGTTCGAAGTTGGCCTTGTTTTCGTTCCTGAACTCCAGAATCCTGTCGAATATTTTCTTCTGTTCTCCGTTCCAGAACTGAAGGATGGGATCATATACCTGTTCCTTCAGATCCAGTAGTTCATCTTCATATTTGCGGATATTCTGTATCAGCTCTGCATAGTTCATCACTCCCAGCTTGTGCAGGAGTTCGGCCAACGGTGCCAGTGCTTTCAGAAAAGGATAACGATCAGATTCAACCAGCAGCTGACGGATTCCCTTCAGCTCGGCAAGTGCCTTATCCCTGAACAGCATCGCGGCCTCCTTCCCTTCGGTGTGCGGGTTGGTTTCGTTAAAGGTTTCGTGGTAGACAACTTTCAGGCATCTGATATCTTCGGGTCTAAATTCGATTTGAGGATTGATTAAAGTACTCAGCCAGGTACGGTTGTTGTCGAACGCATCCATCATACTCTTGTCGTCAAGGTAATTGTCTGCATTCTTCGCCTCCAGCTTGCCTCGCTTGAACAGCTGCGCCGTGATGCACCAGATGGCCATGGTGGACCAACCGTAGGGTTTCTTGGAGAAGTGGTCTCTCAGGTCACTCAACGAGGTCCTGTCATGTTGCACCTTCCTCCTTTCAAGCAGGTTGAGCAGCTCTTGCTCCGGTGCGGAGAGCAAATCGGGATCACCGTTGAAGAGGGAGAGCTCTCCCTTGGCCATGATGGTGCGCAGTTGTGCCTCGTCGAGCGTGGCGCTGCCCAGCAGTCGCAGCTTTGGGTAGGCGAGCTGTATCAGATCCTGGGCTGTTTCAAGGATCCTGCTCCTGCCGTCACGGCTGGTGGAGGTGCGGTTGATCACACCATTCATGTAGATGACAGCACTGCCCAGTAGATCGTTGGTGGTGGACTGCAGTTGTTTTTTTCGCAATCCGTTCTGGCGACCTTTCTCATAGATGATCCTTGTTACAGAATCCTTCACCGCAGTGCTCTGTGCCTGCTTGATATATTTCTCGGTTTGGAGGTAAAGCCGCACTTCGTAGATAAAACGTTTCTCGGGAGGAAGCTTCACCATCATCAGGGTACCATCGGCCATTGTGCTTCCTCCATAAAAAGCTTCGAAGTCGTAATTTTCGTTATTAGGAGTGATGATATCAATCTTGAGCTCTTTCTCCCTGCCGAACAGGACACCATCGACCTTCCGGGTGTATTCAAACTCCTGCCGGTTGGATTCGTTCCGGATCTTATTGTCACGGATGACTCCATCGTAGGCCAGCTCGCTGATCATCTGAGTGATCTGGCTGTTGTCGATAGGCATATTCTTGATCTCAACCTCGACGTCTTTCTCATCGTCGGTAAGGTATTCGTATACATCACCTTTCACCTGGATGTAGGATTGCTGTTCCAACAGCGAAAGAGCCTCTTCAACCGCCCTGTTGTGGAGCGTGAGGTTGATGTTGAGACGGTCGATCAGCAACACGGAGATGTTGCGGGCCGTGCCCTTGAAGCTTTCGTAATACTTGATCATGAAGAGCACTTTCAGCACCCTTACGGCCATGGGATTGGAGGCGCTGAGGTTGTTGTTGGCAACCAGTATCGCGTTCTGTGCTTCTGTGCGAAGGGTGCCGGCGATCCCTTCGAACATCTGGTCGAAGCTTACCAGTGAGTGGGTGTTGGTCAGGTCCATCTCCTTGAGGATATGCTGGAACACACCCAGCATGGAGCGTTCACCGACCGACTGGTGCTGTCCCTGGAAGACGTTGTGGCGGGAGAGCGACTTGATGCACTGCTGGAAGAGGTCGAACTGGTAAGGGAGGAAGGGGTACTTGTTGACGAAGTCATGCTCATCCTTATATCCCCTGAACTGGATGCCGCTGTTGGAGAATGAGATCAGCGTCCGGATATTCTCCTCTTCGCTTTTGAACAGTCGGGTGAGCACAGGAACACCATCATCGCTTTTCTCCAGCAGACGTTTTTCAATCACCTCATCCACGCTGGAGGAGGTCAATGGCATGCGTACCTTGAACCGTCCCTGGATCTTGGAGAAGTCGTCGGACTGCACCTTGGAGTCATCTCCCACAAGGTTCTCAAGATCTTCCTGCGAGGTGACCATCACCCAGCTGTTGCCGTTGCATTTGGTGTAGAGGGTCTCGGCGAGGGTCTGCAGGTTGAGCATCAGCTTCGTCCTTTCGGCGATGAACTGTCCCACTTCATCCACGAAGAAGTTGAGCCGGAAGTTCTTACCCCGGGCATTGATGTACTCGCTTACCTTCATGGCGAAGTCCTCGATGGACTGTTTGTGCTGTGACTGCCACTTGAAGAGGTAGTTCTTGTATTGCTCGGGATCGGCGCTATAGACGACTGCACAACTCTGTGCAATGGCATCGTTGATCTGCGGCTTGATATAATCCTTACGGGCTTCCGTCCAGGGCTGGCCGTACACCTTCTCAAACTCCTGCTTGAAGGCTTCATACTTACTGTCCCTGACAAGACTCTCCTCAAAGGCTGCCACGTGGGGCTGGAAGCCGTAAAAGCCCTGGTGGTCGTAGAATACCTTGTAGAACACCTTCAGGATGGCGTTCTCATCGCTCTTGGTGGTGATCTGTGCCTGTTGGTCGATATTGAAAAGGATGCTTTCCGAGTTGATTTTTCTCAGGCAGCTTTGTATATCACCCTTGAGCTTGATATCGTCGGTGATCTTCTCCGCGAATAGCTCCCCCAGGTGATAACCGTTGTACTTCTTGTTCTCCAGCACATAGCTGAGGATCTTGAGCAGGTGGGATTTACCCGAGCCGAAGAAGCCGGAGATCCAGACTCCGTTGGTGATCCCGTTTTCGTTATAATACTCAAAGAAGTCTGCTAGCTTGTTGGATATCTCCCGGGTGACGACATACTCATCCACCTCCTGGAAGATGTTGGCCTGGTCGTCGGCCTTGATAACGGTATCGATTTTTCTGTTAACATCTTTGCGAAAAAGATTGACTGGCGTGATCATGATTTATATCTTTTGTGAGAAAATATTGTTGGCTCTGTAATAGTTATCGTCCTCCAGCAGATTGAACAGCTTCAGTGACTTGCCGGAATACTCACCGGGGAAGAACATCAGCGTGGGGATGTTCTTCACGGCACTCTGCAGGTTGTTGAGCACGATGTGGGAGCGGATGAAGGGGAAGACTTTCCCTACACCCTTGATGAACAGCATGGAGGGTTTCTCTGCCTCTATTCGTTCACTGATGGCGGGTATGAACCGCTCGTGGATGTTGATGGTGGACTGGAGCGCATCGATGAAGAATAGCTTCTCCATGCCCTGCTCGATTGCAAACATATCCTCCAGGCCGATGTTTTGTTCTACCAGCGCGCAACTCAGCTCAAACAGGTCGATACAAAGTGCCTTGATTCCTTCGTTGTGGAGCTTCCTGACCAGGTTGCCGATCTCGGTGTTGACCTGGTTCTCGGCTTTCACCTCGTAAGGGGCTATCCAGAAAGGGATCTCGCCCGAGAGCCCCTCCATCTTGATGAACCGTTCCTGCGATACTACCTTGCGGATGAAAGTGAATTTTTCATATATAGATTCTTCTAAGGTCATACCCTTTTCAGTTTAGTAATAGTCTTAAATCCTGTGGCCTGGTGGCCGAAATAAGTGAGGTGAACGCAATGCTCAACTGTGGCACCTGAATGATGCGCTCCTTCACGTTGTTGATAAGGCCTGCCTGCTCCAGCACCTTGAATGTATATTGTCGTACTTTTTTTTGCGTGAGAGATGTGAGCTTATCTGCCTCGGGATGGTCGGCAGCGACACGGCTGAAGAAGACGTTGTAGTCCATATCGGTCAGCGTGATATCGAAGAGCGCCACTTTCTCGGCCACCACATCGATCACGAAATCGTAGAAGAACCGGTAGGCCCTGGCGAAAGCGACCATCGAGAGTAGTCGCTGCTCCTCATAGGAAGCCCTGGCGAGGTGGTTGATCTCATCATCCGTCAAGGTGGCCAGACGTTTCTTCATCTCAATGAACTGCCTCTTATTGGTCTTCGCACGCTCCTTCCCGACATCCTCCGGCTTCAGCTCAAGGAGGGTGAGCCCCTCGTTCACCATCTTCTCCGCCAGATAAGTCATCACCGGCACCTGCAACGAGGCGGCGGTGAAGGAAAATTTATATCTCTCTATCTTCTCTTTATTCATCCGGATCAATCAGTTGTTGCATCTCTACGACAAAAAAGATAACCGGCAGGACCTGTGTCTCAACATCAATGGCAGCGGAACCACCAACATATTACAACCGGTCTGCCAGGTATCCTTTTAGGCAGTTTTATTCACTTATATGTTCATTTCAGGCACTCATGGCTGTTGCATCACAAATATAGGAATTAAAACGGTAAAGCTGTTAAAAAAAGTTTCCGAAATAGCTGAATATTGAACATTCCTGCCGGGTAACCTTTCAAAGCTGCTTTTGGAATTAATCGCAGAAAGCGTTCTTTTTCAATCAAATTATAAAGTTTCAGACATAACTTGACAAACCTATGAATTAATTTTGTATTTTTCGAAATCAGCTTATTTCATTTATAAATTTAATGCCGTATGTACTTCATTGATTATTCAACTTTGGAAGAGAAAATATTTAACAACGTGAGAAAGTATTTCGAAAAACTTACTCCGATCGCTAGCGATGATTACAATAATGCATTTTCTGATGTAATCGCCCAGTATGGATGTGGAGGCGAAGATTATTTGATTGCAGAATCTCTGTTCTCTGATTTGATTGAGGCACAAACCGAATTGGCTTTTGAGAAAATGCCGGTTGAAGAGCAAAAAGAAATAAGGGAGTTCTACGAGAAACATTTCCTCGATAATTCATTCTACGATGAAGAGCAGGAAGAATTTAATTACTCAAACGAGGATCTGGCTTTATCTCTTTCCGATAGGTTTAAGGTATGGGTTTATGACAATTATTCAATCGATGATCTTTCAGACACTGAAGAAGAAGATGATGATGATGAAGAAGATGAAGAATTTGAGGAGGAAATTGAAATTTGAATTCTAACTGTCAAAACTGTTTATAATGACTGTACAACTGGATAATAAAATTATTTACAAAGGAGAATCCTATTTTACTTATAGCGATCCACTTGCCGTCTATCTCTCCGAACAAGGAATTAAAGTTATATCAGATTGCTCTGCCTGTTGGAGCGGTTACGTGGGCACATGGGAGATTGTCGGTTCGAAACTTTTCATCGCCAAGATTGAACCATTTTTTCTGGATGAAGCAGATGAGAAGAAAATCAGGATGGAATCTTTATTTCCGTGTCAAGAGCGTGTATTCGCTGACTGGTATACCGGTGAAATTCATATTGGCTTGGGTAAGGTACTTTATTACACCAATGTTTTTCATACGCCTGTTTGCGAAGAAGACCTCTACATTCAGATTGAAAATGGCATTGAAGTAGGGGCCAGAATTGAGGATAACAGGAACAAACCCATCATCGAAGATTTTCAGAGTTTATTAGTGAAAGCGAAGACGATTAGTTGCAATAATTTCAATTCAATAACTGTCAGATTAAATCAAAACTAATTCAATCCATTTTAATCACGGTTGTGTAAAGAAATACAACTTAGCATTCACTCCCCTTGCTTCCAGTTCTTCTCGTTCCTCAGTCGTGAGAATTGGGCTGACACTTCCTCCTTCGTTGGCGGCTTGGATTGTGCGATATGTTCGGCTCCTTTCCTGTTGTTCTCCCACCAGCCTATTGATGGCACCGCCTTCCATTGTTCGTCTGTGATCCAGTCCGGTTTGGTTTGTGTCTCCATATTCTTTATCCTTTTGTGCATCTCGTTTGCTTGCTGCAATGCGCTCTCGTAGCTGACTGGCTGCTTCTTCAATCTTTCCAGTCGCTTCATCTTTCGCTCTGTGCTCTCCTTGTGAAACTTATTCAGGTATTTCATCTGTTTAATTTTATACAAAAATTTGTACTGGTGTAAAGAACCCCTATCATACGTCAGAAACTATGGAGAGTTATTAATTCCCCTTTAATTGCGGTTGTTCTTGCGGTTCTTTAACTGTACTGCCGGTTCATCAGCAGGCTGTCCAGGTAAGCCTCGGCTTCCCGTTCTGTTAGCGCCATGATCTTGGCCATCGCTTTGATCCATTCTTCCCGGCTGAGATCTTCCAGCTTCTTGCCGTTCTTCTCCTCCCAGCGCTCGATCCGCTGTTTCGTTTCTTCTTCTCTTGTTAAGCTCATTTTGATTATTTATTTATAAGTAAAAAATCCTCTTCGACTGTTCTGGCTATCGTTGACAGCATCATCAGGAATTAGTCGTTTGGTTTCGTTGTGCTCTACTTTGTAGTGTTTTATTATCTAATATCTTTACATTCAAATATAAAAAAAACGAATTACCGCTTCATAATCTTCCCACTATACACCCCATCCCCAATCCTAACCTGATACAAATACACCCCGGCAGGCCAATTGGAGGCCCGGATGGTTCTTTGATGGGTGCCGGGGTTTAGTACTCCCAGGTCTTCAAAGTGGACGATCCGGCCGAAGATGTCCATAAGCTGGATGTTTATTGGGGCTGTGGCTGACAGGGTGATTTCAAGCTGGAAGTCGGTGCTGAAGGGCGAGGGACTTTGTTTGACTATCGGATTTATTTTGAGTGTCTGAATAGATACAGAATCACCTCTTTCTGTTACTTTCACAAAAACCGAATCCACATCGTAGATAGTCTCGTTTGAATAAACCGTCAGTTTATATTGCTGACTTGTATCAGCCTTAAAGACCGGATAAGCCACCGTAGAATCGCTAAGGCCAACACCCGGCTCCCATACATAGCGAATGTTTTCTACCGGATAGAAGGGAGTAGTCCCGTAAAGAGAAATAGTATCCCCTTTCATCACCTGATACTCCCGCTGAATCTCCGACACCTTCTGAAAAGAGCCCCAGAGCGGTGTAATTAAGTAGTTTATGGCGCTGTTTTTAGGCAGGCTTAGGTGGCAATCGTATGGAATACCTTCAAAAGTGTTGGAAGGTCCTGTTGGGGGTGTTATGGATTGGAGTACGATTTTGTTTAGTGATTTGCAATTCAGAAAAGCATTTTCTTCTATTGATGATAATGCTCTGGGTAAAATCAATTGTTGAATATTATTACATTCATTAAAACAATAACCTGGAATAGATTTAATAAATACTGGAATTTTAAGTGCGCCAGTAAAACCTGAACATTGAGAAAATGCTGAACGTCCTAAATTATTTAACGAATCAGGCAATGATAATATACCACTAATCCCAGTGTTATAAAAAGCACCTTCACCAATAGAATGTACTCCAGAGGGTATCTTAAGTCTTCCTTTTAAATTACTACAATAGTAAAATGTGTAATCTTCAATAGCTTCAATCCCTACTGGAATAGCAAGGTCACCAGAAAGATTTGAACAATCTTGAAACGCAAAACTACCTATATAATTTACAGAGGAAGGTATTCTTAAAGGTCCTGAAAGTTTTTTGCAACCACGAAACGATAGGCTTTCTATCCTTTCCAGCCCTTCCGGAAGGTTTAATTCGCCCGAAAGCTGACCACATTCTTCAAAAGCCCTGATTCTTATAGTTTTGACTGATGAGGGGATTTGTGCATCAGTTAAATTCAAACAATAACTGAAAGCATATTCTCCAATAACCTCCAAGGTGTTTGGGAGAACAATTTTCGTTAAGATTTTATTATTGGAAAAAGCATAGTCAGGTAAAGAGTTGCCAGTTAAAACAGCGTTCGAAATATCTACCTCCATAAGAGACTTCATATTGTCTTTGATAGATTGAAAATCCACCTCATTTAGAACTCCACTTACAGTAAGATGAGTGATAGAAGAAAGTGGGCCATAGCCTTTAGTAATAATGGTCGTGGCCAACGCTCCTTCTGTCAGGTTCTCAACAACCACTCGTTTTTCTGAAATAATATTATATTGACTCCACACAGCTGCGCTTCTATATGCAGAAATGGCAGATTGTGGTACAATTACTAAGCTTGGTTCGTAACCAAAAGAGGAAGATGTTATTGCAGGAGGTGTTTCACTCTTACATATAATTGCATCGAATTGCAGCCCGGAAAAAGCCTCATTTCCTATTGATAATAATGAATCACCAAATGTAACAATCCCTTTAATGTTGTAGCAATTAAAAAAGGCATTATTACCAATCGAGGTCAACCCATCTGGAAGGGAAATAGAAGTTAAGCCTTGACAACTAGCGAATGCATAATTTCCAATCGAAGTCACCCCATCGGGAATAGTGATAGATGTTAATTTGGTACAACCATTAAATGCATAATCTCCAATCGAAGTCACCCCATCTGGAAGGGAAATAGAGGTTAAGCTGGAACAATTTCTAAATGCATAAGCTCCAATCGAAGTCACCCCATCAGGAATAGTGATAGATGTTAATTTGGTACAACCATTAAATGCATTTTCTCCAATCGAAGTCACCCCATCAGGAAGGGTGATAGAAGTTAAGCTTTGACAACCAGCGAATGCACCATCTCCAATCGAAGTCACCCCATCAGGAAGGGAAATAGATGTTAAGCTGGCACAATTACAAAAAGCTTCTTTTCCAATCGAAGTCACCCCATCAGGAAGGGAAATAGAAGTTAAGCTGGAGCAATAATAAAAGGTTTCTTTTCCTATTGAAGTCAACCCATCAGGAAGGGTGATAGATGTTAAGCTGTTACAATAATAAAATGCACCATCTCCAATCGAAGTCAACCCATCAGGAAGGGTGATAGATGTTAAACCGCGACAATTTCGAAATGCACTACCTCCAATCGAAGTCAACCCTTCAGGAAGGGTGATAGAAGTTAATTCGGAACAACCAGAAAATGCACCATCTCCCATCGAAGTTACAATATACTCCCTTTCCAAATAATCCACAGAGTAAGGAATTATTATATCCCCTGTATAAGACCCTCTAGATGTCACCTCAACACTGCTATCACTAATAACATTGTAATTTATGCCATCCAACGTAAAATCTTGCGCAAAAGCACTCAGACTGAGGAACAAGCCTGTTAAAATGCAGAAAATGTGTTTTTTCATCGTATAATTGATTTAAGATTTTCCTTGAGGAATTTTATCGAGCTAAGGTAATAAAAACCAAATAACAAATTATGTTTTTTGCCATATTTTTTAGCGTTCTGCAACAATTATTCCAGGCAAAGGATTAGCATTGTCCTGGCTTCAACATTGAATTTAGTTGAGATGTGCAGGCATTCGGTTGTGGTAAGCTTGAACTATGGCTTTTGCTTGTTCAATGAATCGGTGAAATAAATGAGGAAAAAATGCCCATATTTCTTTTCACCTATACAGGCTACTTTGCGTCTATGTATTCAACCAACGGAAAAGTACGTTGGTTGAATACATAGCATGCTAGCTCCATTTGTCTATCTAATATTTCAGAAAAAAAGTATTATTCCTTTATAAATATTTTAATCTACGTATGTATCTACTATGCCTATTTTTAAATTCTTATTATTCCACGAAGAAGACACCTTATTTAAATCAATTTATATTTATACACTAGTGTCTCTTAAGAACAATTAAATTCGTTTGTAACATATTTATAATCAATATCATTAAAAACCTTGTCGGCCTTTTGAAATGGTTAAATTCGCTTGAACCCATAAAGTCAGGCAGACATGAATCAAGGCAAGTACGTTTTTAGTCAGATAACAGAATTTATACCGCAACGATATTTCGAAAGGATTATGGCCAAACACAAAGATAGAACCAAGCAATGGAGTTTGACAAGCTGGAATCAAATGCTTGTTCTCATGTTCGGTCAGTTGGATGCCTGCAACAGCCTTCGTGAACTTACTGACATAACAACTGCTCATGCAAAAAATCCTACCACCTTGGTTTTGGCCGGACACCGATTAACAGAACGCAACTGTCTAAGGTAAATCAACTTCGTGATTATCGAATCTTTGAAGAATTTGCCTATCACATGGTGGATCTTGCCCAAAAGAAGCGCATCGACCAGAATTTTGAACTCAACGGAAAGTTCTATGCCTTTGATTCCACTACGATAGACCTCTGTATGTCTCTGTTTGAATGGGCAAGGTTTAGAAGCACCAAGTCCGGGATAAAGGTACACACACAACTTGATGTGGTGACCCAGATACCGGTATCGTTCTATAGAACAAAAGCTGCCGTGCATGATGTGAATGCCATGGACTGGATCAACTACGAGCCCTTTGCCTGCTATATTTTTGACCGTGGTTATTGGGATCTGAACAGACTTTACCGTATCGAGTTGCTCAACTCGTTCTTCGTTATACGGGAAAAGCGAAGACCAAAATTTGAGGTGCTGGACGGAGAAGACCTTCTCGAGGGCCCGGACAATATCCTCAGAGATGGCACTGTAAGGTTCACCACCAAGGGGAACACGGAAAATTACCCGGCCGAGATCAGGAGAATAGTCTATTATGAACCTAAACTCAAAAGAACCTTTACTTACTACACGAACAACTTTTATCTTAAAGCCAGGGAAATTGCCTTTCTTTATAAAAACAGATGGGTCGTGGAGAGTTTCTTTAAATGGATGAAGGGAAACCTGCGCATTAAATCCTTCTGGGGTACTACTGAAAATGCTGTTCGGATTCAAATCTACGTTGCCATGTGCACTTACTGCTTAGTGGCAATCGTCCAAAAAGACATGCAACTTGACAGAAGCGCTTATGAGGTTTTGCAAATCTTGAGTATATCATTGACAGATAAAACTCATCTTCGAGATCTCTGGTTGTGTAAATTAAACTGTGTCAGGTTTTAATTTTATTGTTAATTCAACGTCATTTTCTAATGGGTAATGCTGAGACCTGAGTTTTAGTTGGTCAAAAACGGTTAGGGGTCGACCCCCTAATCG
>Ga0255344_1005522_pt1 | contig 12055 bp, 9 predicted proteins | sample wastewater_treat_5_FD_192414 | JGI IMG/M metagenome (GOLD analysis project Ga0255344, IMG submission 192414) | Wastewater microbial communities from Lulu Island WWTP, Vancouver, Canada - plant18 | ecosystem: Engineered > WWTP > Wastewater > Unclassified | place: Canada: Vancouver, British... | reverse complement strand
TAATTGCATCTCTAGCAATAAAGATTTCAATCCACGCGCCCACGCGGGGCGCGACAGTTAATCCTACAACCATTGCCTACCCTAAGTCTAGGAGACGTTATACGCGAAACACAAATTAATCTTGGCAAAACCTTTCTCAGTGAAGACCATGAAAAGAGTTTGACTTATAAAATCCGTCCGTTACGTTCTGCGCGAACCGCCCGACATTTTTGCAACAGCTTGGAGTTCGCGCTACAAAATTAGCGGTCCTTCCGGATCGTACGCTGGCTTTGCACCAACGTGCTCCACATGCCGCCTCCAGTTGGCCCCCAGATAATAGAATCGAATACTGTCTTTAGATTCGTCCATCTCACGGAGCAGGCGATGCTTTAGCCTTGTCCATTGGGCCGGATCAACGATACATTCAAAGACGGAATACTGTACACGCTGTCCATAATCCTGACAGGCCTTGGCAATTCGGCGTAGACGACGCTGACCGCCCGCATCGCTGAAACTCACATCGTAACTGATTAGAACCAGCACATTACCTCCACATAAACGGCGGATATCCGTCCAAGTCCCCACGTAGCCACCTTGCCATAAGCATGGCCTGGACATGAAACAGAAGGCCCACAGGTACTTTTTCCTCTAGGAACGGGTGCATCATTTCATCCTGCTTGCGGTTCTGATACGTCACCAGAACGGTTTTGCGGGCATTGTCGCTAAGCTTTACCGCACCAGTCTCCTGAATTTCAAAATCCTTTTTCCTGACTTGACCCAAGTTAATCAGAGACAGAACGAGACGATCCCCCAGAAAAGCACGAAACTCTTCCATTAAATCTAGCGCCAGACTGTACCTACTAGGTCGATCCCTATGCAAAAAGCCAACAGCGGGATCAAGCCCAACGCCCTCCAAAGCTCCACGAATATCATGCTCAATCAGTGTGTATAGGAAGGAGAGTAGGGCATTGACCCGATCCAATGGCGGTCTGCGGTTGCGCCCAATGAAGCGAAACTCGGGTTCAGCAGCGAGAATCAAGTGATCAAACACGCCAAAATACCTGTTGGCCGCCTCCCCTTCTATCCCTCGGATCACGTCAAGCTCTGCGGGATGCTTTAGACGTTTTGCACAGTTCTGCAAATGCGAAACTTCTGCTACCACGGCAGACATACCGATTTTGTCAGGATGATCACGCACTGCACGTTGTAGGACCCGGCGACTATTGACGATTTTTGCACTAACAATGGCTCGGGCAACCTCCGCGCTCTGCCCATTGTCGTCGGCGCGACGATACTGTTCGCGCCGCAGTAGCACATTGCCAGCAACCGGACCATGGACACGTGCCAGAAAACGCCCATGTTCCGTCAAGAAGCTTAAATTTACACCACGTTCCGCAGCAAATCCCAGTAGAAACGGGCTGCAAGACACCTGTCCGAAACACACTACTCCACCCAGGGTATGGATAGGTACGCGCAGGCGGACTTCATTATTGACTTTCACTACGACACATTCGCCGTCTTTGGCCAAGTACGTGCCTTGGGTCGTGACATAGAGAGTGTTCAGAAGCTTTTTCATGTACCTTTCATCATGGCCGCCATATATGCAGCTACCGATTTTTTCCCGCCCACGTACGGCAGGCACAGATCAACCAAGGAACAAGATGCACACCTTTCCTTTGGTTCAGCGGAAGGAGTCTTTCCTAGGGCAATCAATTCGTGCAGCCGCAACGCCGCGGCTTCAGTCTGGACACGCAAGGATGCGTCAAACTCGACTTGTTCACGCCGCCTGTGCTTGCCATAAAAAATGGCACCGTTCGGAACATGAACTTTAAGCATTTCTTCGAGGCACAGTGCTTGAGCGCACAACTGCATCCGATCCCAATTTTCCTCCTTCTTTCTGCCCCGCTTATACTCCACAGGAAACACAATTCTTGGACATCTTGTGGCTCCAAACTCCACCACATCCGCCACGCCGAATAAACCAAGGCGCAAGGATCTGAGTCGAAGTGAACGCGCAATCCGCCGCCCTTCACGCGTCAAATCCTGCCCACTATCCACACTTTCGTGCAACACACGGCCTTCCGCAGTAAACAGGTTCTCTTCCCAAAGTTGTTCGATGTGAACCAAGGCACATCTGCGTTCACAAAAAATCAAATGCCGCAAAGCGGAAATCGGAAGCAGTTCATCCTCAGTGTACATGAGCCACACGCCTGATTTACACTTGTCCTCGTCTGATCAAATCACTTTCGCATCCATCATATGATGGCAAAGCCGTCCTCGTCTACCTCTTTCATTTCTAACACGGCTTCCATATAGCCCAGAAATGGCGAGTATCCTGCGTCCCACAGCCAAACACCTGGATATCGACAAGATTCCTGAATAGATAGCATCGTTAGAGTTTTTTTACGAACACGAACACTATTAAGTTGAATATCACGCCAGGAAACATCCTCAAAATTGCGAATACGCTGGATCAACTCTTTATCAACCACAGCTAATTGCGTATCGTCTTCAATCACCTTGAACTCTTTCTCCACAGTTTTGAAGGCATAAACACCTTCCTGCTTAATCAAACTATTCTCATTAAAATTAGTGCCACCCTCACGAATTTCTTTTTGCATAGCTTCAGTACTGAGATCAGGTGATATCTTCACGCCTTTTTTAAAAAAGTCTGTCAAAATGCGAGATGAAACGTTGAAAGCTGGGTGTTTCACAACATTGGTGCTAGTCTTGCTTAGCATTACCGTCCAAACGTCTGACTCCTCATATTCCGCATTACGATTCACACGGCCAGCAAGTTGAAGTAACGAAAGTAACGAAGCACACTCTCGCACACCAGTTTTGAACGACAAATCCACTCCGGCTTCAACACAAGAGGTCGCAATTAGGCACCAGTTCGTAGACTCCTTGTCCTTCAAGCGTAGCTTCACCAAATCTAACGTCTTTGTACGGTCATTCGGCGACAATGCCGTGGAAAGATGCAGAATGTTACCCTCACCAAAGACTCTCTTTGCGGCTTTTGCTACCGCCGCCACAGTATGTACCGTATTCAGCACAACAATCACAGGTCCTTCCAGTTGCTTCAACCATGCAACCAAATCATCAATACTCATTAAATCTGGCTTATAGCGGTAAGAAATACGTACACTCTCAAAATTCTGTAGTTTCTTTTGCTGCCCATCTGTCAAGATATTGGACAATTGCTCACGAGAATCATCGAATTCCTCCAGAGTCCAGAAATGACAAAGCGACCCTGATGCTAACACCCAACGGCAAGACCATGCAGACGCGGCATGCTTAATCCATTTCCAAGCCAAAGGAAGCAGTTTTGTGGGCAGCATGGCGTGCGCTTCGTCCAGGAAGATGGCGCTACCAGGAAGATTCTGCAAGCGCCTCAAAGTAGATGGTGTGGACGAAGCCAGTGTTTCAAAAAAAGTAACAGCCGTAGTGACTACGATAGGTGCGTCCCACAGTGCGGTGAGCTTACGGCTTGCCATATCCTCGAAATCAGCGCGGTGATGTATTTCCGCCACCACGTCATCAGGCCGTTCTCCTGGCAGGACCAAGGCTTTGCGGTAGACCTCTACTGATTGCGTAATAATGTTGGTGAATGGTAAAACAACGAAAATTCTGCGCAGGTTGTGACGCGCTGCCGTAACAAGCAAGTGCGCCATGACGGCAGTGGTTTTACCAGTTCCAACCGGCGCGTCACAATAGATTATGGCGTCCCCTTGAGTTCCCTGAGTACAATCCACGAAAAATGCGGCCCGTAAACGGTTGCGGTCGCTGTCCTCGCCTGATGATGCCAAACCTTCCACGTACTGTTTTAAAGCCTCCAGACGTTCGTTAGCCCTCAGCTTTGGGGCCTCTTGCCGCTTTTGTAGTCCATGGAATGCACCAGCAGCATCGCCGTGGTCTGCATGAGTCAAACAAGAAAAAAGGACGCGAACATCTTGAGGAGTTAGAGTCGCCACGTTTTTAGGAGGTTCTTTGAACCTAATCTTTGAGCGAACATTAGCATCATGGTGAGCTAAATAATCTTCAAGCTCTAGGTCTACCAGCTTTTTGACCCTCTCGTTGCGCCAGTCAGTGACAGCGTTGCAATCAGGGAGACCAACATGATGCGAATAGACGAGCAACAAGGCCTGATATACTTCGAGCGACATCAAATGACTTACGCCTGCGTCGGCATGAGCAAGAGGCAGTTGCGCCGCACGCTTGTTCCAAGGTAAAGCCAATGTTTTCTGGTTGTCTTTATTAAGTTTACCAAGATCGTGGTATTCTGCGGCCAGTTCAAATATACGACAAACCAATTCAGCATCCCAATCCGGGGCATAACGCAACACTTCACCAAGATAACGGCGCCCCTGCTCAAGAACATTCAACACATGTTCAAGATAGCTCTGAGCCGGCGTGTCTTCATCCGCTGCGCTACGTGCCAGGTAAAGATCTGCCATCACGCCATCAAATCCACACAATCAACCTTTTTAGCTAATGTATCCGGCAACTTATCTGGAACAGAATAGTCTTCCCAAGACAAAGAGGCTGTCATGGGGTCGTCACCTAGACGCTTGGGCGTCAGAGCATCAATAAGTAAATAATCCGGACAACTGCCTAACTCATCCTTATGCTCCATCCACCACGCATGACGGATACGTACGTCTGGACGAATAGCTGAACGCGTATGATCATAGGCGTAAGGAATCAAGCGTTTCAATACTTCCAGATCGCAGGCTTTACAACCAGACTTAGGGGCCAAAGAGGGATTAACAAAAAAGGGCATGACATAAACACCATGCTGCACCACCCGGTAGGCCAGGGGTGCCATGCCTTGGTTTTTACCTTCCTGCACACCTGCCTTGTTAGTATTGGTGTGCCGCTGAATCATGACTGGCGCAACCGACAGTCCCATGCCAAACTGAACAATGCCGGTTTTAATGTAGCCCTTGTCCCCGCCTTCTTCCAGAAAGGTATTACCAAAAAGCCGGGCATCCCAATATTTTTTTACAAATTCACTTTTCAGGAATTCTTCTTCCTTGTACTCTTTTATATCACCCATTTCTTGGGTAATTGCCTTCCGATCACGTCCGCGTGACTCTAAAATACCAAACATATACCCGTCCGGCACACCTTGAAGACCCTCGGTCACCTTTTGATAAACCGACCCTTCTAATAACTCCATCAGATCACGCAACTTACGCTTAAACGAAACCGGCGAGATTTCCCCTTGCCCATTATCACGAACACGAGGATCGCTTTCCTGATCCGGATTTCCATTAGGATTTGAATTGACAACCTCAATAATCAGTAATCCAGTCACCCGCTTAATGTCATTCATCTCTGTTCTCCTTCGGTTATAGATTCAGCATTCACCTGATCAGTATTTGCAGATTTGTCACTTTTTGGAAAGGAAGCCAAATACCCCAGAAAAAGCTGTGCACGCGCTTCCGGTGTCAAACGTCTTGGCCATTCCAGTTGGTGAAGTTGGTCCGCTACTTCTGACCATTGCCCCATCCAATAGTAGACCAATTTAGGTTTGTTTTCACCATGATAAGCTCGCGCCCATTTCACATAGGGTGCGGAACGCATGGCGAGCTGACTCAGCGAGGTTGCTGGGGATTCCATCATGCCAACCAACATAGAGCTACCGCACAATTGAGATGGAAACTCCCCCTTGCGAACTATCTCACAATACAAACGGTGTATTTCGTCCGCAACCCGCAAGCAGCGCCCTAATAAGAACGCACACTCTCTCATGAAAACCTCCTTTTTCTCTCCCAGGAAAAACAGCAATAGCCCCAATATTCCGGGGTAATAGTCCTTATTCGGAAGAGATGTTACCTCATTTTTTCCTGTTCCACTGCATAGCTTCAGGAAATATCCCCGAGAATTCCGAACAAAGTGAGCAAGCATGTGGGCAGCCAACGCTTCGTTTGACTTGTCCAGCATTAAACGCAAACCATCTGTCGGCGTAAACACGCTGACTTTACTCATGTTTGTATTAGCACGTTGACCATCAAGCTTCCAGATTTCATTTAAATAGCGATAGAGCATGATGGGAAAGACAGTCCGTACTTTCACTGGAATAGGATATGACTTGCCCGTTTCTTCGTTGATATCTTTGCTCCAATCCCGGACGTCCAATTCTGGGATATTCTGGCAGCCTGCATCCCACGCTTTAGAGGCCTGTTCTAACGAAACCACAGTTACGTTTCGATAATAAACAACTTTGGTCCGAGCTTTATCCATCTTGCGTAGCGAAAAGATCTTAAGCTCAGCTTTTGCATTCTTATTTCCCAATCCTTTCAATTGCTCAATTACGCTTTTAGCGAGCCGCTCAAAGCTGTCTTCTCGCTCAAAGCTACCTTTCTGTTGATTGGAACCACCTTGTGGCTGTGCACCAAAAAGTAGAGCAAGAGGAATTTCCTTCTGGGGCAGAGTGTGTGGATACGCAAACAACAGCTCTTTATCCCCTGCTATACCATAGGTTTTCCCCTCACGTTCCCGGTCAGATAACCACTCAAGAGCACGTTTTGTCCGTTTGCGAGATTCATCTCCAACACGAAACGTGTCAGCCTCACATTGACCGTAACGAGACTGCGCGGGGATCACTTTTACCTGTGAACGAAGGATGACTCCTCCCAAAAATGGCAATTTCACTTCTGGAAATTTTTCGCCCATTGATTCTGGCGTGGCATTGAGACCATACGCGTCTGTATCTCCGCCCTCAGTGCTCGAGTTCTCCTCTGATACTCCACCTATCATCAACGTATTCAACCGTTTGATGGTTTTATCATGTGCAACAGGAAATTCTACGTAATCCTTGACATCAAGAAAGACAGAAAAGGTATCCTCCTTACCTTCTTTTCCAAGGAAAATAAGAAGTGAAAGAGGCCACTTGCCTTCAAGGTCTTCAAGCACTTTAGCCTTTACTTTTTCAAAATAATCGTCACGAAACTGTTTGGCATCCATCTTACTTACTATTTCAAACAAGCGGCCTAGCGTTTCACTCGGATCTAGTCCATTGTCACTCGAACACATGTCTTTGAGAGATTTACTAACATTGCAGAAAATATAGCTGATCTTACTAATTGTAGTAGTGCCTTCACCCCAGAGATCTGTAGCATCGGAAAGTTCTTTATCCCAATCAATATCCTTTGACTTAATCTGTTTTTCCAACTCTTTAGATGCGTCCTTACCTGACCCATCAGGCAAGCTTTTAATATACAACGAACGAACATTAAACCCTGGAAAAGATTGACCGTTACATGGTTCGAATTTTCGAAGCTGGGCGGCATGCTCCGGTTCTAGTAGCTCAAGGTCATCGATACGCCCATCATTGGTCAACCAAATCCGGACACATGGTTTCTTAGATGTAACCTTGGGCAATGGCTTAAGCTTGGGGTGCCAGTCCATTGCTGAAATGCCAGCATTTTGCATTGCCTTGGCAGCATTGACCAATTCGTCGATCATGCGCCACCTCCCTTTCTTCCACCGCTGTACTGCAAGACACCATTTTCAATCCGCACATTCTGGTCATAAGTAAATCGCCGTTGTGATTTGTACCCATCCGGAAAAACTTCTCGCACCATTGATGGCAGCACGGTGTTGATATCAGTATAAACGCTTGTTTCTTCACGAAACGGACCTAGATAAGACGGTGTAAACTCCTTCCAGCCAAGAAACGGCATGGTAAAGCATTTGCCACTTTTAAGGCGTCTTTCAAAAATTGCGGCATACGCATGACCAGGTGAGGTAGTCTGCTTGTCCCAATTCCGCGCCTTTTCTGACAATTCATCTTTTTTTTGAGCTGGATAGACATAAGCATACAGTCTATAGCAGACATTGATTAGCACGGTCGCTAAAAACTGATAAGCTCCTTCCGTTCCGCTTTTCCGCAATGGTCCGTTGTAGTTGGTAGCATAGCTATGAAAGTTCAGCGGTCTGCAGATTTCGACCTTGTAGGGCACAACCTCCACCGCTGGGCCCCATAAAACTGATTCGAATATTCCCTTTACAGCTGAATAGGTCGGCGCTGGGTAGCTAACGGGACAATCGCCTGTATCGGGCCTTGTCCACATGGCGGTAGGACCAGCAATTTCCAGCCTGATTTCATACGGCTTCATAACCACCTTCCTTTACATCCAGTAAAGCTAATTCAACTTAGCTTCAAACGTTTTAGCATAACTACGAATCTGAGTCATCAACCCACTAACACCCCCTAAACAAACCCAACCCAAAATGACTGCCAAAGCCAAGAGTGATCGGGCCCGTTACTTGTTCCTCAAAGGTCAAGCGAACTGCATATCCCATATCCTGAGGTGGTGCAGAGTTTTTACGCCTGCGAACAAAATGCCGCAACTCACGGCTTTCCTGTAATAACACTTCGATTTTCACTTCTTTTTCATCACACGGCAGATTTCGTGACTCCAATTCTGCCCGGATTTGACCTTCAACCGTGTTTTTACCCCGCTTCTTTACATACCTTGGGCAAACAAATGGAGTCACGGATTCCCAAACCTCATACTGCCCAATTATTGGCTTTAGCTCGGTTACGTCCCTATCAGCAATCGTACGATCCCCACCACCAACGAATCTTACTGACAGCTCGCCGACCCCACCCTTCATATTAGTATTTCGGATACTCCTAACAATTCGTTGAGCCTCTGCCCCCAGTTTTCCAGGAGCCCACACCAGTATGTGGTCGAGGTGTCCGTCTTCTTTCAACAGCGACAGCGGCAGCAAATGAGCATGCTTGTGGCCTTGTAACGGCTTACCAGCATCATCACAGCCAATCAATTCAAATGCCTTGTACGAAGCGAACTCATTTACCCATGAAACCAGCGCCTGATGTAAAAGATCCGCCTGTGGTAGAGTCTTGGTCACCAGAGGCAGCACCGAACGTGCGCGTGAACCGCTAGCAAGCGCCAACAACATAAATTCAACAGGTTCCACGTCGTGACGCTGCTGATCAATCGGTTTTGCCACTGTAATCGCCTCACTTGGCATCCAGTACAGCACCTTTCTGCTACCGGGAGGCTGACTCCACCCGTGCTTTTGCAGCCAACTAGTTTCGACTTGCAGACAGGCCATCAAGTCATCCGGAAAGGGGGCGATGGCCTGGGCCTCATCTGACTTTTGCTTTTTTGCCGCCTCCACCTTTTCAGTCCGCCAAGCCAAGTATTCATCAGCGTTCACGGGTGCCATCAAAGGCACTTGTTCCCATCCGGGACCTCGATAAGAGGACTGTTCACAGGGCTGAGCCCACTTCTCATCTGGGATTTCATCTTGTTTCAGAAGCTTGCACTCCGTCCAAGATTCAGCCCTCCCAAGACATCCAAGGTTTGAGACAAGCTCATTCAGCAGCTCCAATTCCGCGTCATCAAGAGCGACATTCCAGTGGATTAACAAAGCATTATCGTTTAAACCAGCATCAGGTAACCGATACAAAGGAAGCGTGCCGGCCAGTTTCAGAATCAACCCCAACGCGGTAGGCGGAATGGTACCCACCGCCCATTCAGGTACTCTGGCACATCCAGTTGATATTAATGCCCGCATCAGCCGCCAAGGAGAAGGGGGCCATTCAATCACCCCCTCCAAGCTTTGATGCCCCCACGGTGTGGCATCATAATGCCGCGCAAAAAACCGAACAGAAATTGTTGGCATAGCCTTCTCCACCTACTCGGCGCCGAATCAACTGCCTCACCCAACAGCCTTAGCCGTCCTCACCATCAGAATCCTAGACATCCAAGCCACCCTTGGACCTTTCGATGAAGCCTAACACCCACCTGTGACATCCTCGACCACAAACAACTCCACGCCATACCCTAATACTCGACCCACCACATACTTGACCCACCACAAGCGCTAAGGCTTTCAACGCCTTTGGCCCAATAAAAACCAAACTGCCAACACAGTTGTAACACAAGGGAAAAAGGTATCCAATCGATTGCTTTCCCACATACTCCAATAAAGCAACAACCTGTCGTAATATATACAAGCTAGGCTTGCGAGCACCCGGTTGATGCGACAATCCCCGGGACACACTCGAACATCTTTGATAATCTGGAGTTACAGGCTACAATCATCGAACTCAGCCAGTGCGACATCGACCAAAACAGCCCACGCTCGAAAACAGTTCCCAAACCCCGTAATTTAGCTTACAATTCCAAGGTGGCGGTTTCCCTGGGTACAACCAGGGCCCTATTGAAACCAATTCAGGGGTGAGATTTGGCAGGAATTACCGCTTCAGTTTCCCTGGGTACAACCAGGGCCCTATTGAAACCAACATTCACAATTTCGGTCCCACTGCAGGGACGAGCGTTTCCCTGGGTACAACCAGGGCCCTATTGAAACCAGACGATCGCCCTGTGTTTTCTGCTGCGATCATTGTAGTTTCCCTGGGTACAACCAGGGCCCTATTGAAACCAGAAAATCTAAACGATTGTTTGCTGCCCGGTTTTCCCGTTTCCCTGGGTACAACCAGGGCCCTATTGAAACCAAATCATAGTTTCACCATTAATGAGTGGCGGGAATGAGTTTCCCTGGGTACAACCAGGGCCCTATTGAAACCAATTTGAAGGATTCTGAAGTTTTCAACGATGCGATGGGTTTCCCTGGGTACAACCAGGGCCCTATTGAAACCAATATGACCTTATCCACCGGTTGCGGATCCACGATTCCCCTTCAAACAAGTTTTGATACTGCATTCATTACGAATATCTGTGAACGATGATGCAAAACTCCCTTTCAATCAAAGCAGAGAATGGTGGTGATTTGAGGGATTATTGAGTGATTGACAAGCATATTGTTCTTTGATAGTTACCTTCCATCGCTCTTGTGTGAGGTGTCTGACGTGGACAACGATGTGGAAAGGCACCTGCTGCGGCAACCTAGACCCAGCGTGGCTGACTACGCAGGTTCAAGGAGGTGGGAATGAACCGCGTTCACATTGAATTTCAGCGGGTTCAGACGTGGCTCTTCGCGGTGCCGCGACTGCGTGCGATGGTTGGCGCAAACGCGTTGCTTGGGAAAGCCTTAAGGGTCGACCTGCCAAAGCTGGCACGTGAGAAAGAGCATGGCTGGGCGCTGGCTCCGAGCACCGAGCAGTACCCCGCGGCCGACAAGGACGACCCGTTGAAGGACCACGACGACCCGAGCGCCGACGCAAAGGATGGTATCTTCTCGCGCGACGGCGGGCACTTTGAGGCGCAGTTCGAGCATGGCGCCGAGGCGTTTGCTGACGCCGCAGAACTGCTGCTGCATACGAGCCTGCCGGGCCTGCGCTTCCGTATATCAATCGACAATAAGGAGCGCACCAGGAGCCAGGTGCATCTGTCGACCGAGCTGCCAGTGTTCGCGCCTTGCGAGTGGACCGGGCGTGGGCTCGCGTCGGCCATCATCGAGCAGGGTGACGAGCGCCCGGGCGTTTCGCTTGATGTTAAGCAACGGCACGAAGCCGCGCTGGGCACGGAAACCGGTACAGCCGTCGACATCGCGAGCCTGCTGAGCGCGAAAACGAAGCTACAAAAGCTTGGTCGCGCCCAGGAGCTGAAGGATCTGGTGGGCAACGGCTACCTCGCGTTCATCCACGCCGACGGCAACGGCGTCGGTAGCGGTCTCGGTAAAGACAAGACCGACTGGGAACGTGCTAAGTTCTTCCACAGAAATCGCGTGCTCATGCGGCGTGCGCTGCAGAAGGCCATTGACGTGCACTGTCCCGACACGGGCCGTGCGCCGCTCGTTTTGTTGATGCTCGGCGGCGACGACCTTCTGCTTGTAGCCCGTGCGGAAATAGCGCTGCCCTTCGTCGTCACGCTCTGTGAAGAGCTGGAAGCTCTCCAGAAGAACAGCAGCGGCTTCAAACTGACCCTCGGAGTCGGCGTGGCCATCGCCAAGCACACCGTCCCTATCCACCGGCTGAACATGATCGCCGGGCAACTTGCAAGCTCGGCAAAGCGGCGCTTCCGTGGACTGCCGGAAGGTGAGGAGAAGCGCTCCGTCGTGGACTGGGACGTGTCCAGTACCGCGTGGATCGACGATCCCGATGAGATGCGTAGGCGTGACTGGCTGCGTG
>Ga0255344_1005519_pt1 | contig 12056 bp, 8 predicted proteins | sample wastewater_treat_5_FD_192414 | JGI IMG/M metagenome (GOLD analysis project Ga0255344, IMG submission 192414) | Wastewater microbial communities from Lulu Island WWTP, Vancouver, Canada - plant18 | ecosystem: Engineered > WWTP > Wastewater > Unclassified | place: Canada: Vancouver, British... | reverse complement strand
GCGTCCCGATTTTTCAGATCGGGAATGTCGTAAGTTCGCATCTTCAGCCAATCTTAAATTCAATTTTTTTGAATTTTTTAGATTGGCGAATGCCGACGATAGAATATGTTTCGTTCAATAGTCCAATGTCGCACTTGTGCTATTACATATTTTCGATCGGTATTACTACCCCGACTATTTGTAGCGGATTTCAACATTTGAGGTTTGCTTTTTTTGTTTTTCGGTTAGTGCGTCCCGATTTTTCAGATCGGGAATGTCGTAAGTTCGAATCTTACTACCCCGACTATTTGTAGCGGATTTCAACATTTGAGGTTCGCTTTTTTTGTTTTTCGGTCTGCCTGGTCTAATTCTTAAAGTGCATGAAAGCAAAAATCATTATGTGTTTATATGTATTGGAATCAAAACGGTCAATTTTCCCATCGAAACATGTAACAGGAAGTATATTTTGACAACCAGAGAGCTGCTTAATGGTATGCTGAAGAAAAAATATAGCGATATGACAAGCTATTATGCGTCAATATGTGTGACTTATGTGAAGAAGATTAACGGCAAATTTGTATTTAGTCCGGCAAATGCTTCCCTTCCTTACAACCCTATAGAATTTGAGTAGAAAATGATAACACAATGCATCACTCCAAATCTGGTAAAAGATAGTTTAGTTAGTGCATCACAAATTACTTTTGAGGTAACAGATGTAAACAACTTGACTTGTGTTTATTGAAAAAGGCAAGACCCACGCGTGTTAGAAGCAAAACCTCCCAAAGGCGTGGTAAAAACGCCTAAAACAACTTGGGTAAAAAATAGGAGTACATTTACGAAGAAACCAAAAATAAGTTTTATTGCAGCGAGTTGGCCCGTTTTGCGTTCTTAGATTCGTTCAGAAATCCAATTTCTGAGCCTTTAGCAATGTCATTCAAAAATCCTGAAAACAACAGTATTGATACTTACTGGATAAAATATTTTGAAAAATTGGGCAAAACCGTTCCGGAAGACAAACTGGGAACAACAAATCCTGCCTACATCACTAAATCTTAAATAATAAAGATCGTTTACAAAGATTATTTAGTTCATTTCGATTATCGGTACAGGACTTTGATTCACATTTATTTACACTATTATTTATAATTGTAGCGCTCGAATTACCAATCTTTAATAAATAAGGAAAGCTTTTTCACTACAAAATTTTATCACTTAAAAATAAAATATACAGCCAACACTAACAGCACAAACCCTATGATATGGTTGGGTTTTACCTGCGACTGAAAAACCAAGTAAGAGAAAACCACAAAAACCACAAGCGTAATAACCTCTTGCAGCACTTTGAGCTGTACCAACGAATATGGTCCGCCGTTGCTAACAAACCCTATCCTGTTTGCCGGAACCTGAAAGCAGTACTCGAAAAAAGCAACGCCCCAGCTAAAAACAATAATTCCGAACAACGACAGTTTGTTAAACCACGGATACTCTGCAAGTTTTAAATGTCCGTACCACGCAAAAGTCATAAAAATATTTGAGCAAATGAGTAGCCCGATAGTAAGTATAGCTTTCATAAAAATTTTATTACTAATAAAAACAGCCTCAAAAGTATTAAGTTTGTGTCAATTCTGCAGGTTGGAGTACGAAACATTAATAGGAAGTGGAATTGCCAATGTTATCGGCATTTATAAAACAAAGGTAGTATCTCATAAACTGTGTAAGTTTAAAATGAAGGGTTCAGCATTTATAGTTTTGCACTGTATGAAAAGGTAGTAAAAAACCGATTCAGAAAAATTATTACTTTTAATTTTTTAATGATGATGAGCTAGTCTAAAAAAATGGATAGAAAAATAATAGGCTGATTACGAATCAACTCACAAAAGAACAAATGAGATCAATGACAGGGGATATTCGTACTTTATAAAGTGTGCACTGATTAAACACACTGCTAAACATAGCGATAAGCCGACAGCCCGAATAATTGTTCTCTAACTTCGCCGCAACAAATTCTCTATGGCAAGTTTTAAATTGTACATCGCAATTGCAAATTGCTCATTGCTCATTGTTAATTGCTCATTGCTAATTGCTCATTGTCCATTGCAAATTGCTCCCATCCCTTATTCGTATCTCAGTGAATCAATCGGGTTACTACTGGCAGTTTTCAGGGAATTCATAGTTGTAACGACGCCGGTAAGTAATAAAACAAATCCGCCGGCAAGAACAAAAATCCACCAAGATAAGCTGATCTGCACCGGAAAGTTTTGCATCCAAGAGCGGGCGAGTAAAAATCCGGTAGCAACTCCAAAAATGACACAAGGAACCGCGATACTCCCAATTCTGTAAATAAAAAAATGGATTATATCGTTTGCAGTTGCGCCGTTTATCTTGCGAATTGCTATGTTTTTACGTTGTCGGGTGATCTCATCGTTAAGGTATCCAAGCACGCCCATCACGGTAACCAACAATACCACTAAGCTCCCGGCATAAATTGCATTTCTGAAACTTTTATGGTAACGGTAGGCATTATCCTTCTCTGCCTCAAGGCTATAAAGCTTTATCTCGCCCTTAGGCATAGCTCTGTTGATTATCTCTGAAAATTTATTCATGATATTCGGATGATTACCCTCCACTGTTTTAATCAAGATTAAAAAAGAGAAGCTGGGATCGGCCTCAAGTGTTTCGATGAATTTTTCCCTTGGCATGTAGAAAAAAACGGAGGGACGATTTTCATCGGCGCTGATAAGCTTTTCAATAATGTCAGGGTAAATGCCTGAAATCCTGAAATTGTCTCCGTGTTCAGTTATTGAAATGCTGCGTCCAATAACTCCGTCGTGCCATCCATTGTTCAAGATTAACAGTTCTGCGGCATTTCGACTTATCATCACATCCTGCCGGCTCGACTCTTCTTTTTCGAAACCCTTTCCTTCGATAACGGGGATATCTAAAATTGAAAAGTAGTTTTCATCAATATAATAGAAATCGGCTAAGTTGAACAGTACCCGTTCCCCGTCAGGTGATAATATATTGTTTCCAGCAGCTCCGTAAATAGGTACATCACAACCGAATCCGGCATTTTTAACCTCAGGCAGTGCTATCAGATCATTCAGTACAGCCTCTATCTTATGAGGATCCATGCCGCTCACTTCAGTATAATAGACATTTTCCGCGCTGTAGCCGTGATCCGTATTTTTAATTTTTTCAAACTGCAAACCTACAACCACCAATATTGTCAGAATCAGAGATGCACTTATAAACTGAACGGCAAGCAGCGCTTTTTTCCACTTTGTTTTTGATTGCTGATAGCTTCGGAAAGCAGCTGCCACAGGTATTTTAGTAAATATTCGTCCTGTAAAATAACTGATTACGAAAACTAAAAACACAAGTATGAGTAAAAGAGGAACGATTACCTGCCTGTTAAGAGCAGCCTGAAGGCTATGGCCAAGTTGAGCTTCGGCAATGGGTTTGAACAACAGTATAAGCGCCAAAGCTACAAGCAGTGAGAGAATAAAATTTAGGGAGCTCTCAGCGAAAATCATTCCATGAAGATTCTGTTTTTCTGCTCCATAACATTTATAAATGGCTAAAGTCTTTGAACGGACAGCTAAGGTGCTTAATGTTAGAAGCATGTAATTCATCACAGCAACAAAAAGCACAATAAATGCGATTGCGCTAAGAATGAATAATATATTCTTTTGCTGGTTTACAAATACTTTCTGAATTGCTTCAAACGAATATTTTAAAACTACTCCGTGCTTCAGTTCTAATTCTTTAATATTCTGATGTTTTTCTTGCATTTTGCGTACAGCCGGTGCAAGAGATTCCGGTGATATTGCCTTCTCTAATTTCACGCAGGTATAATAGCGGTCGTTTCCTAACCAGTTTTCCGTTCCATCCCATGTGAATTGAGCTGTGGATACCATTGAAATAGCAATATCATATGAAAAGTTTGTGTTTTCGGGCAGTGATTTAAAAATGCCGCCAATGGTGAGTTTCTTTCCCGGAAATTCATTTATTTCAATTACTTTTCCTACTACATTACCACCCATCTTTTGGGCTATCTCATCGGAAACCATACAGTTCATGGGTGTCTTTAGTATCTTTTCGGCCAGACCACTGATCATAGGGCGCGGTAAAACTTTAGGTAGATGTTCGTCAGCTAAAACAAAATGAGCATTAAAGCCTCGGTTATCTTCGGAATAAAATACCATAGTACCTATTGAGTTGAGCCTTGTTGCAGCTTCAATACCCGGCACTTCTGCTTTTAATCCGGGACCAATAGCGCCACTTACCAGCGGATGGGTTGTCATCTTATCAGATTGTTTGTCTGCCTTGAAATTTTCATTTACAACATAAATGCGTTTTGAATCAGGATAGAAGCTATCTACACTAAAATAGAAGAACACTTCGGACAATAAGATAAGGCCAAAGGTTAATCCGGTAGCAAGAGAGAGAATACGCGTGGTGGTATGTTCTCCTTTCCTGAATAGCTTCCGTGCGGCTAATCTGATTGCTTTCATATTTCGATTTTAATTTGATTTTTTAATATTTAGTGATAAATTATTCGTATTGTTAGATTGGTCTATTTTTTTTTGAACCTTATTCATATCTCAATGCCTCCACAGGATTTTTTGTTGCTGCTTTCCAACTTAGCCAACTCACTGCAAGCTGTGCTATTCCCAATGCTAACAAGCCGGCAAGGGCAAAAATCCACCAGCTTAGCGTAGTCTTGTAGGCGAAGTTTTCCAACCATTTTTGCATGGCGTAATACGCAATGGGCGTGGCTATTACGAAAGCGATGCTTACCCACACCAACACATTTTTATTTAGCATACGTATTATTTCGATTACGGAAGCGCCGTTAATTTTTCGTATGCCTATCTCTTTAATTCTGTCGCGTGATATGAAGATAATCAACCCCAACAGTCCGGTCAATGCTAATAGAATGCTCCACAGTGCAACAAACTCAATAAATCGTGCAATACGGGTCTCCCTGCTGTATTGTAGTTCCAATGCTTCATCTAAAAAGCGGGCCTCGAAAGTTCCATCAGGGTCGAATCGTTTGGCTGTATCTTCAACATATTTTCGAATTTGTGTAAAGTTTCCGCCACGGGTTTTTATCAGGATATTGAATTTCAGATCGTCTGTTCTCCAGAAGACCATAGGAGTAATTTCTCCTTTCAGCGACTCGAAGTTGAAGTTTTTTGCAACTCCCACAACTTCTCCCATAGCTCCAAGACCTCCAAACTTTTTCTCTAACGGTTTCTCCCAACCAAATTTTTGCACGGCTTTCTCATTCAGGATAAAATTATTCATATCGGCTTCACCCTGCCGGAATGCACGACCTTCCGTTATTTTTATCCCGAAAAAGTCTATAAACCGGTCGTCAATTGGCCACGCCTGCATTTGAATCTGCTTCCCGTCCACTATACGTCCCCAGCCCATACCTACTTGTCCGGGAAGCGATTGAGTATAGCAATAATTCGTAATTTCAATATTTTTCATCAATTCGTCGGCAAAAGCCTGATGACTTTTTCGCAACATATTGGAAGTTTGCAGATAGAGCACGTTTTCCTTATCAATACCGATGTCGAAATTGTTCCAGAATTGCAATTGTTTTTCGAAGGTGAGCGAAGCGGAAATCAATGCAATAGCAAATACAAACTGAATGGTAATAAGCACACTGCGGAATTTTTTCCCTTTTCCCGAAAAGAACATTTTACCTTTCACGGCTTGCGAAATGGGTGGCGATGTGATATAGCGTGAAGGATAAAACGCTGCAATCACGCCGAAGATAACGGCAAATAGCACGAACTCGGCATAAAACAGTTCACGTCCTTCGAACGACAAACCGGTGATTTGAAACAGGTTTTCCAAACGCTGAAATATCAGATTGTGGATGATAAACGAGATGCTCAATGCCGTCAGCGACAGTATGACCGCTTCACCAATGATTTGCAGGCGGGCACTCCATTTGGTTCCGCCTAGAATTTGCTGTACCGAGAGCGATTTGGCACGCAACGGTGCCTGGGAAGTGGAGAAGTTAATGAAATTGACCGCACCCATGACCAACAGTACCAGGATGAGTACAGAGAGTAAATTAAGTACTGTTTTATTGATGAACGCAAACATGTAACCTCGTGAACCGTAATGGATTTTACTTAGCGGCATCAAATCCACAGCAGCCGCTTTGGGAGAAAAACTTTCGGCTATCTGAGTCAGAATTCCTGTAACCCGTTCGATGCCGGCGATTTTTTTCTCTACTTCAGCTTTGTCTGCCCCCTTTTTCAGTTGAAAGAAAATGCTGAAACTCCATTCGCTCCAATCCTGATTTTCCTGTATAACAAGTGGTACAATGGCTTCGCAATTGAACGATGTGTTTTTGGGCATATCCTTCATCACGCCCGACACGGTGAGTTCACTACCACTTGCCAGCAACTGTTTTCCCACCACGTCAGCGGTACCAAAAATGTTTTGAGCCATAGTTTCCGAAAGGACTACGCTGTTAGGAACGGAAAGTACCGTTTGGGCATCGCCTGTGATGAGCGGGAAATCAAACATCGTGAAAAAATCAGCAGAAGCATGTATCGCTTTATTCCGAATAGCATCCCTGGGCGCCTGGTCAGTACGGTAAAACTCATTGTCCCACCATTCGCGCATGACCACACTCCGTTCAATCTCTGGCACTTCGTGCCTGATGAGCTCTTCCATCGGCACAGGCAAAGAACTTCCTATATCATATTTGAACGACATCAAATAGATATCATTCTTATTCTTGTGAAATCCATCGAAGCTCCGCTCATACGACACGTAGAGCGTCAGCACGATAATGCCCAAAAAGGCTACCACAAGACTCAACAATGTCAGCCCAGAAGAAAGCCGGTAGCGCATAATAGTCTTAAAAAGCTGTCTCATGGCAATTTTTAATTTGCAATTAGCAATACGAAATTGACAATGGGTATTTAAAGAACAGGAATTGTTTTTTCAATTGCTTACTATTCATAATTAATTGTTAATTGCTAATTGCTCATTGTTAATTGTTAATTGTTAAATGCTCTTTGTCTGTTTTCTAATCTACAACCATTCCGTCGAACAGATTGATGATACGGTGAGCAAATCCGGCATCGTGCTGTGAGTGTGTTACCATGATGATGGTCGTTCCTTCTCGGTTAAGTTCGCTAAGTAAGTCCATCACTTCGCGTCCGTTTTTGGAATCGAGATTTCCGGTAGGTTCGTCGGCAAGTATCAGCTTTGGATTTGCTATTACAGCCCGTGCAATGGCTACTCGTTGCTGTTGTCCGCCGGAAAGCTGCTGCGGAAAATGTTTTTCCCGATGTCCGATATTCATCCTTTTAAGTACTGTTTGCACCATCTCTTTTCGTTTGCGTGTTGGTATCTTTAAATAGATAAGCGGTAACTCCACATTTTCAAACACATTTAGTTCGTCAATCAGGTTAAAACTCTGAAACACAAATCCGATATTTCCTTTTCGCATTTGTGTTCGCTGACGCTCTTTGAGATGTCCTGCCTGCTGATTATCAAAGAAATAGCGTCCCTCAGTGGGGTTGTCCAACAAGCCTAAAATGTTTAACAAGGTTGATTTTCCGCAACCCGAAGGCCCCATAATGGCTACAAATTCTCCCTTAGCTATCTGAAGATTAACCTTATTCAAAGCCATTGTTTCAATCTCTTCCGTGCGGAACGTTTTTGTTAAGTTTTCTGTACGTATCATATTCTAAAAATTAATGGTTATTTGATAATTATTAATTGTTCATTGTTAATTGCTAATTGTTCATTGCTAATTGCACATTTCTCATTGCTCATTGCTAATTGATTTACTCGTATCGTAATGCTTCAACCGGGTTTCTACTTGCCGCCCGCCAGCCTTGCCAGCTAACGGTAACTAATGCTACAATCAGTGCGGTTAATCCCGATAATGCAAAAATCCACCAGCTTAAACCTGTTTTATAAGCAAATCCCTGCAACCAGCGCGATACAACGTAATAGGCAATAGGTGTGGCGATAATAATCGAGACTAAAACTGCAATCACAAACTCTCTATTGAGCATTTTCATTACTTCTCCGATGCTTGCCCCGTTTATCTTACGGATACCAATCTCTTTCACCCGACGCTCAGTTACCTGAATGATTTGTGCCAACAGTCCCAGGCAGGTGATTATAAAGGCTACGATGCAGAACAGGCTCAGCGCTTTGGCAGCAAGCTCTTCTTTTTTATACAGCGTGTTGTAATACTCGTTGTAAAACTGAAACTGTAATGGTTGCTCGATATCTGCCTGCTTCCATGCTTTCTCCATCTGCGAGAGCTGTTCATTGAAGTTCTCAGGTAATAATCTCACATTCAATGCACTATAGAAGCCGTCTCTATAGATAAAAGCCACAGGACCTATAAGGCTGTGCATAGAGTTATACTGGAACTCGTTAACCACCCCGATTACCTTCCGGCCGAACAGTTCTCGTCCCTCGAAATCGTCCCACCCAAGCTGTTTAAGCGTAGTTTCAGTAATAAGTATCCAGTTTTTATCGCCTTCCATTCCATTTCTGCCCTGCAACAGCTTTATTTGAAACGTGTTGACAAAATCAGTATCCACATACATTGTATTAATCAATACCTCCTTACCATCTTTATCTTTCGCTCCGCTACGCGACCATCCGGCTCCGGGAGAGTGCGATGTGAGCGACAGATCGGTAATGAAAGGCAATTTGGAAAATGCCTCTTTAACTATCGAATAATTACTATAATCGTCGGGCAGATTGATGCGCAACAACTGTTCGGTTTTAAATCCGTAATTGGCGGTCTTAACAAAATCCAACTGCTTGTTTATCAACAACAGACTTGACAACAGAACAATAGAGATAACCAATTGCGCCACAGTCATTATTTTCGATAGCGAACTTGCCTTAAAGAGCTTGGGCGACTTGCCCAACAATGAGGTAATGTTTGATTGCCAGATAAGGCTCACCGGAAACCAGGCCGCCAACAAAACGACTGACATCAAAACGACAACGGCAATTGCCAGCATTGAGGGTTTTAATAACCACAATACATCAAGTTCCACCCGGAATAGTTGTTCCGCTATTGGCAGCGCCATGCTCGTGAAAAGTACAGCGAGTGTTAAGGCAATAATAACCGATAAACCTACCTCCACCAGATAGTAAAGGAAAATCTGCCCCTTTCCGGCACCTGCAGCCATGCGAATACCCATCTGCTTGAGTGTTTGCAACTGCTTGGATATGGTGTAGTTTACATAGTTGAACAGCGACATAAAGAGCGTGAGCGCAGCGATAGTTATAAAAATCCATACCATTTTCCTGTTTCCTGCCTTGTGGCCGATGAATTCATCCGGCTCGGAAAAATAGATCGACTTAACGGGTTGCAGTGTTAAGCTCTTTATCTCAGTGCGGTTTTCCGGGAAATGGTCGTTCATCTTTTGGGTTAGTGCCTCTATATCCGTTCCTTCCCTGGCCGAGAAATAGATCTCCCTGATCTGATAACAGTCATTATTATTGCAATTTTGAACGAGACTCATTTCGGTGTGTTCGTCATTCAGGTAGATATCGGCTCCGAATGTGGCGTTGGAGGGAATATCTTCGGCAATGGCACTCACCGTGAAATCCATTTCGAAATATCTGACAGGTTCACCCAAAACGTCATAGTTTCCGAAAACTTTCATGGCGGCTGATCTTGCAAGGATAATCGAATTTTTTTCCGCAAACGGCTTATCGGTTGAAGAGACGAGGATATTGATGCCGGCAAGATCGAAGAAATCGTTGTCGGTGCTTATCACCTCGTGAGCTGTCATGAACTTATCGCCCACTTTAATGGTCATATTAAAATCTTCGTCGGCAAGATAAACCATTGATGCTATCTTCTCTATTTCGGGGAAACGGTCTTCGAGGACAGGCAGGATGGCCACATCGAAAAGAGCATTGTTTTCACCTGCATCTTTCAATCTGTAAGTCCGTTCCGCGTCAGGGAAAAAGGAGTTGACGCTGTTTTCGCGATAAACATACAGAGCGATAATCAAACAAACAGTAAAGCCAATAGCAAAACCGATAATGTTTAAAATTGAAAACAGTTTATTCTTAGGTAAACTGCGAAAAGCCTGTTTTAGGTGTAACATAATCAATTAATCAATTAGCAATTAACAATTAAATATGAATGACTTATAATTATTTAGTTGAGCTTTTAATGATTGTAAATAGTAGTTTGCACAATTCATCGGCCTCACAAAAGATAGAATCAAACTCTTCATCATTTAAGTATTCGCTTGCATGCAATAGACGTAGCCAGTAGGTAGTTTCTCTCGCCTCTTTATAAGCAATTGACAGTTTTGCCCTAAAATCAGCTTTTGAAATTCCCCCTATGGCCTCTTCCACGTTTGCACCAACGGAAGTACCGCTTCGTAGAATCTGTTTGCTCAAAACAAACTCCTTTTTCTCCTGCGACAAATGTTTGTATAAATTCACAATGCGAACAGCAAAATCAAACGATTTCTCTTTTACCACATTCTTCTTCATGACCATTTATTATTAACCATTATTAATTGTTCATTGCTAATTGCTAATTGTTAATTGTACATTGAACATTGCACATTGCTAATTGAGCTATTCATAGCGTAAAGCTTCCACCGGATTTTTCGTTGCTGCCCGCCAGCTCTGCCAGCTCACGGTGGCCAGGGCGACGAGCAGTACAACCAGACCGCCGAGAACAAATACCCACCAGCTCAGTTCAGTTTTATACGCAAATGTTTCGAGCCATTTTTTCATGGCGTAGTAAGTGAGGGGGACTGCGATGATAAATGCGGCCACGACCCAAAACAGGAAACGTTTGTTGAGCATGCCCAACACCTCCGAAATGGTTGCCCCATTCACCTTGCGGATGCCGATTTCCTTCGTGCGCTGCTGGATGATTTGCATGGACAAGCCGTACAGCCCGAGCATCGAAATGAAAATGGCTAACAGCGACATGATGGTCAGCAATTTTCGCGTGCGTATTTCGCGCGTGTAGTTGGCCTGCAAATCTTCATCTACAAAACTTAAACGGAAAGGTTGATCTGGTTCAACTTGTTTCCATAAACGTTCCATTTCGGCAACGGTTTTACGTATATCTCCCGGATTTAACCGCACCATAAAGACCCATAACTCAGGTTCGAGATAATAAACAGCAGGAGAACTTTCATTCTGTAAAGAGAGGTTCTGAATGTCCTCAATCACACCACAAATCTCGTAATCGCGGTTACTAAAACCGTGTCGTATTTTTATTCCGATAGGGTCTTTCACATTCATATTCTGCAGACACTTCTCATTGATTACTATTTTATTGCTATCGGTGGGTAGAAAAGCATGGCCCATTAAAAAACGGGTCTGCATAACCTCAAAAAAGTCTCCATCGATGGGTGCTGCTCTTAGGTGAAGTTGCCGTTTTTCCCCAGCGGACTCATAAAACATTGTGGTTCCATTATTTAATGTGTGTCCGGGTGGATTCCACGTACCGGTTACTCCGGATACCGAAGGAAGTTTTTCAAGTTCCTGTTTATACAATTTATAACGCTGATTCATGTTGTCACTCCACGGGTTATGGATGGTAACCAGATTCTCCTTGTTAAAACCCAGCTTCTTATGCAGCAGCAAATCAAACTGCTTGTTGATGCCCACCACCCCGACAATCAAACAGATGCTGATGGCTATTTGTACTACGGTAAGCGTTTGTGCCACGGGAATATTCCCTTTTTTGGGTAACGCGCGTCCTTTGCTACGAATGGTAGCCGACGGATTCACCCGCATCTGGTACCAGAGTTGCACCAAAACGGGCAATAAAACATTGAACAGCGCGATAACCGCGATGGCTCCCCACAAGACGGGATTGGCAAGCGTGAAATCCATTTCAGCTCCCATCAACTTTCCGAAATAGGGCAATGCCAGCGATGTCAGGAAAAGAGCTGCTACAACACATAGCCCGACAAGCAGGAAGGTTTCCGTGAACAGATAACTGAAAATATTTTTCGTTTCCGCTCCCATTATCTTCTGCATGCCGGTATTGAAATTCCGTTTAGTGCGCAGGG
>Ga0255344_1005517_pt1 | contig 12058 bp, 10 predicted proteins | sample wastewater_treat_5_FD_192414 | JGI IMG/M metagenome (GOLD analysis project Ga0255344, IMG submission 192414) | Wastewater microbial communities from Lulu Island WWTP, Vancouver, Canada - plant18 | ecosystem: Engineered > WWTP > Wastewater > Unclassified | place: Canada: Vancouver, British... | reverse complement strand
TCGTCGGTGTATCTATGCGGGCGCTCATACTATGCCCTCGCTCCCCCGGCCCGCCGGCCCTCGGAGAGACTGACAACTGACAACTGATGACTGACGATCCCTCATGCCGCCACCTCTTTCCAGATCGGCTCCTCGGACTGCTTGCGGGCCTTGAGATCGTCCAGAATCTCCTCAACGTGCCGCGGCAACACGTCTCCGCCGCCCAGGCCGACCAGGTAATCTTGAAGCAGCACATCAGGCCGCTGCCGCAGACTGGTGGCGATCTCATTCCAGAAGATGCCGCCCGAACCCGGCGAGTGGTTGCGATCGAGCACTCCCACACGCTTGGCCGAGCCGATCGCCTTGGCGAACTCCTCCCGCAAGAAAGGCCGGAACATCTTCACCTTCACCAGGCCGACCTTCTCGCCCTTGGCACGCCGCGCTTCGACCACCCGCCGCACGGTGCGGGCCATCGTGTTGCAGGCCACCAGCACCACCTCGGCGTCTTCGGTCTGCTCGGCCGTAAAGGCCCCATGCGGGCGCCGGCCGAAAATCTTTTCAAACTCGTCCAGAGCTTCCCGCATCACCGCCGGCACCGCCTCCATGGCCTCCTGAATTTCGCGCCGATGATGCTCGGTCTCACGCGGCCAGGTCAGCCCGCCCACCGTCTCGGGGTGCTTGAAGCTCAGTTGGTGCGGCACGCGGCACGGCGGCAGATACCGGTCGACCAGGTTCTGCTCCGGCAGATCAACCACCATGGTCGTGTGCGACAGAATGAAACCGTCCTCAGCGACCAGCGCCGGCAGCATCACCCGCCGGTCCTCCGCCACGCGGAATGCGACCAGAATCGTATCCACCAGGTCCTGGTGCGACTCGCAGTAGAACTGCAACCAGGCCGCGTCACGCAACGCCAGGCTGTCGCCCTGATCGACCCAGATGTTCCAGGGCGGCCCGACCGTGCGATTCACCGCGATCATCACGATCGGCAGCCGGTAAAAGCCCGCCGCGAAGACGTTCTCCGTCATGTACGTCAGCCCGTTGGAGGAGCTGGCCGTGAACGAGCGGGCCCCGGCCAGCGAGGCACCGATGCACACCGCCATGGCGCTGTGCTCGGATTCGACCGGGACAATCTCACCCTTGGTGAACTTGAAACCGCGCAAGAACTCAATGATCTCGGTCTGCGGCGTGATCGGATAAGCCCCGCCGCAACAGCCGCGGGCGACCCGGTTCGCCTCGCCGGCGACGGCCAGTGTGTGCCCGGCGGCGTTGTTTCCGGTAACCAGTGCGCGTGCCATTTCGGCCTCCTAGAGTTCTCGCATGAAAATGACGCCGCGCGGGCATTGCGAGGCACAAATCCCGCAGCCCTTGCAGTAGTCGAAGTTGAAGCTGTAACGGCGGTCGCCCTCGTGCAGCATCACCCCCTCCGGGCAATAGCTGATGCAGCGGTCACACTCGTTGCAGACGCCGCAACTGAAGCAGCGCTGCGCTTCCTGCCAGGCGGCTTCATGCCCCGGCTCGTCGATCAGACCCAGGCGCACCTCGCTGAAGCTGCCGCGCCGCACCTCCGGCGGAATCGCCCGCCCGCGCTCGCTCGGCTGATGCGAGAACACCTGCATCATGATGGCTTCGGGGCCGGCCACCGGAGCAGGCGCCGGCGGGAAAAGATCTTCACCGCTCAGCAGACGGTGAATGTGCAGCGCGGTTCGGCGGCCATTGCCCACCGCCGCGGTGACCGTGCCATCATTGGTGGCAAAGTCACCGCCGGCGAACACCGGCGCGCCGGTCAGTCCGGCTAGGGCCTTGCCCACGTGGACCTCAGAACCCTCCGGCAGGATTGTCAGATCGCTGCTCTGACCGAGGGCCAGCAGTACCTTGTCGCACCGGATTTCGAATACCGCGTCCTCGGTCTCGAGCGGGACCGGTCGCGGGCGGCCCGACTCATCCGGCGGCCCCAGTTTCATGCGCTGGCACGTCAGCACCGTTCCGTCCGCATCCTGGTGCAGCCGCAGGGGGTTGACCAGCTCATCCAGCAAAATGCCCTCTTCCAGCGCCTCGTCGATTTCTTCCGCGATGGCCGGCATTTCCGCCCGCGTGCGGCGATAGATGACCCGTACATTGCGTGCGCCGACGCGCAGCGCCGTGCGCGCGGCATCCATCGCGGTGTTCCCGCCGCCCACTACGATTACCCGCTGCCCGGTGAGACTGATCCGCCCGCGCCGCGCACTGTCCAGGAAATCGATGCCCTGCATCACCATGTCCTCGGCCAAATTGCCGAGGTTCAGCGACCGCAGTTCTTGCAGGCCGGTGGCCACAAACACGGCCGCGTACTTGTGCGTCAGGTCGAGCAGTTCTTGGCGACCGATGCGGCGCTTGGTATGCGTCTGCACGCCATGCCGCAGTATGAAGCTGATCTCCCGGTCGAGCACGTCGCGCGGCAGGCGGTAGGCGGGAATGCCGGTTCGCAGCACGCCGCCGATCTCATCGCCGGCCTCGAAAAGGTGGACGCGGTATCCGAGGCGGGCGAGGTGATACGTCGCACTGAGACCTGCCGGACCGGAGCCGACAACCGCGATTTCCGTTTCGCGCACCGGTTGCGTGGCGCTGGGCCACAAGGCATGGTCGGCGACGTAGCGTTCGATCTCCCGGATATTGATGGACTCGTCGTGCTCGCGCCGATTGCAAGCTTGCATGCACGGCGCGGGGCAGACACGTCCGCATACGCCCGGGAAAGGCGACGTCTTCAGTATCAGTTGCAGCGCCTCGTCGTACTCTTTGCGGGCGACGGCTTGCACGAAACCGCGCACGTCGTTGCCGGCGGGACAACCGTTGTTGCAGGCCGGGGTGAGCTCATGACGGCTTGGACGCCGTGAAGCCCACGTGCCGGTACGAATGGTCGGCATGCCGCCGACTTCCGCGTCCAAGATTCCCGCTATGCGGTTCTTCTTTCGCGGTGCGGCTTGCACTTCAACCTTGCCGGACAGCTTTTTCGACTGTATCGCGTCGAACGCCTGCTTGGCTGCCTTGACGTTCGGGCCGCCGAAATGCGCCTCGGCCAGAGCCGCTTCCACGTCGCTGAACGGCATGTCTACCAGCCGGGCGAAAGCGCCGACGAGGGTCGTATTCACAATCGGAACGGTTTTGGAACCGAGCCCGTTCGCGAAGGCGATTTCGTTGGCATCTACCGTGGCTACGCGGCGCCCGGGGAACATCTCGACGAATTTCTCCGGCGGCTGCGGAGTGTTCAGTAACACAAAGCCGTCGGGCTTCATGCCGGACGCCACTGAAGGCGCGATCAGCGTTGGATCGATGACGATGATGTGATCCGGCTCGCGGATTTCGTTGTGGTTGGTTATTTCCTCATCGTCGATCCGAACGTAAGCCTGGACCGGTGCACCGGACCGCTCGGCGCCGTAGACGCCGAAGGCCTGAGCATACTTACCGCGTAAGAAGTAGGCGTTGGCAATTAGTTTGGCGAGGGTGACACCGCCCCTGCCGCCGCGGCCGAAGATTGTCAATTCCACCATGCCGCACCCGGAAAGCGGCCCGCAGCGGCGGGCCAGCGGTTCTCTGCCCGGCGCGGCCCGCCGGAGCACACGAGCCCCGCGGCACGCCTGGATTCCCAAACAGACCAGCTACCGATAGCCGCGGCTCGCGTCGGTTTCATACCGAAACAATCGCGGCCTGCCAACGGGTTGGTTGGGCAAGATTCGTTCCCGTCGCCACGTCTGATAATCTCGCGAACTCACAGGCGTCAATGCTGTGAGCTCCATTCCGGGAGCGCTTTCGAGGCTTCACTATAAGTCCGGTGAGCGCATTTGGCCACTGGGATTGTGTGAACATGCACTCATTACCGGGCGGCCTCGCCAGCCGTGAGGAGCAAAATGCCGTCGCAACTCGCGGGCGCGTTTGCGCTCACGCGGGCGCCTCGCCCGCGTTCAGGTTTGGGAGAATTCAAATCGGGGCCGTCGGATTCGGCGGCGCGTCACTCGGCCAGCATGCTTCGTTGGCGCCTGCACGGAGCCTGCGCTTGCCAAGCCGCGGGTATTTGCTGAGTGGGCGACGACCGCAAAGCCCTTGCCGTGGTCGCTCACCGGCTCGACCGCCGCGTTGAGGGCCGGCAAGTGGTCTGGACTACTTCGACTATCTTGCCAATCAAACGAGGTTGAGCACCGGCACCCTGCTTCCACCACAAGACATACCCCGAAGTCTGAGCACCCGCATCTCCCCTCTTTGGCTGCATTCGGACCGGCCGGCCGTTACACTACCGGGGTCGCGCCCGACCCGGCCGGCTGGGTCAAGCCGGTGCTGCGCACCGGTGGCATGGGTTTTGCTGCCGGGCCGCGTTTAGGTTTTGTGTCCCGGGCGCGTGACGCCAGACCCGCATCAGAGACGTAAGGAGTCCTGCGATGTTTGATCAACCCCAGTGGAAGAAACGGCCTTGTCCCGTGCAACTGACCGGGCGGGCCCTGCTAACTTGCTCTTTGTGCAACAAAGGGCTGGCATTCTCGCCCGAGGAGCGCGACGCGTTGGGCCTGCGCGGCCTGCTGCCGGACCGCCAACTCTCCATCAAGGAGCAGGTAGCCCTGGAAATGGAGCACCTGCGCGCTAAAGAGACCGATCTCGAGAAGTTCATCGGCCTGGCGGCCCTTCAGGATCGAAACGAGACCCTTTTCTATCGCGTCCTGGTTGAGAACACCGCCGAATTGATGCCGATCGTCTATACGCCGGTGGTCGGACAGGCGTGCCAGAAATATAGCCACATTTTCCGCCAGGCGCGCGGGATATGGCTCACGCCCGAGGATCGCGACCGTATCCCGGACGTGCTGCGGAACTGGCCCGAGCGCGACATCCGGCTGATTGTCGTGACCGACAACGAACGCATTCTGGGGCTGGGCGACCAAGGCGCCGGCGGCATGGGTATTCCCGTCGGCAAGATCGCCTTGTATTGCGCGGGGGCCGGCATTCACCCGTCGCAGTGCCTGCCGATCAGCCTCGACGTGGGCACTAACAATCCGGATCTGCTACAGGATCCATATTACATAGGCTACCGGCAGCGGCGGCTGACCGGCGAGGCGTACGATGATTTCATCGAAGCCTTCGTGATGGGCGTCAAGAAAGTGTTCCCGCGGGCCCTCGTGCAGTGGGAGGACTTCCTCAAGAACACCGCCTTCGCCGTCCTCGATCGGTATCGCCGCCGCATCACGTGCTTCAATGACGACATTCAGGGCACCTCCGGCGTGGCCTTGGCCGGAATGTATGCCGCCTTGCGCATCACCGGTCAGAAGCTGTGTGATCAGCGGATTGTCTACGCTGGTGCCGGCGCGGCCGGCGTTGGAATCGGGCGTCTGGTCGCCACGGCGATGGCTGAGGAGACCGACAACCAGGCGAAGATTCATAAGGCGCAGGCGTTCCTGGATTCGGCCGGCCTGGTTCACGAAGGCCAGGTCATCAAAGACCCGCACAAACGCCCCTTCGCCATGTTGCGGAGCGAAATGCGCGAGTACGGCTTTACAGGCGACGGCCCGTTCGATCTGCTTGAAGTAGTCAAGCGGGTGAAGCCGACCATTCTGCTGGGCACGACCGCCCGCCCGGGCACCTTCACGGAAGAGGTTGTTCGCGAGATGGCCAAGCATTGCGAACGGCCGCTGATTTTCGCGTTCAGCAATCCGACGTCGAAGGCCGAGTGCACGCCTGAAGAGGCTATCCGCTGGTCTGACGGGCGGGCCCTGGTAGCGACCGGCAGCCCCTTCGCGCCGGTCGAGTACAAGGGCAAGCGGCACGTGATCGGGCAGGGCAACAACGTTTTCATTTTCCCGGGCGTCGGGCTGGGCGTGATTCTGGCGGAAGCGAGCGAAGTGCCCGACCTGTTCTTCTCGGTTGCGGCCAAGACTCTGGCAGATTGCATTACGCCTGACCGCCTGGAGCAGAACGCGCTTTACCCGGATCAGGGCCGCCTGCGCGAGATCAGCGCCAAGATCGCCGTCAACGTCATCCGCGAGGCCAAGCGGCTGCGGATCGGCCGCATGATCCCGGACAACGAAATTGAAGCTTACGTGGCGGAAAATATGTGGTATCCTGAATACAGCGAGTACGAGTATCGCGCTGGATAGGCGCGGTGCGGCCCCCGCTGCGGCGGGAGCGCGGACCGTCTCCTACCCATTGGAGTGCGCCCGCCCCGGGTGTTATTGTGCACCCTGGGGCGGGTTTTTTTGTAAGGGGGGCCAGGCTTCCGGCCGAGCGCAGGGATTCAGCGGATCACAGTGCGGCAGAGGGAGCGCGGCTACGTGGTCCGCATGCCGAATAGCTCACGACAAGTCGGGTTGTGCTACTCCGAGCAATTGCGCGAGTTGAGCTAATTGAAACGGCTTCTCGAGCTGAACCAATGACGTCTGGGCGGTGGTTGGCTCCGAGGCAGCCGTCACCGTTCGTACGGTCTTGACGCGTGGGTTTTGGCCGGCGGCGAAACTGTGGAGAGTTGCGACTTCCCCATCAGATACGCGGTCCGAAAGCACGAGCGCATCGAAGGGCTCATCTGACACAAGCCGCGCAGCGTCTTCGCTCGACTCGACCGTCTCGACCGCGAACCACCGGCACAGGTACGTGGTGATCGACCAGCGCGTGAGGTGGTCCGGCTCGAGCAGCAGCACGCGCCCGCGCTGGGGCTTTCGTGTGGCTTTTTTCGTGGTTTTCGCCATGACGGCGCGTCTCGGCCTCATCAGAAGCTCCTGGGGACAGCGGGTCAGCATGCTGCGTGCCATTTTTGTTCGCCTCTCGATCGAATGCCTGGTAGTTCGCGGGCTGCGTTGTTCTCTGCGGCATGCAGGGCTCGGATCCGGGGGGCGCGTGGGATCTCGGGGGACGGGGCGACGACGATCTGTGCAGAATGCCACAAGTTACTGCATTTTCAGGGGGTTATGACCGGCGTGCGCCCGCGCACCTGTTGCCTTTGTGCCAAAAGCCGCGCTTATGAGGCATATTCCTCATTTCGGCTGGTCATAGTCTTGAAGTTGAGGGAGAGGAGTGAGGATTGACACGTCGGGCGGAGGTGGCTTAGTCGCGAACAGGAACGGCGGCGGCATCCGTGCCACCGCCGCTGACGCCCGCGGAGCGGTCGCCTCTAATTTGGTCGCCGGCCAGGCCCGCGCGCGAGTTGGTTCTCGAGCGTGGCCAGCAACTCAGACAGGGGCGACTCCTGCGGTCCCGCTGACGTCCTCCACACGACCGCGCCATTCGCTTCCAACATTTTCTCGATACGGCGCACGGCCATGAGTACGGTCGAGTGGTTCTTGTTACCTAGAAAGCGTCCGATCTCGGGAAAGCTCATGCGCGTGTGTTTGCGGATGAGGTACATCGTCACAGCGCGCGCCAAGCTGATCGTGCGGTCGCGCGAATCGGACTGAATGGCCTCACGCGAAAGGCCGAAGTAGGTGGCCGCGACGCGCTGGATGTCGGCCGCATCAGGGGCACGGTCGGCCCGGTCCAAAACCGCTCTACGGGCCATCTCGAGATCGGCGGGCCGCTTGGCCAAAGCAGCCACGGCGGCCAGCGTGTACAAGGCCCCTTCGAGTTCGCGCACGTTGCCGTCGATTCTGTGGGCAATGAAGTCGAGCGCCTCGTCGGAGACCTGGGCATTGATTTCGATGGCGCGACGCGCCAGGATTTTGCGGCGCGTGTCGAAGTCGGGTGGGTTGATTTGAACCACCATGCCGGCCACGAGGCGGCTGATTAGCGGCTCCGAAAGCGTCGCGATCGTTCGCGGGTGGCGATCGGAAGCGAGTATGACGGCTTTCCCGCAGCCGTCGATCGCATCGAAAGTATGCAAGAATTCGTCTTGCGTGCCTTTCTTGTTGGCGAGGAAGTGGATGTCGTCGACGAGAAGCACATCGACGTGCCGGAACCGCGTACGGAACGCATCGATGCGTCCGGTCTTGATGGCGTAGACGAACTCATTAGTGAATTGCTCGCCTGAGACGAAGCGCCACTCCAAATCCGGATGCTCGCGCCGCACGCCATTGCAGATGCCCTGCATCAGGTGCGTTTTGCCGAGCCCGCAAGCGCCGTGCAAAACCAGGAGACGGAAATCCGCCCCGGGACGTCGCACAACGGCGGCAGCGGCAGAGTACGCAAGTTGGTTGGAGGGTCCGACTACGAAGTTCTCGAGCTCACCGCGCAGCAGGCGCGGACGCGGCGCAGGCGCTGCGGGCCGGCGCTGCGGCGGCAGTTGAGCCGTAGCAGCGGCAGGTGGCGCCAACGCCGGCGCGGCGTCGGAGCGCGGCTTCAAGACCTGCACGTTGATTGACGGCTCGGCCCCGATTACTTCGCGCGTGGCTTCGATCAGTTGCGGCAAGAAGTTCGCGGTAATCCACGTACCGACGAGCGGGTTCTCCACCATTATTTGCAGGTGCTCGCCCTCAAGGGAAAACGCCGTGGGCTCACCGAACCACGTCTGGAAGCGGTTCATCCCGATGCGCCGCGCGACCTTCTCGCGAATATGACAAACCCTCTCCGCTGCGGTTGTATCCACCATCCGCCTCAAGAAAACATCCCAGCAAAAGCTGAGCGTTATTTGTGTTTGTAAGAGAATCGCCGAACACGCCGCCCATCCCCACCAGGAACGACGGCAGTTGAAATATAACACGCGCTTAAGGATTTAGCAATCAAGTTTTTATCAACAGATGCGCGGCGCAACGTAACTACTGGACACACCACAAACTGTTGCAGAAAAAAATTTTCGTGGCGCATCTTAGAAGCACCGGTTTTCAACAATTGCCGCCGCGCCGCGTGGCGCGACGCGCAGCGCCATCAGCCGGCTTGCAAACCACCGGGACTCGAAAAAGGAAAAAGGTATGCATCACGTTGCGTGGTGACTTGAAACCCGTTCCGCTGGTACACACGCTTGGCGGGCTCGTTACGCTCGTCAACCGCGAGCGTCAAACGGCGCGCGCTGCGCGCACGGCACAGCGCCAGCGCGCGCCGCAGCAGCACCGTGGCGAGCCCACGCCGCCTGAACGCCGGCGCTACACCCATATATGCGAGCTCGACCGTCCGTCCGTCGCGCAGCGCCGCCAACAGAATGCAGCCGGCGCTCACGCCATCCACGCGCAAAATTTCCCAAAGCGTGGGATCAAACTCGCCGGCCGCCTGATGTCCCGCGATGACCGCGTCGATCGGACGCAACCGCGTTAGTTCGGGACAATCCTGGCTTTCCTTATATGTCTCAAGCAACAATGCTGCGAACTCGTCGTACGTCTGACGACCGAACGTCAGCCAGACTGATTCTTCAACCTGCGGCGGATCAACCCATGGATATCGCACGTCGCGCTCTAGATAAGTCAAAGGCGCGAGCAGGCGGAAGCCGGCGCTTTCTAATAAGTCCTTTTGAGCGTGCGCGGTTGGCAGAATCAAAGCCTGCGCGAAGTAAAGTCCGCGCTGACACAGGCGCGCCAGCGCAGCTTGCAGCAGCTCTTGTTGCTCGCTAGCCCTGATACCCAGTTCGCCCGGAACCGGTACCAGTACGATCGCCGTCGAACCGGGCAATAAGAGAGCCAATACCAAAGCCGCGGGCCGATCCACGCTCCCGATACGCCACGCGTCCCACTGGATTCGCGGATCGCGGATGTAATCTTGGAAGACCTGCACGGCCGCGCGCGAAGCGGCGCGCCCGCCGGGCGTGGCGAGCAGCAGCGGCAGCGCCCGCTTCAGTTCTTCGGGGCTGATCTGTTCGACGTTTGGCACGACGGTCCTGCGTGTACTGCTGCATCGGCGGCCACGTGAGGGCGGCCGGTAGAAAGTTTTAGCGGCGCCCCAGGGCTGGCGCGGCCCGTTTTATTGCGCCTTGGCCGCCCGCCGTTGGGCGTCTTGGCGAAGCCGCGGGCGACGCTTACAATTTCGCGTCTTCCGGCGAGCAAGTGCGCCATTGTGCCGAACGGCGTGTCGCGAAGCAAATGTCGCCTGTGACGCCCTGCGGCGGCGCTGAAGTATGAGCCGCAAAAGAACGGAGGCCGCCCATTTCCATGCGGAGCGTGTGTCAAGCGTGTTGGCGACCAAGGCCGCTGACCGTCGTAGCCGGAGTGTTCTTGCTCGCGCCCCTGCTGGCCGCGTGCCGGCCCGGGGTGCAATGGCGACTCGGACCTTATGAAGACGCTCGCGCGCAGGCGCAAGCGCAGCGGCAGTTGAACTTTGTGTACTTCCGCACGTGGTACTCGGTTGAGTGCACGCGGTTTGAGGAAGACGTGCTGATGCAGCCGCGCGTGGTAGAAGCGCTCCGGAACCTGGTGGCCGTGCCGCTGGAGTATGATGTGGATCGCGATATCGCGCGGCGCTGGAGCATCACACAGGTTCCGGCATTCGCAATCGTCGATCCATCGGGGAAAGTGCTCGCTTCGGCCCAGGGAGTCGTTTCGGCGGACGTGCTGCTGGCGGCAATTGAGCGGGCGCAGCAGAAGAGCGCACAGCTTCCCGCCGCCGCGCCATGAGCACGTTGCAGGGCGTCGCTCGCGCGGTTCTGACGGCCGCGCTCGCGCGCGGTCACCGGGTGCTGATCGTGGATTCCGGCAACAATCGCGCGCAGGCGATAGACGGCCTGGCGCGCTTGAGGTGGCGCAGCCCTGAGTGAATCCAGCGCGGCTTGTAAAGCGTGACCTGCTCGATCCGCGGCCGGAAAGCGAGGCCGGGCTGCGGCCGATTCCCAATGCAGTGAACATTCCTTTCGCGGAGCTGGGCACGCGGCTGCACGAGCTGCCGCCCAAGTCGGAGAGTATTCAGGTCGTTGGGCCGCCGGAGTTGGCAACGAGTGTCGTGGAGTGGCTGGTGCAGCACGGGCGTGTCGCGCGGGTTGTCGCCGGGCAGGCGGAAGCAACTGCGGGCACTTCGCCGGTGAGGTCCGAGGCGCGAGCCAATGAGGTCGGCCGGTTGTGGGAGCCGAGCGCGTTTTTGGAGGAAGTTGCGGCGCAGCTTCAGCTCCGCGCGGGCGAGTCGCCGGTAGCGCCGGGCAGCGCTCTCGACTTGGCGTGTGGGTCGGGGCGGAACGCCGTGTTCCTGGCTTGTTGCGGCTGGAAGGTAACGGCGGTTGACATTCTGCCGGACGCTCTTGATCTGGGGCGCGCGCTGGAGCGGCGGTATGCGAGAGGCCGGCATGCGGTTAATTGGATTTGTGCGGACATCCGTACCGTCGACACCGGCGAGATGCCGCAGCCCAATGAGTGCACGCGCGGGACGCCGGCGCAACAGCAAGTGTTGCCACAGCGAGTGGCGCCACAGCAATCGGGGTGGCGGCCGGATGAGCAATTCGATTTGGTTACGATGTTTCGTTACCTGGATCGGGGCCTCGTGCGACAGTTGCCGAATTGGGTCAATCCGGGCGGGAGTATCGTGCTGGAGACGTTCACGACCGAGCACCGCCAACGGCACGGGCGGCCCGCGCGTGCCGCGCACGTTCTGCGACCGGGTGAGCTGCGAGAGCTTTTTGCGCCGATGTTGAGCCGCATGTGGCTACGGCACTACTCGGAGGGCTGGCGTGGCGCGGAGCACACGGCACGCTTATGGGCGGAGTGCAGCGCGCCCGGCAGCTAACAGGCTCTTCAGTGCGGCATGGCGCCTCAGCCCTGAAATCTACATATACACTAGACAGTGTGCACTTCTTACTATCTGCGCCGCACTAGACACGCAGCCTCTGGCGTAAAGCAAAAGTCGCGAAGGTAACCCCCCACCCGGCGGTGTGGGCATCCACCACAAGGGGTCGGTTTCGCCGAAGAACACGCGCCTCTGGCGTCGGAGTGCACCGCTTGAAGCTTCGGCTTCAAGCAGTGACACACGCGAAGCCTGCGCGCGGGCGGTTCACATCGGGCGGCCTGGGTGCGGGCGGTGCAGTGAGGCTTTATCCGGTAGCCTCATTCAGCGACTGGAAGAACTCGACGAATTGGGGCAGGACGTAGAGCAAGTCAAGCGCCCAGCGTCCGCAACCGGCGAACGACAAGAGTGTTCCACCCGAGACCAGCAAGAGCGCGAGTTTGTGCAACTTCATCACGTCCTCCTTCAGTTGGCAGCCAGGCCGCCGGTAATGCGGGGATAATAACGGTGG
>Ga0255344_1005511_pt1 | contig 12064 bp, 14 predicted proteins | sample wastewater_treat_5_FD_192414 | JGI IMG/M metagenome (GOLD analysis project Ga0255344, IMG submission 192414) | Wastewater microbial communities from Lulu Island WWTP, Vancouver, Canada - plant18 | ecosystem: Engineered > WWTP > Wastewater > Unclassified | place: Canada: Vancouver, British... | reverse complement strand
TCGGCCTCGAAATCTCCACCCCCGAAGGCCTCCTCACCTCCGGCAACAACCCCTACCTCTACAACGGCAAAGAAGTCGACCGGATGCATGGGTTGAATATGTATGATTATGGGGCGAGGTTTTATGATGCGGCACTAGGGCGTTGGTACGTTGTTGACCGCTTTGCCGAAAAATATACAAACCTTACACTATATCATTATGCTGCAAATAATCCGATTATATTTATCGATGTTAATGGAGATTCAATAGATGTGAGTGGGTTAACAGAGGGCCAACTTGAAACTTATAATTCAAACATCGAATTGTTAATTAAGAGCAAAGTTTTTGCTGCCTATTACAATGCGCTTTTGAAATCTGAAACAGTTTACACAATTTCTGCACAAAAAGGGGAAGAAGGAACACCTTTAGAAGCAGGACAGTTTTTTAATTCTAAGAACAATGAAATTGGTCTTGGTGAAAGTATGAATGCATACGTAATGGCTCAAGAACTTTTTCATGCCTATCAGAGTGACGGGAGTTTTTATAGTGAGGATAAGCCTGAACCACATTCAACTATTGAAACAGAAGGGGATATTACAACTATATATGTGATGACTGAAGCTGAATTGGGTTATCCAAGCTATGGCAACTGGAGCCAAGACTTTGAATTTGAAGCTTGTGATGGACCACCAAGTCTTGAAAGAATACAAAGCCCGGCCTACCAACAAATGTTCCAAAAAGCAGTTGATAAACGGATAAATTATTATAAGAGTAAAGGTTTGAATGCTCCAACTTATACTTCACCAAATAGAGGTGTAAAACCCAAGGCACTTGAAGGGGCAATAAGGTTAACAAAATAATGAGCAGTTATGAGAAAGCTAAATTATGTTTCTTTAATCGTGATCTTTCTTTTTGGGGGATGTGCGAGCGGCCGTACGATGAATGATGCAGATTGTTTGAGAAAAATTAACACGCTCATAGCTAACGAACTGGACAAAAACCATGTGGATTATGATTTGATAAAAGAAGACATAAAAATCATCATGAAATTTTATATTCAGGAGAATGGTAGGGTTGATTCTATTGTTGTATTGAAAAGTAATTTGTACGAGAAAGGTATAGATGAAAGTTTGGTTATCAGCAACTTGGAGAAAAAACGCTATAAGTGCTTACGTGAAGTCTACTATGGCCAGAAACCTGAACCAGATTACATAACTATTATTTTTAATCCTAAATTGTCTAAATAGCATAATACAGTAAAATGTCGAAAAGTCCGGCAAGTCCAGGTTTTTGAAGAATAATTTAAACCGTGTTGATAAATCAAGATGTCTTTTTTAACGAGAAAGTGGAGGAATACGACTTGAACGGGAATATTAAATCTTTGTCACGCAGCGGCTATGTGCACGACGGTATATCGATGGATCCCATAAAAGGCTTGATTGACGACCTGACTTTGGAGTACCGGGGAAACCGTCTCGTCAAGGTGTCCGACAATGTTGGCGAAGAAACCGTGCTCACTTCGAACGATTTTAAAGATGTGAGCAATGTCAATATCTCCGACGAATATCTTTACGATGCCTGCGGCAATGCAACAGCCGATTTGAACCGGGGTATTGCCTGGGTAAAATATAATTGTTTACATTTGCCCACTACGATACAATTCAGTAACGGGAACAAAAGTAGTTATGCTTACGATGCCAGGGGAATGAAACGTTCGGTGCAACATGCTTTTTCGCTGTCGGGGATTCAGATTCCCTTTGGGGCCGATACCGTTGAAAACACGCAATCCATTCAGTCGTTTAGTCAAACGGATTATTGCGGAAACTTCATCTACGAAGACGCCCAATTGAGCCGTATCCTGACCCCCGAAGGCTATATCGAAACCACCGATTCCAACGGATCAATTGCCAACGCCGGCAACTGGCGTCTTACTTACTTTTTGAAAGACCACCTGGGCAACGTCCGCGCCCGCATCGCCGCCCCAAACTTTAATAGCCCGATTCCGTCCCCGCCTCCATCATCCCCTCCATCCTCACCGGCCTACACCCTGCTCGACACCACCGACTACTACCCCTTCGGCCTCGAAATCTCCACCCCCGAAGGCCTCCTCACCTCCGGCAACAACCCCTACCTCTACAACGGCAAAGAACTCGACCGGATGCATGGGCTGAATATGTATGATTATGGCGCCAGGATGTATGACCCGCAGTTGGGGCGATTCCACACTGTTGACCCAATGGCTGACGATCCTTTAAATATTGATTTTACACCATATCACTATGTGACCAATAATCCTTTAAAGTTTATTGACCCGACTGGAATGGTCTGGACAAATGCTGGTGGTGATACATTAACAGCAGCACAACATGAGGATGTGAAGGTTTATATCTTTTATGACCCAAGTGAAGATGGTTTTACAGAGCAAGCAATGAAACAATATGATGAAGCTGTTGAACAATATGGTGAAGGAGCCGTAGCACTTAGCGCAGCTACTACTGAGAAGGAATTTTCTCAGGATTGGGGAGATATGGCCGGTAAGGAAATTGAAACGGTTAATCTAGATTATCATGGGTCTAATCAAGCGGTGCATTTAGATGCAAAAAATGGAGAATATATTGTTTCTACTGGAAATGGCAAAACTAATGTAAGTGGAACGAGTGGAACAAATGTACAAGATTTACCTACACCAAAAGGAGATATTAGCAATGCACAGTTGAATCTGAATACCTGTAAGAGTGCCAGTACAACACAACACCCGATAACTAACGGGAGGACTCTAAGTCATTCATTTACATTATATACTGGTTTTAATACGGTGCGAGGAACTAAAGGAGGAGTGAGTTATTATAATTGGTATCATAAAGGTCCATATATGCAAGCTTATCCAAATGATGGTCAATGGATAATACACCGTAAAGCAAAAAAATAACATATGGCAAAAAAACAATATATGCTTATCGTAGCCGGAATTTTACTTATTAGTGTTTTAATATTCGGGTATTATTTTTATCCAAGAAAAGTGGAGTTTAAGTTGGTGGAAAAGATTAATCTTGCAAAAGCAGACCACCCACTAATTATTGTAAGTGAAAGAAAGGTGTTGGATAAGTTTTTAATAGAAATATTTGGAACAGAAGCCTTAATAGATTATTCATCTCTTGATTTTAATAAATTTGATTACATGGTATCATTTAATAGAAAAATATTAAACTTGAGATATAGTCCTTACTTATCAAAGAAAAATGACTTATGTCCATATCTTAAGGAAAAGCCGGTAATTCCAGAATATTCAAATGATATAGATGATAGCATTTATATTTATGTGATAAATAGAAAGAATCGGTATAGAGGGATTTGTCCTTAAAAAAGCCCGGCAAGTCCGGGTTTTTAATTATTAGCATATGAAGAAATTAATAATATTACTTTTACTTGCTTTTACCGCTTTTAGTGCTTATCCGCAAAGCAAGAAACTAAAGGCAGAGCGTGCAAAACTGGAAGGGTTTTGGGCTTACAAAGATGCCCCGCTAAGCTGTATATTAAGACAAGCTGATAAAGCAGGGGAACAACTTGGAACAAAAAGACCAGTACCTTTACCGGATACCCAAAGAGCAATATGAACGGGTTTATTGAGGATTTTATTCCGGCTTTCTGATAAACGTTTTATTGTAATCGAACTTCCAGCCGTAATTTTTAATAAGGTAATCCATTACAGGTTTTTCGTATTCCGGGGTATTGGAAAAATCAAAGAAAAAACCGTGCCCTGGTTCTGTAGTGTTATTGTAATGCTCTGCCATTGCCACAACGTTTTGTTCAAATGTATTGCTTGCCGGGAATATCACTTCTTTTTCAATCATAGGGCTGCAACATTCTTCTGAAAGAAATCCTTAAACTTATTCTTAGTAAGCATACAATCAATCATTCTAAAAAGGGCTTGTTTGTCTTGGTCTTCAAGTTGTTCAATTAACCGGAGTTTTTCACTGGTGGTTTTATCTTCAATAGTAACTTCTTTAGGAATGTCCCCTTCATAATGAATTAACTGGTCAACAGTCAGTCCGAAAAACTTTGCGATTTTATCCAGGGCGTCAATAGACGGTTCACGTTCGCCTTTTTCTACTTTATTATAGTTGGCAGGGTGCATACTGGCTACGGCTGCAATCTCTTTTTGCATCAAGCCTTTTTCTTCCCTTATTTTTTTGATGTTTAAGCCTACGTGCATACTCTAATGTTTTTTTAAACGTGCCCTGCAAAGATAGTCAGAAAGTGTATTTTAATCAACTGTATAAATTATTTGATAATTTATGATTGTCATTTAATTAATTATTTTATAATTTTGCAATAGTCAAAAAGACTAATAAAATTTTTAGAGTATGGAAATCCAAGAAATAAAGCAGCGTCTAAGCATATACACAGTCCTAAAACACTACGGTTTACAGCCCGATAAAAATGGAATGGTAAAATGCCCTTTTCATGCCGATGACACGGCCAGCATGAAAATATACGACAAAACAAACACCTTCAACTGCTTTGGCTGTGGCAAGAACGGCGACCAGGTAGAAATATGCGTATTAAAGGAAGGTAGCAAACATAAAGGTATTTTGAAAGCTACAGAACTGGCAGGAGAAGTAAAGCCTCTAAATAACAAACCGAAACAACAAGAGAGCCAGCCTAAGCCGAAACAGAACCACACAGAAACCCTCACAAAGTTTTTTACCTACTTCCAAAACAACCTGAACCACCCGGTAGCCATAAAACCTAAAGAATACCTGAAAGGCAGAAACCTAAACCACGAACTTTTAGAAATCGGCTACAACTCCGGCCAGTTCCACCACCGGGGCAAACTCGATGAAGCAGATACAAAAGCGTGTGTGGATGCCGGTTTGTTAATCCCTTACAAGGGTTCAATACCGAAAGCCAAAGGGGCAACTTACACCGCTTTTGCAAAAGACTGCATTATCTTCCCAATAAAGGATAAAGCCGGAAATATCGTAAGCCTTTACGGTCGAAGTATCACAAACAATGATAAGTCAAAACACTACTATTTAAAGGACAGGCAAGGGCTTTACCCTGGCTATCCAAAACCGGAAACCACCAGGTTGATATTGACCGAAGCAATCATAGACGCCGCCACATTACAACAAATAACAAGCATTACCAAACGCTTTTCAGTCCTTGCACTGTACGGCACTAATGGTTTTACAGAAGAACACCGGGAAGCTATAAAAGCACTGAAACACTTAAAAGAAATTATCCTGTTTTTTGATGGCGACGACCCGGGCAGAAAGGCAGTAACAAAGCTTGAAAGTGAATTAAAGGAACTTGTGCCGGGAATATCATAAGCTATATTGAAACCCCTGAAGGCGAAGACATAAACAGCCTTTTGCAAGGACATGAACCGGAAATATTTACCCATTTACTGGAAACCAAAAAAGAACTTTTTCTTTTAGCTGAAAATACTGAAGAAGAAGCAGAAGAAAAAAGCGAACCCTTGCCAGAACCACAAGTTGAGCAAAGCGAAATCCCGGAAGCGGAGCGCATCGGGAAGCCAGTCAGAACCACAGCAAAACTAAATACACGGAATCCGGAATTTATCACCTACACCACAGAGGAACTGCAAATTATTATACTTGGCGGAATCAACTTACAACAATTAGACAGGCTGCGCATTACCCTAAAGATAAGCCGTACCGGTACAAACGACCCATTACACAGCATCCGGCACACGCTTGATTTATACCACTCTGATTATTTAGAAAAGTTCATCAACAAGGCCAGTGAGCAACTCGAAACAGGGACAAACACCATCCGCAGGGCAATAGCAGAAATGACCGAGCAAATAGAACAATACAGGTTAAGCAAAATCGAGAGCATGAAGGAGCAGAAACCACAGGCAAGGCAACTGACAGAACAGCGATACCGGAAAGCAATAAACTATTTAAGCGCACCCAAGCTGATGGAGCGGACAAACCAGGACATCGGCAGGACCGGGATGATAGGCGAAGAAAACAACCGTTTGTTAATGTACCTGGTATTTACATCAAGGCTACGGGAACAACCTTTGCACATTATCAGCCTGGGCGCATCGGGAACAGGGAAAACTTACCTGCAGGAGAAAATAAGCGAACTGATACCGGAACAGGATAAACTTGAAATAACCATCCTGAGCGAAAACGCTTTTTACTACTTCGACCGCAAGGAATTAAAACATAAGCTGGTACTTATTGAAGATATGGACGGGGCAATGGACGTGCTTTACCCGCTCCGGGAACTGCAAAGTAAAAAGCGGATAAGCAAACGTGTACCGATAAAGGACAGCAAAGGCAACATGAAAACTATACCGCTTGTGGTTGAAGGCCCGATTTGCCTTGCCGGGACAACTACCAAAGAGAAACTTTACGAGGACAACGCCAACCGCAGTTTATTGATTTACCTCGATGGCAGCAAAGAACATAAAGAAATGATTATGGACTATCAACGATTATTATCAGCCGGAAAAGTAAAGACCAGGGAAGAAAACGAGCTGAAAGAGTTTTTTAAAGATATGCAAACCGTGTTAAGGCCAATTAAGGTACGCAACCCTTTTGCCGAACTGTTAAAGCTTCCTGAATACGTCTTTAAACCGCTCCGAACCAATGCCCATTATTTAGCAGTAATAGAAACCATAACCTTTTACCACCAGTACCAACGGGAAATAAAGACCGACCCGGAAACAAACGAAAGGTACATAGAAACCACTTTGGAAGATGTTGAATGGGCAAACGTACTCTTAAAAGAAGTTCTTTTGGCCAAAGCTGATGAACTAAGCGGGGAATGCAGACGGTTTTTTGAGAACCTTAAAAGCTGGCTGGCCAGCAACCAAAAGGAAAGCTTTTATAAAAGCGAAATCCGCGACGCTTTCCGCATGAACCCCAATAACCTTAAATATTACCTGGTGCAGCTTGTAAGGTACAACCGCCTGAAAATAGTTGGCGGCAACCGCCATAAATCAGGCTTTGAATACGAAGTTACAAACGATAAGGATTACAGGGAACTTAACCAGAACCTTCACAACGCCCTGGATGCAGCTTTGGCCGAAATCAAAAAAAAGTTAGTGGGTAGCGTGGATAACAAGCGGGTAATTGGTTCAGTTATCCACTCAACACGTTAAAAATCAATGCCGTTAATCCGGTGGGTAATTGGATAACCAGAATGCAGGTGCGGCACAATAAAAAACCATCGTAATGGAAATAAACGTCATACTCTCCGAATCCTTTGAAAAATGGCTGAAAACCTTAGAATACGCCGATAGTACCGTTTACGCATCGGTACGCTATGTAAATGATTTTTTCTTTTATTTGAAATCTTCTGAAATTACCCACCTCGAAGCCATCCAACCGGAAACCCTGGCCAACTATCACAAACACTTACAGAACCGAAAAAACAAGCGTTTTAGCTGTGGCCTGTCCGACAACTACATAACCAGCAACATCAATGCAATAAAACGATTTAGCAGGTATTTACAGGAAACAGGAAAGCCGTTTTTTGAAATCCCCATCAAGACCCGGCAAGACAAAGAAACCAACAAAACCATACTTACACAAAACGAAATCAAAGCACTGTACAAAGCTTATGATAATGATATTTTAGGAATCCGGGACAGGGCAATTTTAAGCGTTTATTATGGCTGTGGCCTGAGAAGAAGCGAAGGGATAAACCTGGATGTCAATGATATTTTGCTGAAAGAAAAACGGGTTTACGTGAGAAAGGGAAAGAATTACAAAGAACGCTATGTACCCATGACAGAAGCGGTAAAGGACGATTTAGAAAATTACATTTATGTGGCCAGGGAAAAGATAAGGAGCTTTAAAAACACCAAACCGGAAGCACTCTTTTTAAGCATGCAGGTAAAACGATTATGCGGAAATGCTTTGATAAGAAGAATCCACAAACTGGCTGAAAGTGCAGGGATACAAAAGGAAATAGGCTTACATACTTTACGCCACTCTATTGCAACACATTTACTCCAAAGCGGAATGACACTGGAAGAAGTAAAACAGTTCCTGGGACATAGCAGCCTTGAAAGTACCCAAATTTACACCCATCTGGCCAATGAGTAAAAAGCCTGAATACATCTTTACCAAAGCGATAGAAAGTAAACTAAAAGGCTTTAAAAGCTATCTGCAGGGCTTGGACAGGGCACGAACACCATACGCCAGAAATCGAACTACGCAGGGTATTTTTTGAATTGGCTGGAAAACGAGAATTTACGGACAGATGAAACCAGGTACAACGATTTACTGAACTTTATAGACTACTGCAAATTAGAAGGGAACAGCAAGAAACACATAAACAGCAAACTAAGGAGCATCCGTAATTATTACGAATACCTGAAGGAGCAAACCCCAAACATTATAAATCCTGCTGCAAACCTTTATTTAAAAGGCGTAATACAAAAACTACCTTCCAATATCGTTGACTTTAAAGAACTCGAAAAGCTTTATCAATCCTACGAGATAAGCGACAACAGAAGTAAAAGAAACAGGATTATTTTAGGATTATTGATTTACCAAGGCGTAACTACTGAAGAACTGAAACAACTTGAACCAGGCCATGTAAAGTTAAAGGAAGGTAAAATTTATATCCCAGGGAACCGGAGAAGGAACAGCCGGAACTTAGAACTAAAACCCTTTCAAATACTGGAATTGCATGAATACCTAACCGAAATCAGGCCGCAAATATTAGCAGAAATTACCACGCCAAAACCCTTTGGCCGCCGTCCTGATAAGATAAACAGGACAAGGCTAAACGACCAGTTGTTTATCAGCGTGAACGGCTCGGAGAACATCAAAAACAGCCTGTTGCACATGTTTAATGCAATTAGGAAGATAAACCCTGAAATCCTGCACCCAAAGCAGATAAGGGCAAGCGTGATAACTTACTGGCTGAAAAACCACAATCTTAGACAGGTTCAATACATGGCCGGACACCGATGGGTAAGTTCAACCGAAAGATACCAGTTGAATAATTTAGACAACCTACAAAATAAACTGGATAAATAACACCCTTTGAACAACCTGTAAACCCCACCCACAAAGACAGGAAAAGCGGTAGCCTCGTGTAGTGCGCTCCGGGCTGTCATGGTTTTTGCCGGAAAAAGCAAAAACACACGCCAGCCCTCCACTTCTACATGTGCCGTCCATCGCCCTCGTCCCTCGGGCTCTTTGTCCGCCACCCTTGCTCCACTCGCAGGTAGGCTCGCGAGAGCTTGGCCAGTGTCCGCAAACCGCTCCGTTCCTCCGCTATTTGCAGCCACCGTCCAGCCTTTTAGCCGCAGGCGCTTTTTCCTGCTTCTCCCACCGCACCACTACCACAGATTAACAGTAACAGTAAGGAAAAGAGAAGAAAAAGAAATAAAAACCCAGCCGACAAAAACCAAAAAAGCAAAGCAAAGATAAGTCGGCGTACAGGGCTGTAAAGTTCAAGCCCTGCGGGTTTTTATAAAAATCTCCACCCTCCGTTCCTCCGGGTAGTATTTTTATAAAAAAACTTGACATCCCTTCCCGCCTTCCTTGACCGATGGGCTTTCTTTTTTCGGTTTTCTTTTAACTGAAAGCCGTTTTAACTGAACAGAAAAACTTCAGATAAAAGTTCAATTAAAAGAAAAAAGGTTTATTTTTGAGGGCGTTAGACGTTCTTTGAACACTTGTTTTGGAGGTGGTAAGAAGCCTGAAAAACATCATTTTTTTGGCGTAAGTTGGTACGATTATGGGTGGCGCATGTACGACCCACAGTTAGGTCGTTGGCATAGTATTGACCCGTTGGCTGAAGTATATCAATCGCATTCACCTTATCATTATGCTCTGAACAACCCGATAAGATATAAAGATATACTTGGCATGGGTGCAGAGGATAAAGTTGACGAAGAAGAAGAAAAAAAGAAGATTGCAGTTGACCCGGGACATGGAGACCACCATGACAGCAACAAACAAGTTGACCCAGGAGCAGTAAATGGCGATGCTAAAGAGAAAGATATTGTACTTGATATAAGTAATGCTGTTACTGATAAATTGAAGGAAGAAGGCTATAATGTAACCCAAACAAGAGATGGAGATGTAGAGAATGCGGGTGAGAGATTACAATGGAGGGTTGATAAAGCTGATGGCTCTGACCTTTTTGTAAGCATACACAACAATGCTTCCGAAAAGGAATCTGCAAATGGATTCCAGGTTTTCTATAAAAAAGGAGACGAAAATAGCAAATCTTTAGCTGAATCAATACAGGGTGAGAATACTCTTTTTACTGACAGAGGAGTTTCAGAAGGTAATTATAAAGTACTGAATAATTTTAGTGGTACAGCGGTATTGGTTGAAGCAGGTTTTATTAGTAATTCAAGCGATTTGCAGATATTGCAAACAAAAAGTACGGAAATAGGTCAGCAAATCGCTACAGGTATTATAAAACATCTATAAAAATAGCAAAACCATGAAAGTGATATTTTTGATATTGTTAACTGTGCTTTTTAATTCGAAAGCATACTCTCAAGAAAACAAATTGAGAAATGAAACAGCTGATTTGATTAGTTCTCTCTTGCTTATTCAGGAATTAAACCCTACTGAGCAAGAGGAATCAGATACTATTAACGAATTATTGAAGTTTTCATTAAACTATTATTTAGAAAAGAAAATACCAGAAGAACAAATAATTGAAAAGGCATTTAAATTATTATACAAAAATGGGAGTTCAGAATATTCGGATTCACCAGAGGAAAGAAGTATGAAATCTAGAAGGGCTTTGTGCTTTGCATCATTAGCACTGCTAAGCAAAAGTGAGAATAGACTTACTTTTATTGATTACTCGCATTTTTCGATAAAGGGTAGTATTGAAAGTCCAAATATTAGCTTACTTGAAGAACGCCTTTTAGGGTTGTTGTGGCTTGAAATACTAATTAAGGAGGGCAATAAAATGTTAAGTAAAAGGGATTTGCAAAAAATACAAGAATTTATTAATTTACAAACTGCCAATTTATCACCTTCAATTAAGAATAAAACCGACCATTTGATAAAAACTTATTCATCTAATGTCAAATAGAGATCGTAGTAATAATAGTATTAAAATACTGTGAAAAACCCGGCAAGTCCAGGCTTTTTCATTATTGAAACCATTACAATTAACAAAAAAGATGAATAAGCATACTAATATTAAAAGATTTTTAATAAGCGGATTAATATCGCTTTTTATTTTTGTGGGTTGTAAAAGTGAAAATGGACGGAAACAAACCATAGGTTGGCAGACATATAAAAATATAACAGATAGTATTTTACATTCAATATCTGACCAAGATATGAAGCTTTTTATTAAACAAGAAAATGAAACCTATAAGCAGGTAATTGATATTACAGAATTTGATGAAAGCTACATGACTTTTATTAAGGTTGTTGTCACTTCAGAAGTGAAAATATACATAGAGGAGCCTTACAGTGAATCCGGTGACTGGAATAATGAATACGTTTATGTGTTTAACCAAAGTGGAAAACTAAAGTTATTTATTCGCAAATCATCATTTTTTAATAGTAACTGTTCCGATGGAGTAGTTACGGAAAAAGAAATATTTGCAGTTGAAGACGGAGAGTTAATGAAGGAAAGCTATGAGATTTTCGATGAAAATAAGATTGCAATAAAAGATACAACAAATTGCATTTTTAATTACCGTTTTAAATATCCAGTTTATATGGATTATTTTGAAATACCTGTTGTAGAAAAATATAATAATATACTTAGCAGATGAATTATAGTAGAAAGCCCGGTAAGTCTCACAAGTCTAGGTTTTTGAGAAATACTTTAAACTGTGTTGATAAATCAAGCTGTCTTTTTTTGGTTATGGGCTAAGTATGAGCAACGATTCGTCCATTCTTAACGAGAAATACTGTATGATGCATCACGCCGCTACAAGCAATATAAAAAACTCAACCGTCTCGTCAAGGTGTCCGACAATGTTGGCGAAGAAACCGTGCTTACTTCGAACGATTTTAAAGATGTGAGCAATGTCAATATCTCCGACGAATATCTTTACGATGCCTGCGGCAATGCAACAGCCGATTTGAACCGGGGTATT
>Ga0255344_1005500_pt1 | contig 12076 bp, 10 predicted proteins | sample wastewater_treat_5_FD_192414 | JGI IMG/M metagenome (GOLD analysis project Ga0255344, IMG submission 192414) | Wastewater microbial communities from Lulu Island WWTP, Vancouver, Canada - plant18 | ecosystem: Engineered > WWTP > Wastewater > Unclassified | place: Canada: Vancouver, British... | reverse complement strand
TTGAGATGCCCCAAGTGATAGATTATGCTGAAATACCCGGATTTTCTATATCAACAGCACCGGGTCACAAAGGTCAACTTATTTTCGGGCAAATGCACGGAAAGAGCGTTGTTTTGATGAATGGAAGATTTCATTATTACGAAGGCTATTCCATGAAAGAGGTAACCTTTCCCATAAGAGTGATGCAGATGATGGGAATAAAATATCTTTTTGCCACAAATGCTGCCGGCGGCCTCAATCCTGAGTTTCAAAAAGCCAATCCCTGCATAATTACCGATCATATAAATTTTTTTGGTGACAATCCGCTTATTGGTCCCAATAACGAGCAATGGGGTCCAAGATTTCCTGATATGAGTGAATGCTATTCAAAAGATCTCATTGAAAAAGCGGAAAAGGCAGCCCAGAAATTGGGAATAAAAGTTTTTAAGGGTATTTATTTAGGTATAACTGGTCCTACTTTTGAAACACCTGCAGAACTTAGAATGATGAGGGAGTTCGGAGCCGACCTTGTAGGCATGTCAACAATTCCAGAAATCATAACAGCAAGACATGCTGGTATAAAGATACTTGGAATATCGTGCATAACAGATATGGCAATTGCAGAAGATTTAGAGCCGCTTACTGCTCAGCAGGTTATAGACGTTGCCAACAGTACGGGAAAAAAGATTGCGCAGATAATTATGGAAGTGGTTAAGAATATTTAACTTTTTGTTCCGGATAGTTCCGGAACATTTTCATTGATTATGATAAAAAAAAACAGGCCGTACATATTGATTTTTTTTGTTTTGATTTTATTTCAGAGTATAGCGTCAGGTTTTGAAAATGATTTTGCAAAGTTATTTTTAAAGCCGCGTACTTATTTTGATTATTTCTTTGATACGGCACAGTCAATTGATGCTGATTTTTTTGTGGTATCAAAGTATTCTGTTATGTCTTCTTCTGAGATTTTAAAAACGGTATGGTCTCAGGAAAGGAGCATGATCGGTGGTCAAATTGATGTAGAATCTGATTTTTATACTCATGCTATCTCCAGCTCCAAAGCTTTAGGGTTGATGCAGATTAAGTACCAGACAGCTTCTGATATGCATATTGATAATCTATTTGACCCATACGATAATCTGAAAGGGGCATTGGAGTATCATGGATATTTACGAAGGCTTTTTAATGATGAGAAAAAGCAGATAGCAGCATATCATGATGGTCCTGGGAGTATTCAGCGTCAAGGTATGTCTGTAACTGGAGAACAGTATTATAATCAGGTAAAATCTGATCAGAAAAAATATAAGAGTATAATGCTTGAATCACCTTCAGTATTTGGTGTTGGAATAAGTTTTGAAAATGGGACTATTTTAAAGACACATTTTTATAATTCTATAGCGTATATGAAGTTTGAGTTCTATAATTACGCGGATATATACATAAATAAAAAGAACGATAGCTTTATGCTAGACTATGAGATGAACTCTTCAGTCTTGTATTTTCCACGTACAGTAATAGCTTTTGGAACCGGTGTGACTTTGGAAAACAAGGGATTCAAAAATGGAGATTATATACTCAGACTGGGTTTCCCATGGAGGAGTCTTATTGTAAGGGTTGGGGATGAAAATTCTTTTACATTTAAAGAGGAATATAAAGAGTTTTTTTACTTTTTTAAGCTGAAGAATTCTTCGGCGATAGTTGCTGCAGGGATGAAGTTTAATGATTTTAAGGTATCTTTGACATTTGATCTTCTGAAAAAGTCTTTCGGTTCGTATATATCGATATTCTGAGGGGTGGAAAAAACAAATGGAAGAATTTTTGAAAAAAATTCTTGGCTGGTGGAAAAACCTCGAAAAAAAGAAAAAAATTACATATATAATATATGCATTATCAGTAATTATCGTTATGATAATTCTTTTTGTTGTTATATCGCTCCCGCACTATACACTTTTGGTAAGCGGTCTTAATGAGACTCAGGCAGGACAAGTCATAGCAAAGCTTGATGAGCAGGGGGTAAAGTATAAGGCTGGTCCGAATGGGAGCATCTATGTTTCAAATAGTCAAAAGTATGAGTTAAGGATGAAGTTGGCTTCAGAAGGAGTACTTGGAAATAATTCCAGAGGATATGAGCTTTTGCAGAATCAGGGGTTTGGCGCTACTAGTTTTGATAAACAGGTAAATTATCAGATAGCACTTGAAGGAGAGCTTGAAAGATCAATATCAGCTATAACTGGTGTTTCTTTTGCCAGAGTACATCTTGTCATTCCTCCAAAAACATACTATACAGTCGGGGATAATGCGATTCCAAAAGCTTCTGTAATGATATCTCTTGCAACAGGTGCTCAAATAACTCAGGAACAGGTAAAGGGGATTGTGGAACTTATTTCAGGTGCTGTTCAGGGACTTGAGCCAAAAAATGTAAGAGTTGTCGATAATTACTCACGCGATCTTAGTTCTTCTATATACAATGATGATATGGGATCAGCCAACACAAAATTTCAGATGAAACAGATGATAGAGTCTTACTATACAAAAAAAATCCAACAGACTATGCAAACTGTTTTTGGATTCGGAAATGTGGTAGTCATGTCTGATGTGGAACTTAACTGGCAGAAACTTGAACAGGAGGAAAGAACTGTTGAACCTGTAAATAAGTCCAGCGGCATTATACTGAGTCAACAACAGGAGAGTGAACAGACTATAAACTCTTCTACCAACAGTGGGGCACCGGGAACGACATCTAATATTCCGCCTTACGATTATCAGACACAAACTTCTGATCAGAATGCCGGATACTCCAAATCGAAAGTAATAACTAATTATGATATAAACGAGATTTACAAAAAAACTATTGATGATAGAACGGGAGAAATTGCAAAGAAAAGCTTTACAATATATATAGATTTCTTGAAATCCGGTGTAACTGAAACCGAGGAGATCATAAAAAATATTAAATCCTCTATAACCACGGCTACAGGATCTGTGCAGGATAATATAAGTGTTCTTTCACTTACTTTCAACAGAGAAATGGACAATGAAAAGAGTAAGATCGAAGCAGAGAACCTTAGAAGAAGGAAACTGATAACCTATGTGATACTTATAATGGTTGCTATTGTAATGTTGCTTTTCCTCTTGTATGTTGCTTTATTATATATGCGCAGAAAGAAGACTTATACTCTTATAGAAGAAAGGAAAAAGAAGCTTGAAGAACGTGTAAAAGAAGTTGTCGGAGAGGTTAAAGAAGAGCCTATGGAACTTTCTCCAAGCCAGGAAATGCAGAAGAGACTTGAAACAATTGTTGATTCCAGACCAAATGATGTTGTTGAGATAATAAAGATTTGGATAAATACACAATGAGGTGATTACAGTGGCTAAAAATGAAGATATAACAGGAGTAAAGAAAGCTGCTGTGCTGCTGGTCTTAATGGGATCGGACAGAGCTGCAACCATCCTCAAAAAACTTCCTGATTCCGATGTTGAACAGCTCACATTGGAAATTGCCAATTTGGGAAAAATAGAGGAAGGTTTGAAGAATGCTGTGAGTTCTGAGTTCTTTGAATTTGCAAAGATAAAAGAATTTATAAATAAGGGTGGAATAGACTATGCCCGTAAGCTTCTTGAGGATGCTTTTGGACCAGAAAAAGCAATTGAAATAATAGAAAAACTTGTCTCAAGCTTACAAGTGAGGCCTTTTGACTTTCTTAGAAGGATTGATGTTGCCCAGATGGTCAATGTGCTTCAAAATGAACATCCCCAGACTATTGCTCTTGTGCTATGTTATTTGAGTCCTACGATAGCCTCGCAAGTAATAACCAACCTTAATGAAAGCCTTCAGGTGGAAGTTGTAAAGAGAATTTCCATAATGAATTCAGCAACTCCGGATGTTGTTAAAGATGTCGAGACCAAGATGAAAGATAGGCTTTCTTCTTTTGCTACCCAGACATTCTCCCAGGTTGGTGGGATAGAAACTGCTGCGGAAATAATGAATAATATAGATAGAGTTGTAAGTAAAAATATCTTCGACAGACTTTCTGAAAGAGATCCCAAGCTTTCAGAAGAAATACGCAAGAGAATGTTTGTATTTGAAGATATAGTGAAGCTCGATGACAGATCTATTCAGAGAATAATAAGAGAAATAGATAATAAAGATCTTACTATTGCTCTAAAAGGAGCTTCTGAAGAGGTTAAACTGACTATATTTAAAAACATGTCCAAACGTTCAAGCCAAATTGTACAGGAAGAACTTGACTATATGGGACCTGTAAGAGTTCGTGATGTCGATGAGGCTCAGCAGAAGATAGTTGCTACTATAAGAAGACTTGAGGAATCAGGAGAGATAATAATAGGAAGCGGTGGAGGAGAGGAATTGATTGTATAATAAGAAAGTTATCAAAAATAAGTACGTGGTCCTTGACTCAAAGCTAGATATAAATTCTAAAAAAATAGAGGAAGAAATACTTTCTGCTGAAGACAATCAGCAGAATCTTTTGGTGGACCAGCAGGTCAAAGATAGACTTGTTGAGACAGAAGAGAAAGCTAAGGAAATTATTTTCCAGGCTAACAAAAGGTCTGAGGAAATAATAAAAAAAGCTAATCAGCAAGCCCAGGCTATTGTTGAAGAAGGTAAAAGACAGGCTGATCTTTTTTACAGGCAGAATGTAGAACAGAAAAACAAAGAGTTTTCTGTTATAATAGAAAATGTGAAAAAAAGTCTGTATGAGTATACGGCAAAGTATGAAGTACTTCTAGAAGACTCTCTTATAGAATCTTTTAAAAAATTGAATCTCAAATTTCTTAAACAGGAGATAATTGAAACTCCTTTATGGCTGAAAGAGATAATTTCAGAACTGAAAAATCGTCTTAGTAGTTTTAATAGTTTCAGCATGAGGATGAATGAAAAAACATTCGAAAGGGCAAAAGAATTTCTTGAAGAATCTTCTATTAAGAGTATAAAAACAGATAATTCTTTGTCTGATAATGAAATTTTTGTCGATACTGAGTATGGTGTTTTCGATATATCCGTTCAAAGCTATATAGAAGACATGACAAAGATTTTTGAGGAAAGCAAAAATGAAACCAAGTAATTTTGAAAGATTTAAAAGTAATTATTATGGAAAACTATATAAGTTACCTTTGATAGGTCTTAGTGGAAAAGTGTCGCGGATAGTTGGAATGACTATTGAAGCGGTGGGACCGGATGCTTCCATAGGGGATCTTTGCGGTATAAAATTGAAAAATGGTAATACAGCATTATGTGAGATGGTAGGGTTTTCAGACAATAAAACCTTGTTAATGCCATTTGATGAAATAAACGGTCTTTATGTGGGAGCTCCTGTAAAAAAGCTTGACAAGAAAGTTTCTCTTAAGGCGGATCAAAGTATACTTGGACATGTCCTTGACGGAATAGGAAGGCCTATGGACAGTTCGGGAGCTGTATTCAAAGATGAGATACCAATATATTCACCACCTCCAAATCCGCTTATAAGAAAAAAAATAGAACAGCCACTTTCAGTCGGGGTACGTGCGATTGATGGTTTGCTTACTCTTGGCAAAGGTCAAAGAATTGCAATTATGGCAGGTAGCGGAGTAGGAAAAAGTACTCTACTTGGTATGATTGCAAGGAACACTGAAGCTGATATTAACGTTATAGGTCTTATAGGCGAACGTGGACGAGAAGTCAGAGAGTTTATCGAAAGAGACTTAGGAGAAGAAGGACTTAAGAAGTCCGTTGTACTTGTCTCCACATCAGACCAGCCTGCCTTAGTAAGAGTGAAGGCACTTTATACAGCTACGGCTATCTCAGAATATTTCAGAGATAAGGGATATAATGTTCTTCTTATGGTTGATTCTCTGACCCGCTGGGCGATGGCTCAGAGAGAAATCGGACTTTCAATAGGCGAGCCGCCAGCTACACGTGGATATACTCCCAGTGTTTTCGGTAATTTGCCTAAAGTCTTGGAAAGAGCAGGAAATTCTGATAAAGGAACAATGACAGCAATATATACAGTACTGGTTGAAGCTGACGATATGAATGATCCGATAGGTGATACAGTTAGAGGCATTGTTGACGGGCATATAGTACTTTCAAGGAAGATGGCCGATACAGGGCATTACCCGGCGATAGAGCTTCTTGGAAGTGTTAGCAGGCTTATGAGTTCGGTGGTTGACAGTTCTCATCTTCAGGCAGGCAGAGTTGTCAAAGAGATAATATCAACATATCGTGAAGCTAAGGATCTCATAGAAGTTGGTGCGTACAAATCTGGTATGAATAAGAAGATAGATGTGGCTATTTCAGAAATAAACAGTATAAATGGTTTTTTGAAACAAGAAGTGGATGAAAGAGAAGATTTTAAAACCATAAAGGAAAAATTACTGCAAATATCCAAGAGATGTTCTGTTTAGAATCAGGAGGGGTAAGATGAAATTTCCAGCAGAAATTCTTATAGGAATTATATCTGTCTTTATCGTGTTGGTTCTTCTTTTATCAAAAAAGATTGTTAAACCGTTTCTAAAACCAAGAAGTTGGCGGAAGTACAGCGAGAGTGTAACTGCTTATCTCTATCTTCTTCCTTCTTTTGTTGTGTTAGGAATTTTTGTTTTTTATCCCATAGTTTACTCTTTTGTTCTTAGTTTTTTCAAATGGGATTTCAAAAATCAACAAAATCCTATCTTTAACGGACTTGAAAATTATCAGAAGCTTTTTACATTAAGAAATGGAATAGAAGCAAGCTTTAATACAGCTTTTTTTAATACAATTCTTGTAGTGATGACATTCATATTTTTGATGCATGTGATTTTTGATTTAAAAAAAGTAAAAGATAAAAAGTATACGAAGCTTATGTTTGTTATGACTGCATTAGGTCTTGCTTTTGTTATTTTTGGCAGATTTGTTCCTGCTATTGTCATAATAGTCGTATCTATAGTAATGCTTTGTGTGTATACTGTTTTAGCTGCCATGAAGTTTATAGAAGGTTCTTCTGACAGACTTATGGGAAGGCTTATACTTTTTTTTGCATTCTATTTTACTTGTTTCAAAATAGGTATTCCTGAAATAATAAACTATCTCAGCCTTGCTAAGGAGCAATCTGATTTTATAAAATCGATATGGAATACTTCACACTACGTTATTCTCTCAACACCTGTCACGATTTTTCTGGCCTTAATAATAGCTCTTTTATTGAATAAAAGCGTCAAAGGTAAGTCGTTTTTCAGGACTTTGTATTTTATACCTTTTGTCACAAGCGTGGTAGCGGTTTCATTGGTCTTTCAGTGGATTTTTAACGATAATGGACTTCTAAATTATTTTTTGTCATTTTTTGGTATTGAAAGGATACAGTGGTTGAAAAATGAAAATTGGACCATACCAACAGTTGCAATAATTTCAGTGTGGAAGCTTATTGGATATTATGCAGTAATATTTCTTTCAGGTCTTCAGAGTATTGACAAATCTTATTATGAAGCAGCTGAAGTTGACGGTGCCAGCGGATGGCACAAGCTTAAGTATATAACTTGGCCACTACTTTCACCAACGACTTTTTTTATTCTTATTGTATCTATGATAGGCGCATTCAAAGTTTTTTCGGAAATTTTTGTTCTTTACTCCGGGCTTCCGGGGCCATACAATAACTCTGGACTTACAGTTGTTTATTATGTTTATGATAAGTTCTACAATGAACAAAGGATGGGAGAAGCAAGTGCTGCAGCATATGTACTCTTTGGTATAATTCTTCTTTTCACGTTTGTTCAGATGGCTGCCGGGAAAAACAAAGTTCATTACGATTCTTAGTAAACGGAGGTAAATAATGACATACAATAAATTTTGGAAAACTTTTGGTACAGTAGCAATATATCTTCTAACGGCTGCCGGAGCTCTTATAATGATCCTTCCTTTTGCGTGGATGATTATAACCTCTTTTAAATCAGAGGGAGAAGTAAATGACTGGCCTCCGAAGTGGACATCGAAAAATTTTTATTCTTCCCGTGAGCTTAATGTTCAAACTTCAAGATCCAATGTTTCTGGAAAAGGGAACTTCAATCTGGCAGAGTTCCGTACTGTTTCTTCAGAAGATACTTTTGAAAGCAATAAACTGGTTTACTATATAAACGATGATCCTGTCTACAGAGGAAAGTTCGAGCTTAAGTTTGATACATTAGACTACAGTTCTTCGGAAAGTCTTGGAATTATTTTACAGCAGATAAATGATTATATATCTAACACTCAGTTAAGAGATGATCTGACAGCTTTTTTTGCTGCTGGAGAAAGTACTCCTGGTTTTTTTGAAGAACTCTACTTCAATCTTTTTTCTCCTGATGACGGTTACTATAAAAAAATTGTTATGGCGAGACTTATATCTTCAGATATTTCGAAGATGATAACGTATATTAACAGGTTAAATGAAGGGAATATAGATAAACTTGCAGCTTTTAGATTATCAGATAGTATGTCTTCACAAGAAGTAGCTGAGATTTTGGCAAAAAAAGAAGTTTTTTCTTCTGATTTGGCGTCGCTTAAAGAAAAGCTTATAGAAATAAAAAACATTTTGGATACAAACTATAAAGGATCAGAAATGCTTAGCAGCGAAGATGCATCAAAACTGAAAACTCTCTTACTTGATTTTGCATCTCGTATTGATGCATATGACGATCCAGTTCTTTCAAAAAATAATCAGATTATGTTGAATCAATTCTATAATCCTGCTGTTAAAAACGTTAATACACTGGAATTTTTAACGTTTTTTATGAATTCTTTCAAAAAAGTACAGTCTGAAAAATTATCAGGGCAAAGCATAATTTTTAAGGTTGCCCAAAAAGATAAGATGTATGAAAATTTTGTATTGGATATTGAAAAATCAGATTTTCCAGATTTTTTCAAGGATGAGATAAAACAATTACTTACAAAAGACAACATCTTGGAGATAAAAGATATAGTTATCCTTCAAATGGAAAAAGAAATGAGTGATAATATCAGAACCAAGCTTTCATCACAACCATCTGATCTTTCTGCATGCATAAGCCTTGTACGCGATGTTGCCAAGCTTTCACCCAATGAGACTGATTTTAAAGATTTTCTAGGTGAGAATGAACTTAAGTTGTATGAATCTTTTGATGATAGCAAGAAAAATGATTTATTTGAGCTTGCCGTAAAAAGGCGTGAGTATGATAGTATTTTCAGTAGATTCGGAAAATTTTATGTCGATTCTGTATCTACCGCTGATATAATACAAGCACCATCATTTGTCAAAACAATACGATATAAGAATAATTCTATAATAGAAATAATAACTGACAATGTCTTATCTACATGGCTTTTGGAAGAAAAACCTTTGGTAAAAGCAACGTTCACTTTCGGAGAGGTTTTTAAAAATATCTTTCAAAGTTACGTTATCGCATGGAATGCGGCACCATTTTCAAGATACTATATAAATACCATCTTTATGGCATTGCTTACGACTTTTTTTGAAATTATACTTGCAGCAATGGCTGCCTTTGCATTCGCTAAGCTTGAGTTTTATGGAAAAAATATTATTTTTTCTCTTTTTCTGTCTACTATGATGATTCCAGGAGAAGTAATGCTTGTGCCTAATTACATTACCATAAGCAAGTTTCAATGGATAGATTCGTATTATGCTCTTATAGTTCCATGGGTAGTCAGTGTGTTTGCCATATTTCTGCTTAGACAGCAGTTTCTTTCACTTCCCAATGATTTATGGGATGCTGCAAAGATAGATGGCTCTTCAAGTTGGAGGTTTTTATGGACTGTAATGGTGCCTTTAAGTAAGCCTTCCATACTTACCGGAGGTCTATTGAAATTTGTAGGAAGCTGGAATGCTTTTCTTTGGGTACTTATAGTAACAAAAAGCCCTGAAATGCGTACTTTGGCTGTAGGCCTTCAGACATTTACAACCGATGCAGGAACGAAGTATAACCTTCTTATGGCAGCATCAACTTTCTCAATACTTCCAGTAGTTATAATTTTTATATTCCTGCAAAGATACTTTGTTGAAGGTATAGCAAGAAGCGGTCTGAAAGGATAATCAATGCCATATATTTATATAAACAACACTCCTAAAAAAGCTAAAAGAAAGGGTTCTAAAAAGCTAAGGCGTATAATTTTTCTCTTTTTCTTTATAGGATTAACTGTTTTTTTTGTATATGAAATATCCAGACAGTTTTCTCTATATAATGATTTAAAAGAAAAATATGATAATCTTTCACAAAAATATGAAAGTCTTATGAATATTTACAATGAAAAACAGAAGATACTTCAGGATCTTGAAGACAAACTCAAGGGAAAAGGAGTTCATTTTGATGGACACTCAATCAAAGAATTTGATATTTACAACATCGAACAAACCGAACAGTCAACAGATACAACTGGCACGCAGCTACGCTGAAAAGTACAATGGTTTTTATATAGACAGAAAACAAATAGATTTTGCATCCTTTGATGAGAGCTTCTGTTTTGTAATCGAGAAAGATGGTTCGTTGAAAATAAGATGGAAGGAAGGTCAGTTTTTTTATCATCCATCGGTTGCTAAAATAAAGTACTCAAGTTATCTTTTCAATAAAACGGATCCGCTTTTAAAAATATTAGACATATCAACCAGCGATACTGTTATTGATCTTACTATGGGATTGGCAAGCGAAGCGCTTTTTATAGCAGCTTTCTGTAAGTGTGTTATAGGAATAGAAGGTTCATTACCGATATATATAGTTGTTAGCGAAGGCTTAAGCAACTATGGCTATGAATATGAATGGATGAAGCAAGCATCAAAAAAAGTAGTCTGTATTAACTCAGATATGCGCGAATATATAAGAAATCAGTCTGATGATTCATATGATATTGTATACTGTGATCCTATGTTTGAGCATCCCAAATACTCTTCTTCACCAATTAATCCGCTAAGAAAATTTGCAATTTATGATCCTGTTACTTTTGAGGATGTCAATCATATGCAAAGGGTAGCGCGAAAAAGGGTAGTCATTAAAGCCAGAAGCAACGACAGCCTATGGGAAAGATTCAAATTTTCTTATACTACAGACAGAAGAAAAAGTGACATCTCGTTCGGAGTAATAGAAAAACGATGAAAGTACCAATAATCACAGGCCCTACCGCTTGCGGAAAGACTGACCTTTCTATAGCTCTTGCTCAACGGATGGATGGAGAAATCGTATGTCTTGATTCCCGGCAAATATATAAGCATTTGGATATAGGAACAGCCAAGCCTTCTACACAAGATATGGAAAAAGTTACGCATCATCTTTTCGGTTTTATTGAGCCATCTGCCAGCTATAGTGCTTATGATTACAGGAATGACGCTTTAAGCTGTATACAAAAAATCTTAAGTTCAGGACATATGCCAATACTTGTAGGAGGGACAGGATTATATATAGACTGTCTCATGAAAGGTGTAATTGAGGTTGGCTCAGACTATGGATTAAGGAAGCACCTTATGAGAATGGAGGAGGAATCTCCTGGCAGCTTAAGAAAAATACTTTTTTCCATTGATTCACAAAGTGGTGAACGGATTTCAGAAAACGATATAAAAAGAACTGTCAGAGCAATAGAAATATATGTACTTACAGGTAAAAAGATGTCAAGTTTAGTTAACAATACTAATGTTAAAAGTGAATTTGATTTTGATATAATTGTTTTCGATAGAGACAGAAAAGAACTTTATGAAAGAATAGACAGAAGAACAGAAGACATGTTAAGTCAAGGTATGGTCATGGAAACATCGGAACTTATAAAAAGATATCCTGAATCATGTAATGCACTCAATACCTTAGGGTACAAACAGATTATAGCGTATCTTAAAGGCAGAATGAGTTATGAGGAAGCTGTAAACAGAATAAAGTTTGAAACGCACCATTATGCAAGACGTCAGATAATTTATTTCAGACGTTTTCAAAATGCAAGATGGATTAATCTTTCTTCAAAAAAGGATGAAGAAATTAAAAATGAACTTTTTGATTACATTAGAAGGGGGAAATAATTATGCCGGAAAAGTTTAATCTTCAGGATAGGTTTTTAAACATTATACGTACAAATAAGCTTGAAGTAAAGATTTATTTTGACGGAGGTTTTCAGACCAGT
>Ga0255344_1005498_pt1 | contig 12079 bp, 12 predicted proteins | sample wastewater_treat_5_FD_192414 | JGI IMG/M metagenome (GOLD analysis project Ga0255344, IMG submission 192414) | Wastewater microbial communities from Lulu Island WWTP, Vancouver, Canada - plant18 | ecosystem: Engineered > WWTP > Wastewater > Unclassified | place: Canada: Vancouver, British... | reverse complement strand
TTCACCCCGCCGAGCACCTCATCTGAGGCCTTCGGCAATGTGTAGGCGCCTCCTCCTCTTTTGACCAGCGGCATTTACAGCACCTCCTCGATAAGCACTTGCACCTTCGCACCATCATCCGAGGACAGCGTGAAAGACTCCAGCCTGTCCCATGTCAGCGGCGTGGATTCGTAGGAAATGACATCATTCAGCGGCACTTCAAGCTCCTCGCCGAACGACAGCACCGCCTCGCCCTCCGTCGCGATGGCCGAGATTTTCACCTTCGGCGCATAGGGGACGGCAACCATTTCGGAGCCGCTGGCCGAAATCTCGATCTCCTCGGACATGAGCACCTGCGGCGCGACCGCTGGCGTGTCTGAGAGCCTTGTCAATCCGAGCGCCGAGTGCGGGACAAAATAAAGCAGCCCCTTTGTTTCGCCGGGCTGCCAGAGGGCGCTCTTCCAATAGACCTGATTGCTCGTTGCATTCTTGTAGGTTGGCACTTCTTGAGACCTCCTTTTAATCCATAATATCCGAGAAAAGCATGGTTTGCGTTTCCAAGGCTTGGTCATTTGTAAAAGCGACTAGAGCGGTGGTTGGATCATTGAAAAGCTGTATAATATTTGACCCACGACTCCCAATCATACTAGGCCAACGCGCAGAGTCTTTAAGATTGCCGATTTGTAAGCCCTGCATCTCAAACCATGATTTTCCGTAATTATCTGTTTTGAAGGCTGTATATTGTCTTCCTGCCCAAAGCTCCCCCCATGGACCGTCAACATAATAACTACAAAGTAACATCAAAGTTCCTGGGGCTAAAACAATACCTTCCAAAGTAGTCAAAGGTTCTGTTTTATTTGTTTTTTCAACATACTTAAAGAGTGAGGGCAAAACTCGAAAATTTTCTCCGTAGTCTTCTGATATTGCCAGCGGCTCTGAGTCGGCTGCTCCAAATTGCCCGCACACAATAACAACACCATTTCCAAGGTTGAACATTTTATGTGTTGGGAAGCTGCCATGTTTTGGCGGGTATGGAAAATGTGTACGCTCCCATGTTCTGCCCCTGTCGTAGCTTTTGTAGATGTAGTACATTGCGGGATTATACGCATAATTTCCGCTGCCGTCCAAGCCTATCATAGTTCCATTTTCAAGTAGAGTTTTTTGAGTTACGTTGGAATTATTATGATTAGAATCAACTGGTCCATAATAATTCCATGTTTGCCCGTAATCCACTGTTCGAATTGTGCCTTTATATGCTGAACAAAGAACTTCTCCATTGCCCAAATAAATGCAATCGTAAGGACGGTAATCATATCCAAAAACATCATAAATATCTTTGTAGAACGTCCAAGTAATCCCCTGATCATTAGAGACATAGAGAAAGTAACCGCCTGCTTGCATTATCATTCTGCCATCTTCTAACATAAGGAGTGTGTTTATGCGTTCTGATTGTCCACTTCGCCAGGCAATAGTACTTTCATGTACAAATGTTTTTCCATTGTCGTATGATGTGACTAAATCATATATAGGTGTGTACAAAGGAGACACAAAAACTGCTGTGGCTAACAGCTTGTTTTCTTGAGTGTAATAAAAACGTACGGCGTTCTCGTATGAGTTAGACAATGTTCCCTGCCATGCCCATTTTGATATTAGTGAAAGATCGACTACGTCTAAAAGAAACTTGCGTAGTTCTCCTTTCCCTTTGCTGCGCGCAAGTACTTGATAGTTCCTTTGAACTACTTGCATATCTTACACCGCCCAAACTTCAAGGGCAGCCTCCGCAATCGCTTGGGTGGCCGTTGTGGCTGCGTGCCCCCTCGTCTGAACCAGACGTGCGCAAGCCGGTGGAATAGCTCCGATCTTGTGGGTTTTGTAATAGACATAATCGGCAGTTACGGAATCCCCGTTTCCAACAGGCGCGTCAAACTCTATCTCTCCGCGAATGGGGTCAAGCAAATAATTACTGACAGCGACGCCTTTCACTTTCACCACTACCGTCGATTCAATCACACATGGGTATGTCAGGGAGAATATTGTGTTATTGTCGTCTCCGTTGCCGATGGCATCCTCAGTGATCTCTCCCGTGCCGCCGATGCCCACATAGTTATCCTCATCATCATCTCCCGGCGACTGACTAAAAGGGTCTTCCACCCCAGAGGACTTCACTTGAATCATTTGCAAGGTACAAGACTCATCCTCATAAATAATTACCACTATTGCGCCAGAATCAGGCGTATCGTCAAGATACACCACGTTGTCTGCAAAACCGTAATCCTCGCTCGACACGGCGGCATCATTCACAATGACCTCGTAAACCCGTGAAGGTGAAGTCTTCAATTCAAAATAATCGTTCCCCGCAGCAATGAAAGTCTCTCTTCGACGCGCAAGCAAATAGACATCGGCAGCAGTACCAGCTCCGGTGCCATAGGCATAACTGGCAGTTATTGACTGCCCGGCAGTAGGGATTTTCCCTGGATTGAAAGTAATCTGTCCCGCCACCCTGTTCACCGTGTAGTCGGTGACCTCTGTTTTTGAACTCCCGGCCACTCTGACCTCCAGTGGCACATTATTGAACAGGTGTCCGTGGTCAAGGTCAAAACTCGCAGTCACGCCGTTGCCTACCCCCAGCGACTCGTCGATTGATGTCTGAGGATAGTCATTCCATATCGCAATCTCCTGAGCAGGTGAACTGCCGCCCAGAGGGCGCGACCCGAAATTTAGCAGCCCCGCAAGCCCACCATCCTGATAAATATCGATTCTCGGAATAGCCATGTCTTTGCCTCCTTATACTGTTCCGCGTCCGATCAGGACGCTGCTGCCGACAAGCAAATCCCCAAAAAGAGCCCGGTCGGCCATCACTTCCAATTCTTCCTCTTGCCCCACTATCCGCACTAAATAACGCTGCGAATCAATCTGTTGAGTGACAACCCCTTCCACGGCATTGTCCACTCGATTAGTGGCATCCTTGATTATTCGAATGATGGTTTTTTCTGGACTTTCAGATGCCCGCACAAAAACTCCGCCAATCTCTTTTTTTGTTAGAGTACGCCGCACAGTCAGCGAGGTTGTCCATTCCTCCAGATTGTGGACCGCTCTCTCGACCAGCCACTCGTGCCCATCATACAGAATCGCGTCGCCCGAACGCACGTAAGGATTCCCTGGGATAGTGATTGCCCCCTCCACGCATCTCGCAGCATCTTTCAGAGCGTGCTCGCCATATTGTTGCAAGGCCCCCCAAGAATCAACACCAGAGAACCTGACACGTTTTTCTCGTCTTCCAAACCTTTCTATCGCGCCCGCGTCCGCTATTTCCACACTACGTTTGATCTGCTTGCCCTGAATCGGCCTGAAAACTTTTGGTACAGGCAGATACCCTGTTATCGTCTTGTTTGGCAGTATTTCCGCTTCAGTACAGCTTTCCCCGTTCGCGTCTACCGTTGTTATTGAGGCCCACTGTACAATCCCATCCTCATCTCCCAGAACTATGGTGTCTGACGTAGACTGTACAGCCCCCCAAACATCGATGATTACAGGGACTGGCACTGGAGGGGGCGGTGACGGCGGCGGGGGAGCTGGTGGTGGAGTGCTTGAACATGACACGATGTCGATTGTCGCCGGCGTTGAAACTACATAATCTTTCCCACCGGCCGTTACCGTGACGCTTGCAATACGATATTGCCCAAGCGGTGTTGTCGAAGAGCACTGCACCATCCATCCTGCCCCTGATTTTTTCAGCGGCAAGGACGTGCCTGACCAATTCACTGCCTTGCCAGTCCCACCGCTCACTGTTATCGGGGCAATATCCCTAGTGCCGGAACTTGGTCTTTGATACGATCCCTCAGGAACAGATACAGAAATCTCATTTCCAGGGCTGGGGGTGGGACCGGGGCCTGGAGTAGGACCTGGGGGGGTTGAAGAACTCCCCACCAAAAACTCAAGGGAGAGGTCGACGTTAAAGGCTGGCCCAAAAGCCAGCCTCCCCTGTTCTCGTATAACCTCCTCCCCAATAAACTCGCCGCGAAGCACGCAATATCCGTTTGCAGCACTTGAAATCACAAGGTCAATTTTGTAACGGTTGGTCCCCTTGAAATTTTCGAGAAAAACTCCGCTCCCAATTACAGACCACGGATTCGCCCCTAAAGATTTAGGACGCAGATGAATGGTCCCCACACCCCCATACTTAGGGTCGTCCACAGCATAATAACCGCCTTCGTAAGTGCGGTATTTTCCGGGGAAATTGCCCGGCTCAAAACTGTTCACTCTTGTCGGAGGTGTAATGGGCTCGTTTTTAGTCGCCTTCTTAATGAAGTCAGAAATAGACAAGCTCACTCATAAGTCACCTCCTGTTTCTTCTCGAACCACTCTCTCTTTTCGTTCAACAACACCAACAACGTTCCGTCAGGATTAGCCAGCAGACTCGCCTTCTTCTGTCTGCGCTCGGAAAAGGGTGTTTCACTCCCGACGACCACGGTTGTCGACACCTCGCTTCGGATGTAGGGGTTTTTCCCTTGCTGAATCGCGTATGTTGTCGTTGTCGTTGAGATGCCTTTACGCGAAACTGTCTTTATCACTTGGTCCAGTTCGTTGTATCCAAATTCATCTTGCGCAAGTGTTTCGGTCGCGCTTTTCAAGGTTGCCTTGAATATCTTTTCTCCTGCTCGATCAACCGTTAACTTATAGTCACCATACTCCGATACGGTGGTTTTCCGCTCTGCCTCCTCTTCCCAACTATCGTTTTGTTCAGCAATAATAACGTTGAAGTATTGCGAAGCATCCACTCTCTGCGTAAAGCTCAGCACATCTTTTATAGCCCACATTCGCGGTCGATCTGAAAGCACGTGTCGTTCAAGTCCTGGATCAAAGAACAGGCGTGCGTTTCGCAGGGATTCAAGTAAACCCAGCCAGTAGCGCACCGTTATACCGCTCACTGGAATGGTTGAGAACAGAGTTTTTTCAGACAAGTCTTCAATGTCATAGGGCAGGGCATCCACAATATCAGGATACCGCATCATAGGTATTTCATTGTCCAGCCCCGCTTCGGACACGTCATCAGTGGCCGTCAATGCCCACGTGTCGTTTGTCGCGTCATGAGCGGCTTGTATCACCTTGCCGGAAAATAGCACAACGTCGTCTTCGTCATAAATCTGAACCTTTTTTCCAGCAGCCAAAAACTCGCGTGTCACCAAGGTCCCTCTTACCTCGCCCATAGGCAAAAACTCGATGCGTGTCCCCGGAAGCAGATCACCAACGCTCGACGTGTACTTTGATATACCGGGCGGACGCACTTCCATCTTGGTATCCACCCACGCGGGATTACACTCTCCCGGCGCACCGGCATATAAGTTTAACCGCCAATAGGCAACAGGGTGCGAAATGAAAAGTCGCGCCAGCGATATGCCCGGCATGTATTGTTGCAGACAGCATTGTGTTTCCGCAAATGACGGGATCTTGCTTTCGAACCGTGTTTTTACCCAGTCACCGGGCCTTAAGCAAAGGCGAGTCGTAACATATTCGCTGCGAAGCCAAAACTCCGTTCTCACTTGTCCTTCGGAGCGAACATGAAGCCTTGCAGTTAGCATCACATTTCCTCCATCGAGACAGTCACGTCCGCCACCGGCGGAAAACCTCCCGGCGCAAGCCCTGTCAGGACCACCTCGTACTCTGTCTCGTCCTTGTCCTTGAAGTCAAACGGCGTGCCGTCAAGGTAAGGTATCAGCGTCTCGTACAGCTCGCCCTCCGGGTCGACCAGGGTGATCACCCACGCCCGTTTGACAGCCCGGACGTGGGTATCCATCTTCCCTTCGAGCGTGCGCCGCTGCACGCCCATCTTCAAGAGAGTCTGCCGGTAGTTTTCGAGCGTTGGCGGGTATTTCACCTCTTCACCCAAAATTTTCACGGCTATCCCTCCCTTGCGTAAGCAGCGGCCAGCGCGGCAACGTCCACGCCACCGCCGCCACTATCTGCCGCCGCCGGTGCCTTTGCAGCCGAAGCCGCAGCGGCGGCACGGCGTGCCATTGCGTCGATGGCCTGCCCGATTCTCTGGAGGCTGGCCTGCATCGCCACCTCCAGCGCGTACCCCATACTCGCGCCCATAGTCTGCCCGGCGCTTTCGGCGACGGCCTTGAAGGACGGGATGGCGTTCTGCAACGTCGAGATAATCTTCTCGCGCAGGACCTCCCCGATCTCCTCGCCCGCCTTCTTGAACCCCTCCGTCAGCGCGTTCACCGCCGCAGCTACGCCCTGCTCAAGGTCTTTCATCGCGTCCGCTATGGCGGTGGCGATGCTCTTCACCCGCTCGCCGACAGACTGTATCCCGTCGCCCAGCTTGACGATGGATTGCGCCGCGCCACCGGCAGCCTCGCCAGTCTGCTCCAGCGGGCGGACTGCGCCCTCGGTCCACGCGGTGCCAGTGCGACGACCGGCGTTTTCGATGTCACGAGCGGCCATCTCGAAAGCGGACGATGTTGTCTTGCCACTATCGGCTATCGTCTGCGACACGCTCTTGATCTCACCTGTGGCCTTGTCGTACACCTGTACGACCTTGCTCATGCCGTTGTCAGCGGTGAACACAATCGAGTCTGTTGTCTCGCGCACTTGCTGAAGTTGCAGATTCTGAAAGGCTGGCCCCAGGTCCTCCATGTCCTTCAAGAAGCCGTCAATCGCCGTCCGCGCTTCCCTTGAGATTTCATTGATTGAGTTCTTTACGTCGTTCAGCGAGTCGCTTATCCGCAGCGTCATCCCGTCCCCGGCAGCCTTCGCCATGTCACCGAAGGCTTGCGCGAACGCCTGCGCAACAGCCGGATTCTTGAACTCCTTGGCCAGCCCGTCAGATGTCTCTTTTGCCTTCGTAAGCAGGTCTTTTTCGAGTGCATCCCAAGCTTCGCGGGCATTGATTCCAGTGGCCTCGATGAGTTCCTTCGTCTTGGCGGTCATCTCGGCGGCGTATTCTTGATAGGAGGTGATGGCGCCTTTTATGCCATCCGTCACCGACTGCACGAACGACTTCTTTTCACCGCCGCCCTCAAGCGCCTCTTCCATGTCGTCCATACCCCTGCGAACAACTTCCACGACCTTGGCCATGATCTCCTGCATCTCGGGAGGCAGCTTGTCAAACATCGACAGAAAGGAGGTCAGCCCGGCCTCGCCAGCTAGCCGGAAGTTTCCTTCGATGGACGTGCGCCAGATGTCGGCGAGTTTCTTGATTTTCTCCCCGGTTTCCTCGGAACCCTTGAGGATTTCAAGCGTCATATTCCGCGCCTCGTCTGCGGTGCCGCCGAGAGCGTCCTGTAACTGCTTTGTGGCCTTTTGCGCCTCAATGTTGGCTTCTGCAAGCGCCTTGTATTTAGGCGGCAAGGCATCCATCGCTTCGGCGTTGCCCTTGATGGCCTCGGTGTAATTGCGGACGATCTGCTCCATGCGCTCGGCGTGCTGCTCGGCCTCTTTGGCCTCGGTGGATTTAACCCACCAATCCCAAGTATTCTTCAATGTCTTGACAGCTAATACCAGAACTCCAATAGCCGCAGACACAACACCAAGCTTAATTACTAGCCCACCAAAAGCCGTCGTTAAATAGCCTACGCTCTTAGCCGACTCGGTAAAGAGGTCAATGTCTCTCAACACCGTGCTAAATCTGATGGCCGCCACCGCCGCCATTCCCTTGCTCAAGCTTATGAACCCGGCGCTCAGCTTCAGAATCGCGCTCCCGATCAGGATTATCTTCCCGGCGGCCCAGCCGGTGACAATCGTATATGTGATCGCGTCCAAGTGCTCGGCTAAAAACCGCCACGGAATACCGCTGGCCAGCCGAGCAAAAGCGTCGAACAGTGCCCGCACGCCCTCGGCGAAGCCCTTGAACTTGGCCGCAACGGTGTCCACGTCAATCGACTTCAGCGCGTCGCGAAACAGTTCCACGTTGCCGACGACAAGCCCAAGCCCATCGAAAAGCGCCATCATTGCCTTCTCGAAGACTTTTGTCTCCTCGCCCCATTTCTTGAATTCGATCACGAGGTCTCGGATATAATCGACAACTTCTTTTGACTTGTCGCCTATCTGCTCGAACACCGTAATGAGCACGGCTTCCCACGCGCTTCGCACGCCCTCGACCTTGTTCTTGAAAGTGTCGAGCATCTTCCCTAGCATCTCTTGCGTGCGCCCGGCCTCGCCAAGCTCCTTCGAGTATTGCCTCAGCTCCGCCGCCGCCTCGCCCAGCACCAGCGACGCCGCTGCGGCGCGCTTGCCAAAGATGGCCGTGGCGTCGGCCACGCTTAAATTCTTCTCCCAGAGGTCCTGCAAAATGTCAATTACCGGGCGCATCTCCCCGGACGCACCCGTGAGCACGACACCCAGCCGCTCGAAAGTCTTGGCCGCCTCGTCTGTCGGCTTTGCAAGATTGATCATGATGTTGCGCAAAGAAGTTCCTATTTCAGAGCCTTGGAACCCGGCGTCGGCCAGTTTGCCCATCATCGCGGCGGCGTCTTCAAGCGAAATGCCCAGCTGCCTGGCTATCGGGGCGATGTCGGTCATGCCCGCCGCCAGCTTCTGCACGGACAACAGCGACGAGGAAATGGCATTATTGAATACATCCACCACTCTATTTGTCTGATCTGCGGCAAGCCCGAATCCCCGCAGGGTGTAGGTCACCAGGTCGGCAGACTCGGCCAGCCCGTAGTTTTGAGTGATTGCAAGCGCGGTCACGCCGTCGATGGCTTGCAGGGTCTCCTTGGCACTCATGCCAGCCTGGGACAGGCTGTACATCGCCTCGGCGGCTTGCGTGGCCGTAATCGGCAGCTTTTCGCCCAGCCCTTTAGCCTTCGCAGTCAGCGCGTCCATGTCCTCAGCCGTGCCGCGGCTGACAGCAGATACCCGCGTCATCGCGTACTCGAACTCACCGCCCACGGACAGAGCCGCTTTCGTCAATCCCCCCATCGCGGTGGTGATGGCTCCGACGGCGACAGTCAGCCCTTTCATGAGCGGAGCAAAAACCCCGTCTATCGCCTTGCCGATTTTCTCGGTCTCGTGCCCGAATCTTGTTATGCCCTTCGCCGCCGAGTCGAAAGCATCTATCACCTTCTTGACCTCAGCAGATACAACTATCTGAACCGACTTGTCTTTCGCCACTTTCTCACCACCTCTATCAACCAGGGGCCACTATCCCGGCGGCCACCATCTCGTCTATCGTCATGCCCTGCTTGCGCGGCCCGGACGAATCACTTTCAATTCCGAGGACATGTGGTATCGCTTTCAAATATCCAACGGCCTGCCAATACGTCAGTCCAAGGAACTCGTCAGGTGTAAAGCCGAACCGCGCACGCAGGGAGAGTAGAAGGTACGGCCAGACTATTTCTTCCGGGACTGCGGAATCGTCGCTGTCACCTTGTCCCGGAGCTTGAAAAAATTTTCGATTATCCCCGGCAGGTCGTTTTCTTCGACTACCACTTCAAGGAGCCCCTGCGCCTGCTCAAGAGGCAGCTCGTCCCACCCCTCGAAAGACGGAAAGGACCGCCGGAGGATGTTCCCTACCAGCGGCCCCATTACATCCAGCCCCAAGAGCGCGGACGGCTCTTGAAGTTGCTCGCGCATCGTCTCCGTCGCCTGTCCAAGCAGTTCAAAAACGTCAGCGTACGTTAGGCGATGAAGCGCGTGCTTCTCGCCGTGAATTCCCACCTCCACAGGTACCGGTCTCGGAAAGTCGCGCATTCCAGTCACCTACGACCTGTAAGGATGCTTCACTGTGTCGATCACGGTCATGAGCTGCCTTCCGGGTGCCTTCGAACTGTCGGCCACGGCGGTAACGTTGATCGGGACTACCGCCTCAGCCTGCTCCTGGAAGTTCATGCTGAAGTCGCCGCTGATTATGCCCTTCCAGATTTTGATCACGCGGAATTTCTTGTCCCGGCGCGGGTGCACGAACTCGACGAGGAATGTTTGGTCAGTGGTGGAGGAACCGCCAACGCCGAAGCCTTTCCCCTCGGCGGCCATGTACGGGTATTCAGCGTCAACGGCCTTCGGAATTATCGTGCTATCGTCAAGCAGGTAAAAGCTCCCCGCCAGAAGGTCAGCGAAGTACTCGTCGTCTGTCAGACTCACCGCCGCAACTGTGACATAGTCCGCAGTCACCGGCCCGGTTGGTGCTGCCCCGAAAGTAATCACTCCAGTATTGAGAGCCACGGTGCACTCCGTCGCCCCGCTCGGCGCACTTGCCATAACTGTAACCGGCTTGCCATCGTCGTACACGGCGCTTACAGACTTTGGAACATAAGCAAGCGTGTACGTAACAGAACTACCGGTTGCTTTGCCACCGGTAATCGCAGTCTCCGTCCCTGCCGTGGATTTTAGCGTCAGGCTGGTCAGCTTGTTCTGCTGAAGCTTTGTGTGTCGTCCCTTATAAATCGAAAGCCCATTCTCCTTGCCGGTCTTCGCGCTTTCATTCTCGACAATCTCGGGGTATTCGGGCATCAGCTTCCTCAGCATGTCGAGGTTAGCCTCCAGCAGATTGAAGGTGCTTGACGCGCTCTCCTCCGTCAGAACCGATACCACCGTAGTGGCCGGGAAGCCTGATTTCTTCTCGTAGTTGGTTTTCGAGTGAGTGAAATTCACCTCGCCGTCAACCTGTCCAACGCTGGCACCATCGATATATACTTCACCGGTTCCGATGATGATGTCATTTGCGTTCAGAACGTTTGCCATTCCATTACCTCCTCAGATTCAAAGTCATATTCAAAGTCCCGCACCAAAGCGGGAACCACGCTGTGGCAAGGTCGATCGTGTAGTCGCCCATCGCCGCCGTGAATCGCGGCTCGACGCGCTCTAGAGCCTTCGCCACCAGCTCGCCCATTTCGTCGCACTCCCGCGCCCCGACGTACTCCGCAAGGTTGCCGTCCGCCTCCTTGCTCTCGTTCACAACTCCCCAGATCACGTCAAAAAAAAGGGTCCCCTGTGTCAGGAGACCCTTTTCTGTCGATTCGGATGTGCTGAAAGCCACGAACGGCACGTCTGCGGGCGATGGCGGGCGCTTCTGATCCACGCCCAGCATCACGGTCGGCGGTGCGCCGTATTTCGACTGGCACCACGCCAGCAGCGCGGAGTCATTTGCCAGCCCCTGCGCCAGCTCGCGCAGGACGCCGTAAACCATCACCACCACTCGCCTTTCACGATGTATTTCTTCCTGGGATTTCTTGCCGTGCCGCTCTGCCCCTGCCCTTCCACCTTGGACCAGATTTTTTCTTCAAGGTACGGGTGTATGCGCGGCTCAAGGTAGTCGAACATCGGTCCGATGGTTGGGCGCGGCGGCACGTCCCACGTGTCGCTACGGGCGAATATCCCCACACGAGCAAGGGCGCGCCGCGTTCTATCGGATACCGGCGTTCGGAAGCCTTCCTCCAGCTTCTTGCCTAGCTGCACCGCCGAAATTGAGAGCCAGCCGACGGTTACCTCCATGCGTTTTTTGTTGAACTCGTAGCCTATGGCCTGTTTCAGCTTGCCCATGACGGGGTATTGCCCCTTTGCCACTCGCCCGAAGGCCTGCTCAAACAACTTGCGTTTCTTGGCTGGCATCGTCGGTAGATACGCCTTCCCGCCGGGAGCTTTGCTGGTGATGCCCTTCTTGATCTCCTTCTGCATCATCCAGCCCGTGGATTTCAAAGCGGACGCTGTGAACTTCGGGAACTCCTTCGCCGCCCACTCCAACCAGGGCGACGCAGAATCCGTGATTTCGACGTGTACCGGCACTTAAACCACCCGCACCTGTCGCGAGCTGACGGCCCCCCAAGGGTTCTCGTCGCCCATGATTTCGAGCTGGTGAATGCCGCCGTTCGTCATCAAAATCCGCACCACCTCGAAGGCCGCGCCGCTCGCCAGTACTACCGAGTCGCCGGTCTTCGGCTTCGGCACGTCGCTCTCCGACAGCCACACCAGCCCGGAAGCGCTCATGCCGGTCATCGTCTCGAAGGCGTTCCCCTTCGTAATGGAAAGTCCCGGCTCGACTACCGCCGGGACCTCCGCTCCGTTGTACACGATCAACTCGCCGTGCTCGGCCAGGTTGAAAAAAATGGCCGAGTCAGCCCTCATCTGCTCGGCCAGCGTCATAACGGGTTACCCCTGA
>Ga0255344_1005496_pt1 | contig 12083 bp, 15 predicted proteins | sample wastewater_treat_5_FD_192414 | JGI IMG/M metagenome (GOLD analysis project Ga0255344, IMG submission 192414) | Wastewater microbial communities from Lulu Island WWTP, Vancouver, Canada - plant18 | ecosystem: Engineered > WWTP > Wastewater > Unclassified | place: Canada: Vancouver, British... | reverse complement strand
GCTTTAATGCTTCTTCTTTGAATTCTTTACTGTACTTCATAGTCGTTTTCCCTTTCTGGTTTTGTTATTTTTATTCTACCAGATTTTTGGGTGTTTGTCGACTGCTCTTTCAGTATAACACTTCACATTTGGCTTGTTTGGCAATGAATCATACGATATTAGTGTAAAAGTAACTGATATTACAGGAGATGAAAACGTTCCAGGTATCGGAATCGAAAGTGTAAAACTTTTCTGGGATTCTGATACAGACCCGTATGAGGGACATTACAATGGCGGAACCGGATTATATGAGTTTCCCTCTTTGCGAGTTGGACATAATGCAACTCCAGTAATAGTCGTTGCTGATAAGCTTGGGAATACCGCTAGATATTGCATGGCATCTGCTGACAACACCGATGATAACAATGATCATCGTGCAAACATTCAGCTTGAGCAACTTACGCTTGAAGATTCAGAGGGAAAAATTCCGCTTGTTCTTGAAAACACTCCACCTACATCATATATAGAACTCCCTGAAACATTTGATGTTCCAGCCTCCTTCACTGATGATGAAAAGGCAAAACTGACTATTTATAAGCAGTCTTTCAATGAAGGAACCCAACAATTTAATGAGTGGTGGTATCCTTTTGGTATTAGCTACACAGTAACAGCCGAAGATAAACAGGGGGACATTAATTCGGGTTTAAATTTTGTTACTGTTGAGGAAAACGATTCTATTAAAATCGAAACTGGATATAATGGAATAGAATTCGAGGATGAGAAGCAAAGTGAAGCACAGTATGAAGCGCAATATTCATATGAATTAAATGACGAAGGAAATTACACTTTATTCGCTTATGCAACAGACAATGCCCGTAATACTAATAAAGAAGAACTTGCACCAGATCAGAAGGCAATAGTCCGCCTTGACTTAACCTCTCCTAAGATTACAAAATTTCATTTTGGTGGAGAACTGGATGACTTGAATCCAGAAACAAGACAGCCTTATGGTTTCTTCTTCGATGAGGATACTGAAGTGCGAGTATATGTAACTGATCCTGGATCGGTTTCATCAGGTATTCATACAGTACAATTATGGTTAGATGGCATTGAAGATTCTATGGATAGAAATTTTAAAGTTGATATCCATAACTCGAATGGCAACGAATATGATCCTAATGAAGGTTTTGCAACTTTCAAAATAGAAAAAGGATTTAAGGGCAAGGTATATGCTGAAGTCGTTGACAATGTCGGTCACTCATCTGGCATAATTGATGCCAATGGAAATATTGTTGAAGATTCAGACCTTCACTTGAGAACATCGACTATTGAAATCCAAGAAAACGAACCTACAAATCAGAAAGATGCAAACGGCATACCGCTTTATAATACAAGCATTCCGGTTACAGTGACAGTTGTGGATAGCTTCTCTGGCATCAGCCATATTGATTGGAATATTGCTAACGACAATGAATCTGGCACAATTGAAGTTGATATTAACGGTAATTGGCGAAATGCATCTGGTGAAGCACAAATTCTCGAAGATAGTATCGAACACGATCAAAACCTTATCACGAAACTTCAGTTTGTGATTGTTGTAGATAGCAACACTAATGGTAATGTTGTTCATGTTTCGCTTACCGACCGTTCGGGTAATACAAGTGAGTACGATACTTCCTATAGTATTGATACTACTGCTCCTAACATTACTGCAACACTTGGCGGCGGTGCCGCTTCTAACGGATATTACTACAATTCCAATCAAACAGTTACTGTATCCATAACGGAAAGAAACTTTGATCCGAGTGCCGTAGTTGTTAAGGTCAACAATAATGCTCAAACAGTTCAGTGGAATGAGCAAGGTTCCTCTGTCACATCGGATGGAACAGTACACACGGGTACATTTGCTATAACAGCAGATGGTGAGTACGATTTCACAATCAGTTACACTGACATGGCTGGAAATGTTGGCACACCTTATTCACAGTCTCGTTTTATAATCGATAAAACCAGCCCTAAGATTTCTAACAACTTTGAATCATTTGGCTCGATTGATGACGAGAATATTTACTATAATGCATCTCAGAAGAACAGTGCGAAAGCTGAAATAACAGTTGTAGAAACAAACTTTTCTCCTGGTGACATGAACATAGTAGTTTATTATCAGCCTGCCGGAAGCAAGCATACGGATACAGGTGCAAATTGGACAAACTACTACTATTCATCAGATTGGAAGGATAGCGGTGATAACACTCATACACTAAATATTCCATTTACAGAAGATGGCGTGTATAAGATTGTTATGGCTCCTGTTGACAGAGCGGGAAATGCTGGCGATTTCTCCAAGGGAGAGAATAGTCAGTATCCAGCAAAAACAGCAATCTTTGAAGCTGACTACACAGTTCCAATAATTGTTTCAAGAAGCGATAAGTCCGTCAAAGCGGAAGATGTCACATTCTACGATTTATATGATTTCGATAGACGTAACGATGCAGCTCCTAATGTCATTTTTGAGGACATCAATATTGATCGTATTGTATGTGACGGACAGAAGTATACACCGGTATATTCTAATGGCAGAGAAATTGGTGAGATCAAACCTGAAGACATGAGTAGCGAATCCAATAAGCTTGTAGCAGATACTTATGTTCCACAGATGATATATACGCTCGAAGGATTTACTGTAGATGGTGTATACTCAGCAAAGTTGACTGCTTACGATAAGGCCGGAAATAAGAGTGAACTGAACGACAACACATATGTGCGTATGGTTGATCCGACAGTAAATGTATTAGCATACATTGAAAACAGCAATCGTGAAAAGTTGGAAGGTTGGTATTCCTTTGAGGACGAAAACGGTCCTATCAGTAAACAGCCGAGCAGTTTCTCTGATTTAAGCATAGTTGTTCTTTCTAAAACCAATGACACTCATATTTATTTAGTTGATAAAGCAACGAATGCATCAACTGATACCAATATTACAGATACCGAAGACGCTTTGTTTGATGCAGAGATGTATGGAGTTGGTGCGTATCGGTATACGCTGCCAGGTGAATACTTTGAGAAGAATTATACTGCTGATGCAGACACAAATCTTTATCTTAGAGTTGAAAACGATGGAGAAACACTTGATCTTGGAGAGATGTATATTGATAACACAGACCCTGACTGCAATATTCCGGAGCATTTCCATGACTGGGGCTGGTTCAAGGGCTCTGGTAATCAAACAATAACTTTTGACAACATCTCAGAAACACTTGATATTAATGAAACAGTTGCCTATGTTGATGGAAAAACAATTCATCTGTCCAGTATTTCTGGTAACGAAGAATCTCCATTCAGCTATGACGAGCAGAATAACACATTGACTTTGACATTGGAGCCTGGTAGTCACAAAGTTGGCTTACTGCTTGTTGACCGAGCTGGTAACAGCAAATCAATCAGTGAGGTTCAACACTTGGCTATAGGCAATTACAGAATTTGGATAGGCATCGGATCGGGCTTGGGCGCAATTCTTTTAGCGGTACTTGCAGTATTTGGTGTCAAGAAATTCAAGAGAAGAAGGCTCGCATAAACACATACGCAATACGAACGCACCCTCTTGCTCATAACTATGCAAGGGGGTGCGCATATGAAAAATGGAGGAATAGAAATGAAGTACACACCGAATCCCATGAAGACAGACGATATCATACTTTCAGACGATCTTGTAGCCCTTACAGAGTTGATCGCAGCCAATGTCCACGATGTGTGGGCGGCTGGACGAATTAAAGAGGGCTGGACTTATGGAGAGGTTAAGGATAATGAAAAGAAGACCACGCCTTGCCTTGTGCCGTATGACGAACTGCCTGAATCTGAAAAAGAGTATGATCGCAATACAGCAATGAAAACGCTCAAACTGATTACCAAGTTGGGCTATGTGATTACCAAAAAGGACGGCTGATCTGTTATTCTGCACTTTCAAATAAAAGCTCATCACTTTCAGATGAAAGCCTACCTTTCATTTGCATAGTGTTGTTTGTGTAAAACTCTGTAACGAAACTAACAGTTCATTTTCCTCATATCTACGGTCTTTCCTGCACAAACAACACTAAGAAAATGATTGGTGGTTGCACTCTCAAATAAAAGCACCTGCACTTTCAAACGAAAGCAATACCTTTCATTTGCATAGTGTTGTTTGTGGAAAACCTTTCATTTGAAGGTGAGAGATTACCTATCAGTCTCGCAGTCCGCTACTCCCAATAACAAAATAAGGTCAACTACCGAAAATGTCGCAATTCTGCGTGCTTTCCGGTGGTTGACCTTTCGTTTTATTGTATTCAACTGGTAGTCTAAGCATCGATTTTTCGCTTCTTGCATAGTCGTATCATCTTATTGAACTCAGTACGTTTCTTGGTTTGAGTTCCCGATATTCCTTCATCAGCGAATATGCCTGCAAGCTCCCATTCCTTATTTTTATTTATAAGGTCTGTATAATAATCTATCTGGACCTGGTAGCTGTTCTGCTGTTCCTCTTGCTCGGTACTGACTCGGCAGTAGGCTGCAACTCTTAGCTGGTGGTACTTATCTGTGGTATCAGTACTTATTTTCTTAGTCGCAGGTATCATCGTAACTTTCAATTTCTCTGCCCCTCTCTGTTATATTATTCAGCTTTACGCCGTTTATAAGTTCAAGTCCTATTGTGGCATTATGGCTGACTGTTATATATTCAGCACATTTGATAAGTAATTCAATATCAAGTGTGTTTAACCTCTTTCTTCCTGACAAAAGATTTTTAAGCAGATTGGTCTTCTGCGGAACATCGTTATAAGTACAACAGTTATACTTCAGCTCCGCAAGTTCTATTATTGCTTTTTTTATTCTGTCATATTCAATTTCCGGACTATCCATAAGTCTTGATATCTCATTTTTCTGTTTTACGACTTCGCCAGTCAGAACATAGACACTCATTTCGGATTCGATATCAAGCAGGCTCGGATTTGCAATCGCTGAATTCAGCATATTCAGTACAGCTGATAATATCATCTGATCAGTTGCTTTGAACTCAAACTGACTGCACATGGATGACTTACAATTCCAGACACCTCTCTGATTTCTGATAAGTTTCTTCCTGCATTCTGCGCATATCAGCATGTTTCCGATATCTTTCAGTTCATCAGGGACTATGCTGATATTTGTCGCTTTCTTAGCCTTTTTTATATTAGCCCTATGAAATATATCAGGTGAAATGATCTTCGGATATGTGTCATTACCAAGATATTTCTCATTCTCCAGTATCCGTTTAACCATGTTCTTGTTCCATTGACAGTCATCGCCTGGATGATATGGAATATTCTCAGCCTGTATTTCTTTGGATATGTCAAGCAGACTTCTCCCTTTAAGGTATTCAGCAAATATTTTGGATACGGCATATACCTCTCTCGGGTGTGTTGTTATCTCTCCGTTTATCATCTGATATCCGAACGGTATCCTTCGATTTTTAGCCATTTCTGCACCTCCCTCACACATAAGAATACCACATATCTGTCGCCTTATCTATCACCAAACCTGACAAAAAAAGGTGCTTTGTTTTTGTTTACAAAGCACCTTTTATTTACCATATTCTATTTTGCCAGCCATTCCTGTGGAGTCAGCACAGGAACTTCTGATTCTGAAAAATCAATTTTGTTCCTTGTAATAACATAGTCAGCTTTAGCAGCTTTTGCACACTTGGTTTGAATGCAATCCTCAAAATCCTTAAAGGCAGGAGTATCAAGAGCCGTTATGACTTCTTCATGTGTAGTTCCAACCACCTGTAACAGTTCACATACAGACTTCAAAGCACTTCTGCGCTGATTATCTGGAACCTTGCGAAGTATATACCACATGGTTGTTACCGTATGAAGGGCTATACAGCCGTTCACATCGTCTTTACTGCATCTTTCCATGACCTTCTTAGCATCCTCATAAAAGCCTTCACGCTTTAACAGGTAGTCAAGCACGATATTTGTATCAAGCAGTAGTACCATACTTAGCCTCCAAAGCAGCGTTAAGCTCCGCTTCCGCATCAAAATCAGCCGGCAAATCAAGTTTTAGGCTTTCGAGCCTTTCAAAAGCCTGCTTTTTCTTCGATGACTGTTCCTGCTTTTTGAATTCCATCAGTTTTATTTCATCAGAAGCAAGTGTGATAAAAGCCTGAATCTTATCATCAGGAAGTTGCTGTATCAGTCCAATTGCCTGTTCCTGAATAAATGTCATAATAATCACCTCTCTGAGTCGTAGGCATATAATCTTCTACCTGTATTATACCACGAAATACGCTAATTGTCAATCAGATATGTTCTTTAAAAGCTATTCCAGATATAAGCCTGAATTCAAGTGTTTTGTCTTTAACAAGAATTCCTTCGACTATCATACTGAACATTTCTTCATCAAATTCTGTTAATATACTTGACTTGCTTTCTATGCAATCTATAAGGATGTCAAGCTGTTCAAGCGTATCATCTTCATTCTCAGCCTTGGATATTTTCTTGAGTTCACGTTCTTGTCTTGCAAGCTGACTTTCAAGTTCTGTCAGCTTTTCGTTGTACTTCTTCTCATCCATGAAGCCTTTCTTTCTTAGTCTGGATAGTACATGACGCTGCTCTTTAATGTCTGCCATGCTTTTATGAATATCCAAGACTTTAGTGTTACCGCTGAAACGACGCATATTCAGTTCCTGCAAATTTCTTCTGAGCGGCAGCAGTATTTCTTTGTTGTGCAATATCAGCTTATTGCTCATTGATATAAAAGCCTGCTGTATTGTTTCTTCGGAGATAGGTTTGGCACTGCAGCTTTGTGAATCTATATCATGTTCGATGCACGACCAGTAGTACTTACCATTACTGCGTTTTCTCTTATATGTACTTCCACACTCTCCACACTTTATCATAGAGCCCAATATATGTTTTCCCTTTGACTGTCTATGGAACCTTACTGTTGATTCAGCAAGCATTGCCTGTACTTTCTGAAAATCCGCTTCGGAAATAAGGGCATCGTGCGTATCCTTAACATAAAACTGATCTCTTTCGCCCTTATTTCGCTTTTGTATCATCGGAAGTGTATCAGTCTTATATGTCTTTTGTAAGAGTGAGTTTCCGGTATATTTCTCATTTGACAGTATGTATTTCACGATCTTATGATTCCACTTCTTTTGATACATACCTGTCAGTATTCCTCTGTCATTTAGTATCTGAGCTATCGTATTCGTACCTATACCACTCAGATACCAACAGAATATCTGCTTCACGATCTCTGAGGTTTCAGTATCAACGACCAGTTTTCCATTCTCTTTTGAATAACCATATGGCGGAACGCTCTGGACAAAAGTTCCCTTCTCCATACGCTTTCTCACACTCCAACGCATATTCTGCGATATTGAAGTCGATTCTTCCTGAGCAAGTCCGCCCATAACTGTTATCATCAACTCATCACTGGTCTTGGCTGTATCAATGTTTTCCTTTTCAAAGAATATTGTTATTCCAAGCTCTCTCAGTAGTCTTACTGTGTTGAGACAATCCTTGGTATTTCTGGCGAATCGGCTGAGTGACTTTGCATATATCCTGTCTATCTTTCCTCGCTTGCAGTCACGGATCAGTCTTTGAAATTCTGTTCGCTTTGCTGTGCCTGTTCCGGAAATACCCTCATCAGCGTATATATCTACAAGCTCCTCAGTTTCAGAACCATTGAATTTCTCGCTATAAAACCTGACCTGTGCTGCGTAGGAGTGCAGTTGGTCCTCGCTGCTTGATGATACTCGGCAGTATGCCGCACAGCGTATTTTGTGTATCGTACTCTCGGCTTTTACCGGAGCAATATATGTAACATTAGCCATACTGAGCCTCCTTTCAACACACAAGGATACCACACTCCGCTCGGAATTGGTATCATCAAAGGGAACAAATGCGGCGGTTCACATTTGTGCAAACCGTCATTCTTCCCAGTCTCTTGACTTTTACCGCTTTCCATGCTATACTTTTATTAGAAAATACAGACTGGAGGCGTTATTATGAATAATACTTACACTGTTTCGCAGATACAAGACATTCTTGTACCTGTCTTTCGTGAGTACAATATTCGCAAAGCTGTTCTTTTCGGTTCATATGCCAAAGGATCAGCTAAAGGCAAAAGTGATATCGACCTCCTTGTTGACAGCGGCTTAAAGGGGCTTGCTTTCTTTGGTCTGCTTGAAGATGTTGTCAATGCACTTGGCAAAGACGTAGATCTTCTTGATACTTCACAGGTTATTAGTGATTCAGATATAGAAAATGAGATAAAAGCAACCGGTATTGTTATTTATAAGAAATAAAACGTTTGGCACTCAAACTCTTGTTTTATTGGTTTATTTATGGTATAATAATGTATAGGCAAAACATTGCCGATCTTATTGAGGAGGTTATTATATGGCTCAGAATACAAGATATGGGAAACCATCTATAACTGATCTTCCGCCTGAACTTGGTCGACAGATCATTAACGAAATAATGCATGCTCCTCGTCCGGATACTCTTACTATTCAAAAGAAAAACCTTGAGGTTATGGAAGAACTAAGACGTAAACTGGAGATAATTAAATGAAGAGTTCTTGCATTTCTTTTTAAAATAGCATATAATATATATAGGGAAATAATCCCAATTCTTTAAGGAGGTGCTGCTATGGCAACATCAAGTATCTTCGCAAGTTTCAATATCAAGGACAGAAAAACAGCCGAAGCTTTTGCAGAAGCACTTGACCAGTCTGCAAAAGAGCCGACGCAAGTACCTACATCGCCTGCTCCGTCACACATAACGGACAGAGATAAGATCTTAGAACTTCTCGCACAAAGGAAGAAAAACAATAAATAACCATTCTGATATTAATATATTAGACTTGCTGGACACCGTCGGAGAGGATGAAGTTAAAAGCATTCTCTCCGATTTTTCCTGTCCAAAAAATCAAGAAATCGAAGACTTTCTGCTAAAGAATTCCATTGAGTTCGCAAAACGAAAAATGTCAATTACATACCTCGTTTTTGATGAATTCCTACAGCTTGTAGGCTATTTTACGCTCACTCACAAATCATCGCTTATCCCCATAGAGATGTTAAGTAAAACAAGCCAGAAGAAGTTGTCTATGCACGCTAAACTTGACGAATCGATTAATTGTTTTGATGTATCAGCTTTCCTTATAGCTCAGTTCGGAAAGAATTTCGCAGTTGCAGACGGTACAATAGTATCTGGTGATCATCTCATGGACGATGTTTTTAGCATACTTGCTGAAGCTCAACACCTAATAGGTGGTGGCGCTGTATTTCTTGAATGTGAAGATAACGAAAATCTATTGAGCTTCTATCAGAATGATAATAATCGTTTCAAGCTATATGGTGAGCGAATATCTAAAAAAGAAAACAAGAAGTATGTGCAACTTCTGAGATTCTTTTGATACTTATAATAATTCAAACAATTTGATAAGCTATCCAACATATATGTATTAAGCTCCACTCATTTGAGTGGAGCTTCTTCATTATCAGCTCTGCCTGCCGCTATGCAAAAGCACATAGCAAGAACTCCCACAGTTCCGCCGAACATTGCGCCTGCAATAAACTGTATCATGCGTTCACCTCCCACTCACGGATAGTCATGTACCTTTCAGTAACAGTAACCTCGTTGATCTCATGGATCCTTACCTTTTCAGTCTCGGATAGTTCCTTTTCTATTGCAGCGCTACCTATGATCTGGTCCATTACTGCCAGCATATAATCTGCAAGTCCGGGTCTGTTATTATTCATTGTTATTTTCCTCCCTTATCTTTCTCCAAAACCTTTTAAGCTCCGTTATGTTTTCAGTCATATTCTTTTCAGGCAGTGACGACAGCGCATCCTCCCTATACGCTGTTTTTATTCTGCTGCTTGCTCTTGGGTCAAGTATTGAAACGATACCCTTGTCGCCGGCATTTCTGATGAGCCGCCCTGCACCTTGTTTCAGCTTTATCACCATTTCGGGAACTGAAACTTCCAGAAGCGGACACTCCGTCTTTGACATCTTATACTCCATGATCGGCTCAGGTACAGGAAACGGCAGTTTGAATATTATCACTTGCGATAAACTCTCGCCCTCGACGTTTATGCCTTCCCAATATGTTCCGGTGCCAAGTATTACCGAATCCACATTTTTACGGAAGTTTTCAAGCCTTTGTTCCTGAGACGAGTCGCTGCTCTGTATCATTATCTTAAATTGGTGCGCTAAAGAAAGGGTACTAAATATGCTTTTCAAAAACGAAAAGTCCATATTTGTATCCGCAGCCCTTAATGCATATCAGGCGTTAAATATTTGATTATAAATCAAAACCACCCGTAAAACGGTAATGTCATTAAGCTAACTGAAAACGAAAAAGAAGCAGGAGTATGTTTGTATGTAAGCGAACAAACTCCTGCTATTACTTACACCAAAATGGCATGACGAAAAGACAGATCAGAGATCTGCCTGAAAAAGCATTGACAAAGGCGGAAAATTATGATAACCTGTAATTGAAGCCGATAGCAGAATGGCAGCGAGTTTTTCTGACAGCGATACGATCAGGTCTGACAGGACACTTGTTTCTTGCTATCAAGTCTTCCAAAAGCGAAGGATCTGCGTGAGAAGAGCGAAAGAACTTGATGCAGATATGTATAGCAAAAGCATAATTGATTTTGTAGCGATAATCATTATGCTTATCCTCATCTATGACGATATTTTCGGTGATCAGCATAGAGAAGTTATACATGATCAGACTTGCAAAGATTTCCTGTATCACGCAGTCCTTTTTCTTTGAATGAAAAGCAATAAGACCAACATGATATTTCAATTCTCTGAATGAGGTTTCAATACCCCAGCGAATTTTGTAGATATTCTTGATATCATCTGCAGAAAACTCATCATCCCGGAGATTGGTAACAAGAGTTTCATAATTACTTTCAGATATCTTGATCCTAATGATCCGGAATTTCAGAGAATAGGTATCTTTTGAGCCTTTCGGAAGAAAGTCAAAAGTTGAAAATGGTGCAAGATAACGGTAGATTTCAGGATTCGACTTAACTTCATTTGTTTGTCTTCTTGTGAGTAAAATATCAGCAGTAAAGTCAGTCTCTTTATTGACCGGAATATTGAATTTCTGAGCAATACCTGCCGTTGTCTTGATTCGGATAACATATTTCAAGCCGTAATTTTCAAGATGAGCGATCGTGTTGCAGGATTCGTATCCTCTATCCGCAACAATAATTGACTCGCACTTCACGTTTTTAGCCATACTTATGAGAGCGGTATGCTCATTTTCACAACGGCTGCCCTGTAAAACAGCATCGGTATATCTTCGGTTCAAAAGATCATACATGGCATTCAGATGCATAAGATTGTAGCCTTTTGAATTGACATTGGCGTTGTAATGAGTGCTGTGATCATCAGGGATAGTGGGAATATGGATATCAGAACCATCTACAGCATAAAGTCTGTATCCATGGAAGAAATGTGTCTGTGAAAATGCCGCGTTGAATTTATGGAACAAATGCTGAAACGCAGCCGGAAGTATCTTTGCTCTTCGCTGTACAACAGCTGAAACTGAGACTGATTTCTGATCAAGACCATAAAACTCCATAAGTTCACTGCCAAGTGACCGGCTTCCCATACCAAGAATGAATTTCATGGTTTTGGAAAAAGACAACTCACTTTTACGAACAAAATCTCTCTTAGGATCAACTACGAAATCAGAGACATTTTTCTCCATATTGCCAATAAGCATATTAAGCCGGTTTTTGACGATATTACAGTAATTCTGCATGATAAAGTCCCCCAATCAGATGTGTATATCTGATTGGCTTCGCCGCACATTTTCGGCTTTTTGTCAATACCTTTTTGCAAAAATTTACATTATATTCATAAAAATAGTCACAGGATCTTTGTTTCCTGTGACTATTTTGCTTTTCCTTAGCTTAATGACATTACCGTAAAATGAAGTGTTATACTGAAAGAGCAGTCGACAAACACCCAAAAATCTGGTAGAATAAAAATAACAAAACCAGAAAGGGAAAACGACTATGAAGTACAGTAAAGAATTCAAAGAAGAAGCATTAAAGC
>Ga0255344_1005494_pt1 | contig 12085 bp, 7 predicted proteins | sample wastewater_treat_5_FD_192414 | JGI IMG/M metagenome (GOLD analysis project Ga0255344, IMG submission 192414) | Wastewater microbial communities from Lulu Island WWTP, Vancouver, Canada - plant18 | ecosystem: Engineered > WWTP > Wastewater > Unclassified | place: Canada: Vancouver, British... | reverse complement strand
TTTCAGGCTGCCCTGATATCCCCTGCGATCCTTTCTATTAGTGTATCATCATTTGTTTCTTTTTTGTCAAGGACAACGGTTTTGGATACAACAAAGCCTTTATTTTTCAGCTGTTCGACAAGAAACCCGATTGCATTACTGCCGCTGTTTTTGTTCCTGCAGGTCATTACCGCAAATACCTTCTTTCCCCTGCATCCGTTAAGGCCCTTGATTGCACCATTGATGACCGGAGAAGGTCTTCCTGCCCAGACCGGGGATCCAATGATGATCACATCATAGTCTGTAACATCGATATCCCCTGGAATGACCGGATCTGCTGACCTTTTAATTGAACGATAACAGCCCTTTATGAGTGCAAAATGACCTGAATATTTCTTTTCCGGAGCTATCTCAATCTTTTCTCCACCAAGAAGCCCTGATAATCTTTCGGCAACCCTTCTGGTGATTCCTGTATGTGAATGAAAAATTACGATCGTCTTCATAATTCCCCTCCATGTTTCCATTTTTCAGTCTATCTCATGGCTTATCTGTTTTTCGGATGAATAATTTCTGAATTGTCAGTGATTTTCTGCCTCTTCTGTACTTACCCGAAACTTTCCGGCAGGTACATCCATCTCAAACCGTGAACCGGTCCCATACCGGCCATTTTCCGTAATTGTGATATCAGATAGGGATAGTATCTCACGTATCAGAAACAATCCAAACCCTGTATTTTTACCAAATCCTTTATCAAAGATGTATGGTTTATCATCGTCCGGAATACCGACTCCATCATCTTCTACGATGATTTGATAACCTGCACCGGTCCTTGTTCCATGAACTTCTATCTTTGTCAGATTCTCACCATGGCGGACTGCATTCTCAACCAGGTTATAGCAGACCTTTTCAAAGAGGGGATCGCACAGAACAGATACTCCTGAAAGACTAACCTGGACCATTATATTCCCAATATCGACCTGATTGGCAGCACGGCTGAAGATCGTTCCGACATCCTGCCACTCTGGGGCTTTTTGTCCTATCTCCTGGTACGTCTTTGAAAATTCAACAAGCTGCTCGATATCTGTCATCGAACGCCTGATCCTGTTAATTAATGATAGTTTTTCCGGGTTGGACTCATCTTCCTCAAGAATTAACAAAAATGATTTTGAGACCAGTATCTTGTTCCTGATATCATGACGGGTAATTCCTGACAGGAGGTTTAATTTCTTATTTGCTACCAGCAATGCATCTTCTGTCTGTTTCCGTATAGTTATGTCTCTTAAAGCTTCAATAGCCCCGAAAATTCTGCCATCATGATCATGAAGAGGTGCGGCAATCATAGAGTAATATCTCATTTTACCGTCAGTATCGACCCAATAACTTGATGAAAGAACTTCCCCTGATCTCTCAACCGGGGGGTCTAAATCATCATTTATTAACTCTGGATTTAAAGCCAGATGAATCAGTAGCGGCCTGTTCATGGAATAATGCGAGAAAATTTTCGTATAATAATCATTGTGGATCATCTCTTCTGAATCATGCCCGGTGATTTTCTCCATCGCACGATTCCAGAATAAGATCATTCCATTGTTGTCTATGACAAAAACAGGGTCAGGAAGAAGCTCGAGGATCATTTCAATGCGGGAATATGCCTCATGTAGGGCTTCTTTCTCCGCAAGGGAAAAGATGGCCCTGCGCTCCATGGTGATATCACGAATATGAACAAGACTTAAATTTTCTCCATCAGAAGTAACCAGCCTGACCCTGATGTCCAGGTATTGTTCATATCCGTTTTTCACTCGTGTAATTATCCTGCTGTCATATTGAACCTGTCCTGCATTTTCCAAAGGTTCAATCATCTGGGAGATGATCGGGCCAATATCATCAAGTAAACCGGAGATCTTCTTTCCTGTCGCAGTTTTTCCGGATAAGGAAAACATCTCCTCTGCGGCACGGTTTATCTCAACGACATATTCATGTTTACATAGTATGACGGCATCTACTGAAGCCTGGAACAGGCTCATATATCGTTCTTCACTGGATTTTAATGATGTAAACATTGTTCGGAGATGATCTGCCATGCTTTTTAAGGAGTGTGAAAGCTCGCCAAGCTCATCTTCCCTGTCAAGCTTAGTCCAAGATTCAAAGTCACCCCTGGCAAGGGCTTTTGCAGATTCATTCATTGCAAGAACCGGCCTTGTAATATGCCTTGCAAGAATAATACAGAGGATAATGGTTGCAATTACCGACAAAAGTAATATAAAGAACGTGTTCTTGTTATGAGCCTGGATTTTTGCTGTAAAATCAGACTCAGGGATAACAACCACGACTAACCAGTCAAGTCCATATGAATCCTTAAAAGGAGATACCTGGACAAGCTGACTCCCGCCATTAATATCAATTGTAAACCGTTCACGTCCGGAAACATTCAGGTCTTTTCCAAGGCCACTATAGATAAACTGAGTTATGTTATGAATGACAGGCTCATCACATTCAAAAGCAGAAATACGCTGTAACTTGTCATCAACCTGTTTATATGGCGTACTGACTGACGATGCAGCAATTAACATGCCTGATCTGTCGATGATGAAAGCTTCTCCATTCTCAGAGATATTCAGGGCATGAAGAAAGTCTCCTATCCCTCCAAGGGTCAGAGAGGTATCCATAACGCCGATGAGGGTTCCCTGGTCTGAGTAAACCGGATTTACAGCATCGATACTGACCACCCCTTCAAGCCACATATATACAGGGGTCCATGCCGGTCCTTCAGCTTCTACTGCTGCCTGGTACCATGACCTGGTGCGGGGATCATATTCAGGAATCATCAAAGTCTCTTCCCCGACCTCGCCATCAGGCAGCAGCCGGTACTCAATGAAAGAATGATTTGTTAATGAGTTTGAAACCCCGTAAAACCGTTCGGTCCCATTTGCAAGGCCTGGGGCTCCAACCCTGGAAATAATGGTATAATTTCCATTCTCCTGGCTGCCAAAACATATGGCCTCTATTGAATCAAATTGTAACGATAACTCCCGGAAATGGAACAGAATACCGGAACTGTCATGAATATCTATATGACCAAGGTTTATACTATCAGAACAGAACTTGTTTACCAGGTGGGGCGTTTTTAAATAACCGCTTATCTGGTCATCGATACGGTCAGTCACCTTATCCTGGATCTGCCCTGCCAGATCGCTTACTGCATACTGATTTGTCTGAATTGTTACAAACCATGTGAGAGAGACTGCAAGCATCACAACAGAGACAAAAGTTAAAGCCAGAACTGTTTGTAACTTGTATTTTCCAAAAAAGAAGCACCGCTTATCAGAATCCGATTGCCCTGGACCGTCAGGGGGAGGTTTTGAGTATACCTCTTCAGGAGGGCTTTTCTCGCTCATAAATCGGGTCAGATGTAAGATTAATTATATAAAATGAACAGTGATAAAGATTGTCATCTCATCCTGAAAGACAAGCAGCCGGCAATGTTTACCAGTATATTGCATTGTTTGACGACATGGAATGGGCGATGTAAAATGATAGTCACTTTTGGGTGTGCATGCACATTGCACTATTCCGGAGGTTTGCTATCTGCTATAAAAGTAAAGGAATTAAAAAAGTGGGGAGTTACAGGATTTGCAGCCTCATGGTTTCATTCATTGCGAAATACCAGGATACCATCCTTCTCATCGACGACTATCTTTTTCTCCTTTGTTATCTCTCCTGCAAGGATCATCTTTGAGATCTCGTTAAGCAGATTCTTCTGAATAACCCTTTTGATCGGCCGTGCCCCAAACTGCGGGTCAAACCCGAGGCGGGCGACAAGGCGGACTGCATCTTCAGTGACAGAAAATCTGACATCATTCTTTTCAAGCATTTTACGGACATTGTCCAGCTGAAGCCTGACAACCGACAGGATCTCATCCCTGGTAAGCGGGTGAAACATCAGGATCTCATCAATCCGGTTCAAAAACTCAGGTCTGATGGTCTTTTTGAGAAGTTCAAACACCTGTTCCCTGGTTTTCCCGTATATCTCCTCCCTGTTCTTATCAGTCAGGTGTTCAAGATTTTCCTGGATGATATGTGACCCGGTGTTAGAGGTCATGATGATGATGGTGTTTTTAAAATCGACTGTCCGACCCTTGTTGTCAGTCAGCCGTCCATCGTCAAGGACCTGGAGCAGGATGTTAAATACATCAGGATGTGCTTTTTCTATCTCGTCGAACAGGACTACAGAGTAGGGTTTTCTCCTGACCGCTTCAGTAAGCTGGCCTGACTCTTCGTACCCGACATATCCGGGCGGAGCTCCTACAAGGCGTGAAACCGTGTGCCTCTCCTGGTACTCTGACATGTCAATCCTGACCATGTTTGCTTCATTGTTGAAGAGGAATTCGGCCAGGGCCTTTGCAAGTTCGGTCTTTCCTACTCCTGTTGTCCCAAGGAAGATGAATGAACCGATTGGCCGTTTTGAATCTGAAAGACCTGCACGGCTCCTCCGGATGGCATCAGATACAGCACCAATTGCCTCGTCCTGGCCAATCACACGTTTATGCAGTTCTGACTCAAGCATGAGGAGTTTTTGTTTTTCGCTCTGGAGCATCCGGCTGACGGGAATTCCTGTCCACCTGGATACAACCTCGGCAATCTCCTCAGAGTCCACCTCTTCATTAACCATGGCAGAGTCTTTCTGGAGATCGGTCAGTTTTTCCTTGAGAGCCTCAATAATCTTCTCTTTATCAGGGATCCTGCCATATCTTATCTCTGCAACTTTGCCTAAGTCTCCTGCACGGTTGGCACTGTCAGCCTCGTACTTGAGATCCTCAATCTCGTTCTTCGATAGCTGTATCTGCTCTACTATCTCCTTTTCCGACTGCCATTTTGCCTTAAGCCTGTTTCGTTCCTCGCTAAGGTTTCCGATCTCCTCGTTCAGGGAGTCAAGCTTGACCTGATCCTTTTCGCGTTTTATTGCCTCCCGTTCAATCTCCAGCTGACGAATCTTTCGCTCAATTATCTCAAGTTCTTCAGGGACGGAGTTTATCTCAAGCCGAAGTTTTGACGCTGCCTCATCAATCAGGTCAATGGCCTTGTCAGGGAGAAACCTGTCTGAAATATACCGCTGTGACAATTCTACGGCTGCAATGATGGCTTCGTCTTTTATCCTGACATGGTGATGAGTCTCATATTTTTCCTTTATACCCCTGAGGATAGAGATCGCATCAAGGGTGTCAGGTTCATTGACCATCACCGGCTGGAATCTTCGTTCAAGCGCTTTATCTCTCTCAAAGTACTTCTGGTACTCTTTTAACGTGGTTGCACCGATGACATGCAGCTCGCCCCTTGAAAGGGCAGGCTTTAAGATATTAGCAGCATCCATTGCCCCTTCACTTGCACCTGCACCGACAAGGGTGTGGATCTCGTCAATGAACAGGATTACCTCGCCGTCTGAAGAGACAACCTCTTTTATCACGCTCTTAAGTCTTTCTTCAAACTCTCCCTTGTATTTGGCCCCGGCAATCAGGGCGCCCATGTCAAGGGAGAAGAGTTGCTTTGTTTTCAGGTTATCAGGCACATCTCCGTCAATTATCCGGTGAGCAAGCCCCTCGGCAATGGCAGTCTTTCCAACGCCAGGTTCACCGATAAGAATCGGGTTGTTCTTGGTTCTCCGTGAAAGGATCTGCAAAACCCTTCTTATCTCTTCATCCCGGCCAATAACCGGGTCCAGCTTTCCTGAGAATGCAAGTTCATTCAGGTTTCGGGAAAACTGGTTTAATGCATTATATGTCTCTTCTGCTGTCTGGCTGGTTACTGATGAACCTTTTCGCAGGATACGGATGGCAGATTTCAGATCTTTCTCAGATACTCCGTTATCTTTTAAAATCCGTGATGTTGAATCATTTACCGATAAAATGCCAAGGAGAAGGTGCTCGATTGAGATAAAATCATCCTTGAACTCCTGGGCATATGCACCTGCCTTCTGCATGGCTTTAGAAGCACTGGCTGAGAGATAAGGCTCCCCGCCGGTGATCTTTGGCAGGTCATCGATGTTCCTGTCAAGGACCTGGTTTAACCTTTCCAGGTTAACATTGAGTTTTTTTAGCAGGTACGGGATGACATTCTCATCAGAAATAAGCATCCCCTTGAGGATGTGAACCGTTTCAATCGCCTGGTTCTGCTTACCAACGGCGATATCCATTGCTTTCTGAACGGACTCCTGTGATTTGAGGGTAAAATTGTTAAAGTTCATAATTATGATCTATTGTTATTGATTTGCAATTCTATATATAAGTATCGCATGCTTACTAATATGATGTCTGGTTTTGTATGGGGTTAAGGCAATCCCAAAAAACCTGCGACTATGATTTTTGCTGAAACCTTCTCAAAAATTAAATAAACCCGTAGATCAATATACCACTCATCCGGTCTTCACATGATTTCAGTCCTGTACGTTGATGATGAGCCTGATCTCCTCGATATTGCAAAGCTATTTCTTGAAAAAACTGAGGAGTTTAAAGTATTTATTGCAAATTCAGTTGATGAAGGATTTGAGATCCTTCATGAGACCCCGATAGATGTTATCGTCTCTGATTACCAGATGCCTTATAAAAGTGGCATACAATTTCTCAAGGAATTTCGCTCTATTCCTGATAACCGCCCATTCATCCTGTTTACAGGTCGCGGCAGGGAAGAGATTGTCATCGAGGCTATCAATAGCGGGGCGGATTTTTATCTTCAGAAAGGAGGGGATATTCGGGCCCAGTTTGCAGAACTTGCCCTGAAGATCAGGCAGGGGGCAGCAAGGTACCAGGCTGAACTACTGCTGAATAAGAACCATGAAGAGTTACAGGCCGCCTATGAGGAACTTGCATCATCAGAAGAAGAGCTGAAAGCAAATTTTGTAGAACTCTCAGAGAACAGGCATGCCCTTGCAATCAGCGAGAAAAGGCTGTCTGATATAATTAATTTCCTTCCGGATGCAACTTTTGCAATCGATTCGAAAGGAGTAATAATCACGTGGAATAAAGCGATTGAAGAGATGACCGGGTGCCCTGCCTCAGACATGGTGGGAAAAGGGAATTATGAATATGCCATCCCTTTTTACGGTAAACGAATCCCTATCCTTATCGACTATATCCTCTCTGACCTTCCCAATATTGAAGATAGGTATAATAGCATCATCCGTGACGGAAACAAACTCTCTGCAGAGACCTCATATCCTAAACTCAAGGGCAGGCCCATGATCGCCTGGGGTATTGCAACGCCTCTTTACAATGAATATGGCAAAGTTAATGGAGCAATTGAATCCATACGTGATATCACCCTTCAAAAGGAGAATGAAGTAAAGTTAAAGAGGAGCGAAGAGGTTTACCGGAGTGTGATAGAGAATATCCAGGATGGTTATTTCCGGAGTGATACAAAAGGGAACCTTATCCTCGCAAGTCCAAGTTTTGCCAGGTTATTTGGATATGACTCGACTGATGAGATAATGCATCACTCAATTGCAGATACATTTTACTATGAACCAAAAGACAGAGACGAAATTTTAAAAAAGATGCATGAATCAGGTCCTTTTGCAAACCTGGAAGTAAAGGTAAGAAAAAAAGATGGAACATCATTTTTCGTTGAAGGTTCAAGCCAGCTTTACTATGACAGCGAAGGAAATATTGCTGGCACTGAAGGAATTTTCCGGGATGTTACCAACCGGAAGAAGATTGAAGCTGAGCTTACTGAAAAAGAGGAACATCTGAAGACAATTATCCAGAATGTCCCGGTAAGTGTTCATCGCTATACATTGCTGGATGATAACCGGTTGATCTTTTCTGGTTCCAATAAAGCTGCCGACAACTTTATTGGGACTGACATTAGCCAGCTTATTGGAAAGACAATTGAAGAAGCATTTCCAAAGCTCATTAAGACAGAGATTCCGGACCTTTACCGTAAAGTTGCAAAGACTGGGGAGAAGGTTACAAAGGAAAAGATCTGTTTTAACATGATGGACCTGGATGGATGTTGCATTGATATGACTATTATTAATATTGGCCCTGGAAAGATCGCGGTCTTTTGGGAGAAAGTAAAAGAGTAAAGGTTCGTGTGTTAATTAAGCATTCTTATCCATGGGGATGAAGGCTGATGACCAGGATTAAGAGAATTTAATAAAGTAATTCCTGATATCTCCTCCCGTATGCGAACATACATTGTTGAAATGGAAAGATGTTCCATTTTGCCGACTGGCACCCCGGGATGAATGATCACCTGAGGGTTAAATTCTCTTTTAATATTAGATATTCTCAAAATGTGGCAGTAAATCGTGAATTTAGAGACACAGGATCTATAAATCCGGGTTTACAAGTCCCTCCGTCCATAAATCCAATTTTAAAGGGTTATTATTGCAAAATACGCATTCAAAACAGTTATAATAGCTGAGTCTAAACCTTTATCCGGAGGGGAGAGTCCGAAAGGAGTTTTCATGTGACATCACAAAACGAAGGACCGAATGAAACTGTAATCGAGTTGAAAAACCTGACGAAAATTTTTGGCCCCAGGCCCCAGAAGATGCTGACTCACCTTCAAAACGGGTGCACAACCAAAGAGATCAGGGAAAAAACCGGGCATGTCGTAGCACTAAGAAACATCTCATTCTCCGTTAAAAAAGGAGAAATTTTCGTTCTTATGGGGCTTTCAGGTTGTGGAAAATCTACTCTTTTAAGATGTTTAAACCGTCTGATTGAACCAACGACCGGATCGATATTTATTGATGGAGAAGATATCACATCACTCTCTATTGACCGTATGAGATCAATCAGAAGAAAACGGATGGGAATGGTGTTTCAGAGCTTTGCCCTCCTTCCACACCGCAATGTTCTTGATAACATTGCATTCGGACTTGAAATTCAGGGGATACCATATGATGAACGGATCAGCCAGGCTAAAGAAACGCTAAACCTTGTCGGCCTTTCAGGCTATGAATCCTCGTATCCTGACCAGCTTTCCGGAGGAATGCAACAAAGAGTAGGGCTTGCCAGGGCCCTGGCAAGTTCTCCTGATATTCTGCTCATGGATGAGGCATTTTCTGCTTTGGATCCTCTGATCAGAAGAGACATGCAGAACGAACTTTTAGACATCCAGGATCGTCTTTCAAAAACTATCATCTTTGTCTCTCATGACCTGGACGAAGCCCTGAAACTGGGAACAAGGATCGGTTTGATGAAAGCAGGAGAGATTATTCAGATTGGAACTCCTGAAGAGATATTAACAAAGCCCAAAGACGAATTTGTAGAGAGATTTGTTGAAGATGTCGATCTATCAAGGGTTTTAACGGCAAAGGATGTCATGAAAATCCCTGATCCAACAATCCATGTCACATCAGGTCCTCATGTTGCACTCAGGATGATGAAAGAAGCGGGAATTTCCACACTATTTGTGGTGGGAAAAAACCGTGAGTTAAAGGGCATTATCACGGTGGACGATGCCCTTCGTGCAGGTAAAGAAGGCCTTTTACTGCAGGATATTATTAATCCGGATGTAATCTCCCTGTCTCTTGATACACCTGTATCTGACATCATCCCGATGATTGCCGAGAGCAGGTTTCCTATTGCAGTCATCAATGAAGAAAGAAGATTAAAAGGCGTCATTGTAAGAGGTTCTGTCTTGTCAGCACTGAGCAGAACAGGAGCAGTCTGAATGGCTTTATCACCTTCATCGCCTTTTCCAAGACTCCCCCTTGGAGAGGTTGTAGAGGAGATTGTCCACTGGATTAGTAATAATCTTGGCTGGTTTTTAGATGCAGTAACCGGGTTTCTTACCGCTCTTATGGGTGCAATCCACGGGATTTTAAGCGAAATTCCACCCCCGGTATTGATTATAGTTATTGCAGCTATTGCATTAGTACTAAAGTTACGAACTAATCCTAAACGAAGACCAGTATACAAGCAGATCTATTCATCTCTTGATCTTTCGGTACTTTGCATTTTAGGTCTGCTGTTAATCTGGGATATGGGTCTTTGGGCCCATTCGATTGAGACACTGGGTCTTGTCATCGTTTCTACCTTTGTTTCTCTGGCTATAGGGATACCTGTCGGAATTATCGCATCATATTCTGACAGATTTAACCAGATTGCAAGAATTTTTCTTGATTTCATGCAGACGATGCCTTCATTTGTCTACCTTATCCCGGCCGTCATCTTCTTTGGACTGGGTAATGTTCCGGGAATTATTGCAACGGTTGTCTTTGCGATGCCTCCTACTATCAGGCTCACAAATCTTGGTATCAGGCAGCTTCCAAAAGAACTTATTGAAGTGTCAGAGGCATTTGGCGCTACACCTGCCCAGAAACTTATAAAAGTTGAACTTCCGGTGGCTCTTCCAACCATTATGGCAGGCGTAAACCAGTGTATAATGCTGGCACTATCAATGACAGTAATCGCCTCCATGATAGGAGCTGGTGGACTTGGATATCAGGTTTTGTATGGAATCCAGAGAGTGGATATCGGTGCAGGATTTGAAGCTGGCCTCGCGATCGTGATCATTGCAATTATTCTTGACCGGTTAAGTCAGAACCTGATTCCAGTCAGGGAGAGAGTAAATTAAAATTAAATGGAGAATAATCATGAAATTACAAAATCATGCTGTATTATTAATGATTGTACTACTTACCGGGTTTATCCTGTTTGCAGGATGTACCGGTGAAAAATCAGAATCTACCCAGAAAGGTAAGATAATCGGGATTGAACCTGGTGCAGGCATCATGCAAAAGACTGAAGATGCAATCCGGGACTATGATCTTGATTATAATCTTGTCTCAAGCAGCAGTGCAGGAATGGCATCAGAGCTTACAAAAGCGGTTAACTCTGGAAAATGGATAGTGGTTACCGGCTGGTCCCCACACTGGAAATTTGCAAGATTTGATCTTAAATACCTGGATGATCCAAAAGGTGTATATGGCGGTGACGAAGACATCTGCGCCCTTACAAGAGTAGGATTTGAAGAAGATAATCCAGGTGCATATGGCATTCTGACAAGGTTTAACTGGAGTCCTGAAGAGATGGCATCTGTTATGCTTGCAATCGAAGAAGGGAAAGAGCCTGAAGTTGCAGCAGAAGATTACCTGAATGCACATCCTGAACAATTGTCAGCATGGACAGGCTCTGCCAGTGGTGATGGTTCATTAGTTACCATCGGATATGTCCTATGGGATTCTGAAATTGCAAGTACCAACGTTTTAAAGTTGGTTTTCGAAAGAGCTGGTTATACTGTGAAATTAGTCGCTGTCGACGCTGGTCCCCTCTACCAGGCAGTCTCAAAAGGTGATGTGGACTGTACAATCTCTGCATGGCTTCCAGTTACTCATTCGACCTACATGGAAAAATATGGAGATGACCTTGTAATTGCAGGAACAATCCTGTCCGGAGCAAAGATAGGACTTGTTGTTCCGGATTATGTTACAATCAGTTCTATCGATGAATTAAACTCTGTTAAAGAAAAATTCCAGTGACAGATACATTAACTTTTTTCTTTTTTATAAAATAATCCTGCTTAACGATGTGGAATAATCGTTTTATATGAAAGTAATACCAAACCTTACATACTAATCACACTTCATTAGTATACGCAATCTATCTGCATTATTTCAGGAAGGTTTGCCATATCAATTATTGCTGAAAGTTCTATCTGATGATTAACCAGGAGTCTTGACAGAATGGCGGGATTTTTTCATTTTGATAAAGATAAACAGAGCAGCGATGATTCTGTTTCCGATATCTGCATGAAACTTAGTGCAATACCTTTGCGAGGGGATATGGGCCGGGAGATTGCAGGCATTGTTCTAAAATACTCTCCAAAAGATTTGAAACAGATGAGGGTGAATTTTTCCGGTAAAATCGACTCATTCCCGGCTGACTATAAAAAAGAACTTGAAAATACCATTGCAGCATTTCTTGACGGGACATACCAGGCGATAAGACTCATGAATCAACAGGGCTCCTTTGCTACGATGCAGGACCCTGTCTCTTTACTGGCCAGGGACTACTGGGCCATGGTCAGGGAGCAATGTTCAACCGGGAGTGAACAGGAGAAAAGACTTCGACTCTTAAAATACCTCCTTTCTGGTTTTTGCATG
>Ga0255344_1005482_pt1 | contig 12108 bp, 9 predicted proteins | sample wastewater_treat_5_FD_192414 | JGI IMG/M metagenome (GOLD analysis project Ga0255344, IMG submission 192414) | Wastewater microbial communities from Lulu Island WWTP, Vancouver, Canada - plant18 | ecosystem: Engineered > WWTP > Wastewater > Unclassified | place: Canada: Vancouver, British... | reverse complement strand
GAGGGTAATTATTGATGATAAAGCAATTGATTTACCAAATTTCTTTCAAAAATTGAATCAGATTTTAAGTCAAATAAACAACGAAATTCAAAAAAATATAGCAGAAATAGAAAAGATTAAAGTCTTTATAAAACCCTATGTTGAATCAAAAGAAGAAGAGCTAACAACAGAAGATAGTGCTATTGTTTCAATCGTTTTTAAACATGAGAAAACAATAACAGATTTAAAAGAATTTACCAAAAATCTTCACAACTGGAATAAAATTGTTCCTGTATATCATCAGATTTTGTCAAGCACATCGCCCGAAGATATTAAAATTGTGAATGTTCAAAATGGCTCCATTGACTTTCTAATAAATTTGAATTTCGATTTTGCTATAAATCTGGCTGAAATTTTTGAAGTTGGGTTTAAAGCATTTCTAACTTATTTGAGCTATAAAAAAATGATTAAACCAATAGTTGCAGGTTATTTAGGCAACAAAAAACTTATAGACGGTGAAAAAGAAAGGGAAAAAGAATTAATCAATAATATTGGCGAAGCTGTTAAGCATAAAATTCTTGAACAACACGAAAAAGCAATAAAATCAGACAAAGCAATTGATAAGAATATTGACAAAAAAGTTGAAGAAGTTGTAAAATTAGTTACTTCACATATTTTAAAAGGCAATGATTTAAAATTGATTGCTATACCTGAGATTGCTGAAACTAATGAAGAAGAATCAGAAGAAGTAAAAGTTCAAGAATTGAAAAGAGTTTCAACTCAAGTAAAACAAGCAGTTAAAACTTTGCCACAATCAGAGATGAAACAACTTTTAGAAAAATATAAATCACCTGATGAAAATATTGAAAATTAGCCAACGCTTCACAGCCACACACATTGCCAAGCCACACGAGCCAACGCTAAAGCCAAAGCTTGTCAAAGAGTGTGTCTGTCCCAACGCACAGCAGACAGAAACATAGTAGCAAATTGATAGAAAAATGACAGGAGAAAAGAACACCGAACGGCTAACAACGTGTATAAAACATTTGGCAGTCAGTAGTTTATCAAGCATTTCAGCTCGTATCAAACGTAGTTGTAACTTGATAGGAAACTGCTTCGAAATGCCAAACGTTTCATACACGCGACCGTTGGCAACAAGTGTAAGAAGACCGACGACTGACAGAAACGATAGTGATAAATTGATAATAGTAAGAATTAAGCTTTATGACGACAAGACAGTGCAAATTTGATGGAAATTTATTTTGTTTTTTTCTTCCCCCCGCAAAAAAAGAAGAAAGAAACCCTACCCACATTGCACACATTGCCAAAGCCGCACGAGCCAACGCTAAAGCCAAAGCTTTGTCAAAGAGTGCAATCTTGCCAACGCACACAGAAACCGTTCAATTACAAATTATATAAGACATGAGAAAAATACTTTTACTTTTCTTGGCTTTGCCCATATTATTGAGTTGTAACCCAAATAAATGCCGTCAATTATGTGCTGAAAAAGGATTAGACGAGGAGTGTTGTCCTAAAATTGACAGTTCAACTCTTTTGACAGCAAATGCGAAAGTTGATAAAATCAATATTTTTATAGAAACATCAGGGAGTATGGCTGGTTATATGCCTGCATCAAAACCTGCGACTGAATTTCAATTAGTTATTACTGATATCCTTTCAAAATTAACTTCAAAATTTTCAGGTAAAGTTTCGATTTATTACATGGCTGAACAAAACAAACCTTGCATCAGAATTGACTTTGAAAAAGCAAAAAATGATGTTTTGAATGGTTTTTTTATTTGGAGCGGTTCAACCTACATACCATCAATGATAGATTCTGTGAGTGATTACTTAAAAACCAATTCCGTAAATATTTTAGTCTCTGACTTTATTTATTCACCCGAAAAAGGTAAAAGTAAAATAACTGAGATAGCCTCAACTGATATATATTCACTTGTAAATCCATTTACTAAATATTCTTCTTCATTTATTTGCCTATTCTCCGAGTACCGTAGTTCAATATGTGCAGATAAAAACCCAACCGAAAAAAGTCCATATTACTTATTCTTGCAAGGGAAAGCTGAAAACATAAGAGTAATAGAAACGGTCATTTATGAAAGTCTTTCTAAATCGAATTCCGCATACCAAGAGATTAATTTTGGTCTAAACTATAAAATGCCTTTTTATTCAGTATTACCATACACTGATAATACAAGCAATTTTATTGCTAATCAATGTGAAGCATATCAAAACGCATATTTAAGCATTCAAGACATTAACCTTCGCGATACAGGTTTTGTTAAGTTTTGGCTAGGAATGGATTTAAACGATTTTCCTGAATATTCTAAAACCAAGGATTATTTAAATCAAAACCTTAAAGTTAAATTAAATAGCGAAGAGTGTGAAATTCTGGATATAATTAAATTACCAAGTTCTAATATTCATGAGGACGATAAACAAATTGCTCAAAATTGTACTCATATTATAAAGATTAAAATTTCTAATATAACAGAGTGTGTTTCGGTAGCTTCTATATCCTTAAAATGTACTTTGCCTACTTGGTATAATGTCATTAATGAACCTGACTCCCAAAATAATAGAGAAAAGACATTTGGTCTTGAAAAAATTATTTCTGGCTTTGAGCAAGCATATTGCCCTAAACAAAGTGAATACTTCTTTAAAAATCTACCAATATCATTAATCAAAGAATAAAATAATATGTGGAAAAATCTTTACGACTCATTATTACAAATACTTGCCGGACCTTGGGCTAAATATTTGTCAGAGAACGGAGCACAAGGGAGACTAGTTAGGGATACTTTTTTTAATAGCATTTATCCTTATTCCGGTTTAATTCTTATAGGAATTACATTAGTGGCAACGCTATTGTTCTATTTTTACTTTAACAATAGATTTGGGAAATATTATAAAGTACGAACTTGGTTTTTATGGATGCTGTTTTCCTCATTAATAATTGGCATTTGTACTTTTGTTTTATCCAAAACATTTTTAAGCAGTTTTATGTGTCCAACTAATCTGCTTATAATTTGGCAAAGTTTGATTAATCTATTCTATGGATTAATTCTGTTTTTCATTTTGTCTTTAGTTTTTCAAGCAGTTTCTATTGTAATCAGAAAACTATTTCACATTGATTTGTCATCAATGGGTAGTAGGACTCCATTTTAATCATAAAAATACAAAAATATGGCACGTTTATTCGTTTTCGGTATAGGAGGTACAGGGTCAAGGGTAATTAAATCTCTGACTATGTTGCTTTCCGCTGGCATCAAACCAGGCAAATTTGATGAAGTAATTCCAATAATTATTGACCCTCATAAAGATTTACAGGAATTAAATGATTGTAAAAGACTAATACGCTTATATTCACAGATTAATGAGCAAACTTATGGTGAAAACTCAAAGATTTCGGAGGGATTTTTCAGAACGAAGGTAACAACTTTAAAATCTGCTTCTACTGATAAATCTTTGAAGGATGATATTGATTTTGATGAAAAAAGTAATGAATCATTCGGGGATTTTATAAACAAAGGTAGAATTAAAAGGATTAGCCCAACAACTCTTGATTTGTTATCACTTCTTTATTCAGAAAAGAACTTTTCTCAACCGTTAAAAGTTGGATTCAAAGGCAATCCACACATGGGTAGTTTGGTTTTAAATTCCTTATTTGGGGGGAGAGCATTTAGTACATTTAAATCTGTTTTTGGTAATGAAGATAGAATTTTTATAATCAGTTCTGTATTTGGAGGTACTGGTGCTGCTGGTTTCCCATTGTTATTAAAAAATTTTAGACAATCTGATAACCCAGCGATTAGGGATTGTCAAATTGGAGCATTGTCCGTTTTGCCTTATTTTAAATTAAAGGAAGCAAAAGAAACGAGTGATATTGATTCTAACGATTTTATGACAAAAACAAAATCTGCCTTAACCTATTACAATAATCCCGACTTCACTAAACAATATAACTCACTTTATTACATTGCTGACCCAGACGGACAAACAGAAGGTTATGAAAATAATGAGGAAAAGCAACCAAATAAAGCACATCTTGTTGAATTATTAGGAGCTATCTCAATTATTCATTTTGCTGAGAATAATAATCAAAGAGAAGGAGATGTTAAGGAATATTGCCTTGGCGGTAATGTACAAGGCATAAATTTCAGAAATATTGGTAATACAACACGAGACCTCATTAAATCAAAACTCACTTCATTGCATTTGTTTAGTAAAATTCATACTGATATAAAAGAGAATTATAAAAGTATTTCATTTTGTAAAGCAAATAATTTTTCTGCAAATTTTTTCCAAAATGAATTCTTTACGGATGAGGAAAATGGTCTTGAAACATTTTTTAATGAATTTTATAACAAATGGATAAGTGACTTGGAAAGCAATCAAAGAAGTTTTATTCCATTCAATTTGAAAGTAAATAAATCATTTAATCATTTGGTAATTGGCAATGAATCTGATAATAATTTTTGGGATGGATATTTTACTAGACCTATTGATAAATCTGATTTACTAAATAGAATTTCAAAAACAACTGTCAATAAAGAAGTTCGGTTATTAAAGGATAGTTTTAAGAATTGTCAATACTTAACTATGTGCTGGCAAGGCTCAACAAAATTTGTACAAACTAATTTTAATGCACAAGAAAATGGAAAACTATAAACTCAATATATTACAACGTAATCACGATAAAACTGGTTGGCATAATTCAGAACAGTTAAGTGATTCAGATATTACAAATATAAAAGTTCTTGATTCAAGAAATGATAAATCACTAAATGCAATTCCTTCGCCATTTGCAAGGGTGCATCTATTTGACGCTGCTTTCAGTTTAGTTTATCAAGATGAATTATACGGAACGAACAATTCAGGAGAGGCATATAAAAAATTGGTGTCTGATTGTTTTGATGTATTTGAGTTAATATTTAATTGGAATTCTCATGTTAATGAAGGGAAAAAACTTGAAATTATAACATGGAATAGAGAAGCAGAGACAGCTGTTTTGCAAAGAGAATTTCAAGAGAAGAAAGTAATTAAGGAACAGGAAATTAGGAGGAGTAATCAGGAAAACAAAATTTTCCTATTACAAGAAGTTGATGGGTATAAAGAAAACTTAGTAGCCGAAACACTTAGTTTATTCTTAAATGATGGGATTTTCAAGCCTTTTGAAACTATTCACATCATTAAACTTGATGGAGAACCAATTGCAGGCACATCTCCGTTAACTGGTTTCTTTACAACTCCTAACGATTTGTCAAAATTCAAAATTATTAATCCTTTAACTAAGAGAACATATTTTTCAAAGACTCGTTTATTTTCGGAGCGGGACATAAAAATTAAAAAGTTTATTTACGACTTTGTTATAAAGGATGGGGAAAGTATTTTTAATGACAAATTACCGATTTCAAAATATTTAGATAATCATTCGAAGGAAATTAATAATATTAGCCTCAATTTAACGGAATTGAATTCTTCAAACAATTCAATCCTGAACAATCATATTAAACTCAAATCATCAAAAGAAAGACCTCCCTTTGATTACTTTGAACAATGCCTCGTTCGCTTAAATTATAGAATTAATGATGAATGTTTTTACTATGCCTCTAACCCTAAAACTGAACGTAGTTACGATTATTTATTGCCTTTAACCAAAGCATTTTTTGAAGATTTCGAAGCATCTAAAATACCTTCAATTGTTACGATTAATGAGAAAGATTCAGAAACGGTAGAAATTGTAATAAGAAAGGAAAACCAAAAGTTTTCCAAAACCTATCAGAAAAATAAGATTAGTGAAATTGATGGTAAAATTATTGAGCTGTCTGAAATAGAATCAATAAAGGTAAACCTTGGAATTTTTCCATTCATCAAAGTAACTGATAGTAATTCAGAAGAGTTAACCGAATTTAATGACTTTTATCGGTTAATGTTTGTTTGCCAAGACAATAATTACAGATTTGACAATGATGATTTTAGTGTTGAATTTGGTAAGGACAAAATGTTAATTAATCCCAATGAAGCGACAAATTATAGTATTCTAAAAGAAAATCGAACTATCCTTCAGAAAGACAAAACATTAGTTGGTTCAACGTATTATTCTACAAATTTTTGCTTTGATTACATTAAAATCAACTTACCAAATGTTTATGATACTCCAGTATCAGGAATAATTGCACCAAAATGGAAAGAGAAAAAATTAGGTGATAAAACTATTGATTACGCCATTGACTTTGGAACTACAACAACATTTGTTGCTTATACAGACGACCAGAATCATCAATCATCTCCAAAAAAGTTTGATTTACCAGAGAAAGAGTTACCTGTAGCTCTGTTGAATAAGCCCAAAGACAAAAAACCACAATTCAGGTGGATTGATTGTTATGAACACCATTCGGTTTTACCTGATTTTTCTGAATTCTTTGAAGTTCAGAAACAAGAATTTTTGCCCTCTATTTTCAATAGTGAAAAATATGAATTTCCTTTTAGAACTGTTATTTATGAAAAGGACTCAATAGCAGCAAATCAGAAAAAATGTTTAATAAATTCAAATATTGCGTTTACTTATCAAAAGGAAGATAATAATGTAACTCATCTGCATCAGAAATATTTGCCAAATCTTAAATGGAATGTTAAAACAGATAGCAAATATCAAGAATCCGTGGAGGTCTTTATTGAAGAATTGTTTCAACTTTTAAGATTAAAGACGATTATAAATGATGGAGACCCCAAAAAATCAAGAGTTTCTTGGTTTTCTCCTTTAAGTTTTACTCCCGGGGCACAATTTACTTATAATGCTATTTGGGGAGAGAAGTACAAAAGCATCTTTAAAGGAAATAAAGATTTAAACCTGAGGAACATCACAGAATCAGAAGCCCCATTTTATTATTATTCAAAAATCCAGGAAGATGCGGCAGGTGCACAGAAAATTGAAGATACAAGCTCGGTTTTAACTCTTGATATTGGTGGCGGAACCACCGATTTAATGTATTTCAGAACTGTAAATTCGGTTGTTAAACCAATTTTAGGTTCATCATTTCATTTTGGAGCAAACATTCTTTGGGGAGAAGGATATAGCGAATTCATTGATGCAAAATCAAATGGAATATTTCTGAAATTAAAAGATAAAATTAGCGAAAAATTGAAATCAACTGAACTAAAAAAGCTCAATGAAGAATTTATATCAAATTTTGGTTCAGATGAAATTCTAAATTTTTGGATTCAGAATAATGACAAAACAAATATTCAAAATGAATTAAATAATGGAGAGTTTAAATTAGCTTATGTTCTGCATTTGTCTTCTTTGATATATCATTCTTTTAAATTGTTAGCTCACAATTCCCATCCAGTACCTAAGTGCATCATTTTTACTGGCAATGGAAGTAAATATCTTGATTTAATTCAGACAAAGGATTACATAGAGAAAATTTGCAAATATTTTGTGAATAAAGTTTTTGGTTCAGATTTTAAACCACAGGTTATTTTACCTTCAACTAACAGGAAAGAAGCTACTTGTTTTGGTGGATTATATCAACCATTTCAAAACAAGAGGGATTTTGAGGCAATTAATTATTTGGGGTTTGAGAATAAAGGAGAATCATTCAAAAAATATAATGAAATTGATGCTCGAAAAGATTCTGTTTTTGACCAATTATCAAATTCATTTAATGAATTCATCGAAATGTTTTTCAGTATGAATGATAATCCTGAACTGTCTTTCCGAAGACATTTTGGGATAGAATCTAATTTAAGTGCTGTTAAAAATTACATGATTTCAAAGTGCAAAGTGAATTTAACAACAGGCTATGATAAGCGCAGAAAAATTGTTGATTCGGGGGATGAGATTACAGATTCATTGTTTTTCTATCCAATTGTAGGTTTAATTTATCAAATCAATAAATTGTCCAAGCAGGATATAAATGAATTTATTCCTAAAACTGTTTATTACACATTGTCACCAGATGACGACAATTCTTTTGATGAACAAAGAATAAGCAGTGAAAAGAAACCTGATTCAATTTTTTACATAACAATAGAAAATATGAATCCTGATTTTGGTGAGCTATCAATTATCTCAGATGGAAACGCAATTAAAAGAGCAATGGCGGGAGTTAATAGCTTCCTTAAATTGGTATGCGATTTTGATGAATTTCCTGACAATCCAAACCAAAGTATTGAGATAGTCACTAATGGTAAAGTATTGAAGGAAGGCTCAAAATGGTATATTAAGGAAAGAATAAAAATAAAATTCGTCTAAAAATGGAAAGTTTTCAATTAATCTTCGAAATTTTAGTGATTGTAGTTGTTGTTTCCTTACAGCTACGTTTTTTTTCGTTGACACGCTCAAGGATAAAAAATCATTCTAACTTTTTTCCCCCTCTTGCCGATACTGTTACATATAGTTTTAGCTCGGACTATTCACAGAATACTTTCAAACAAATTAGTATTTTGCCTGAATATTCAGTTGAGCTGCAAAATGTAATCTCTTCGATTAATAGTTATCTGAAAAAAAATAGCGGAACTGCCGACTTTTCAATAATTAAAAGCATTGTTGAAAGAAGCATTGATTCAAAAGAAAATCACGTTTCGGTGAACATAAGCCTTCCGTTGTATATAGGTTTAATGGGTACTTTTTCAGGTGTTATTATTGGGTTACTTCAAATTGCTTTTGGTGGTGGCGTAACTGAACAGAATATAAATTCATTTATTGGTGGTGTTGTTATTGCCATGATTGCAAGTTTCTTTGGACTATTGTTAACTGTATTAAACAATTCGAAAAACTTTAAGGAATCAAAAGCTATCTGCGATGAAAGGAAGAATTACTTCTATGATTTTCTTCAAGTTGAATTATTACCGCATATTGGTAATAGCCTTTTTGATGCCTTAGACCGTTTAAAAAGCAATATAAATGATTTTAATAGCAAGTTTGAAAAAAGCATTAACCTTTTCGATTCTAAGTTTTCTGAAAATATTTCTTCATTAGGTGTTTCAGTTAAAAGTTTATCCGAGAATATTAACCTTGTTGTTGATAATACAAATACGCAAAAGGAATTCCTACTTGAACTTAGACGTATTGGATATAACAGAATGGCAGAAGCGAATATTAAGGTTTTTCAATTACTTAAAGATACTGGCCCAACTTTTATTAAATTTATCGAAAGCCAAAAGGAACTTAGTCAGTCAGTTGAAAATGCAAATCAATTTGTCGGTGTTATTGAAAGTATTTTGAATCGAATTCAGACTTTTGAAGAGAGTATAAACAATTTGGGTGAGCACATTAATACAAGTAAATTCTTAGGCAACGATGTTCTAAATCGAATCGATATAAATCTCAGGTATCTTGACCAACAATTTGATTTGCTTAAGCAGCATGAACATAAATCTTCCGATACAATAAAAGATTATTTCGAGAAACAATATTCGGAGATTCAAAAACTTACTGATTCAATTAAAAAAGAGATTCAGGAGGCAATGAATTTTAGAATTGACCAAAATCCTTTACAAAAACTCTTAGTTCTCGATACTATAGATTCTAGTTTATCAGAGTTGAATAAAAAGGTAAATTTTAATGGTGAGTTTAAATTATTGTCTGAAAACTTCAATAAAACCGCAATAGAAATAAAGGAAATTAAACAACAGATTTCGATTGCTATTGATGAAACAAGAAAGAGCAAAAAGTCAAATACAAAAACAAAACCAAAACAAAATCCTGATTCCGAAGTCGTTCCTATAATCGAACAGGAAAATAAAAAAGGTTTTTGGCGTAGGTTAATAAGAAGATAATATGGAAATTAAGAAGAAAGACTTTTTTTGGCCAAGTTATGTTGACTTATTAACAGCCTTATTTGCAGTGGTTTTGGTATTGTTCATTCTTTCATATTACAATTTTAAAAACAAGAAACAAGAACTCGAAAAAGTTGTAAAGGTCAAAGAACAAGAAGCAGCAATTTTAAATAAGGTTAAAGCAAATTTGAAACTTTTTGAAACTGACAAAGAAATTTTTCTATATGATACAGTTTATAATCGTATTCAGATAGCCTTTGATATAAAGTTTAAAATGGGGTATCAATATTTCCAAATTTCTCCTAACGATATTGAAACAGATTATTCTCAAACGACAAATAAACTTGATATACTTGGGAAGAAATTGGAAAGCATAATTTTAAAGTTCAGACATCAGAAAATGACTGATTCTACTATGAAAGAAATATCTTATTTGATGGTAATTTCTGGTAGTGCTTCACGTTGGGGGGATGAGAATGAAAACTATATTTTAAGTTATAAAAGAGCTTTATCGCTTTATAAATATTGGAAAAATTCATTAGGAATTGATTTTGATGCTTCAAATTTTCACGATATTATCGAACTTCAAATTGCAGGAATTGGTGCTGGTGGTGTTGGCAGATATAATACACCGTTTAATCCTCAGAACCGTAAAGAAGAAGAAAAGAATCAAAGGTTTATTATTTACATAACACCTAAAATAGGGAAATAATGAAGAAAATTAGTAATCTCATATTGTTTCTCTTGTTGTTATCATGTAGTTCAAATAACTCATTTACTGCTTCCAAAATATTAAATGGCAATACAATAGTTCTAAATAATGGAATCACTGTAAGTCTTTTAAATGTTTCAAATAACGAATCTAATATAAAAATTCTCGAACATTATTTGAACGGTGCAATTTTATTATTCGATGAAAATAATGATGAAATTACTCAATTTTCGTCCGATAATATTTCTGCAATAATTTACAATTCTGACGGGGACTGCATTAATGAATTACTTGTAGGAGTAAGTAAAATTGCAGTTAAGGATAGTCCAATTATTAATGATAACACAGATGAAGAGAAAACAATTGTAAGCTTTGAGCACGAAAACGGCATTCTAAAAATCCCAGTTATTATTAACGGGGTTGAGTTATATTTTATATTTGACACGGGTGCAAGTTTGATAACAATTTCTAATCGTGAAGCTTCTTTCTTATATAAAAACAGGAAATTGTTGGAGAAAGACCTTATTGGTAGAAGTCAATTTGTGGATGCAAATGGTGATATTTCAGAGGGAACTATAATTAACCTTTCAAGCGTTAAAATAGGTAATAGAGAGTTGCAGAATGTTCAGGCTTGTGTCATTGAAGGCCAAAATGCACCATTACTTTTTGGTCAGTCAGCATTACAGAAATTTGGTAAAATATCAATAGATTATGCTAAAAATGAAATATCTTTTGAATAATAACCAACTGTATTTTAGGATAGTTCTAATTTGTTTTTTTATAACATTTTATTCCTGTAGTAATCGAAACAATACTTTCGGTAAAGGCGATTATATTTCAGGTACAGTGGTTTCAATTATTGACGGTGATACATATGATTTATTGCTCAAAGGAAACAGAAAAATTAGGGTAAGAATGGAAGGAATAGATGCTCCTGAAAAAGGAATGCCTTTCTATAAAGTTTCAAAAAATTATCTTGCTCAATTATGTTTCAATAAAAAAGTTTCATTAGATATTACAGGGTTAGATGGTCATGATAGATTTCTTGGTTTTACATATTTGGAAGATGGTTCTGAGCTAAGTCATGAAATGATAAAAGCAGGTTTAGCTTGGCATTTTAAAAAATATAACTCTGATATAATTCTTTCAAATCTTGAAATTGAAGCAAAAAATTTAAAAAGGGGTTTATGGGTTAATGAAAATCCAATGGCTCCTTGGACAAACAGAAGTCTTCATAGACAAGGCATTTCAACTAAAGATTCATTTAATATTGTGCAATGAAAACCCATCCCACAGTCGTAAGCACATTTGCAAGCCCGCACAAGCCATTGCTAAAACCAAAGGCTTGCAAAAGAGCTTCCGCCTCTCCTGCCCACGTAACCGCCTTTCAGGACGGTTTTAGGATTGCCCACGCTCAAAAAAACAAAATAAATTTGTGCTTCGTGGATAGGTTGGTGCAGTTTGATAATGACAAGAAAATAAAGCTAAATGATTGACAAACAGACATAAATAAATGAACACCAGTTGCCAACAAAGTGTATATGCCATAAGGGTTTCAGTGGGTATTCAAGCATTGTAGCCCGCTCAAACTTTCGTGTCAGTGGACAGGAAAC
>Ga0255344_1005479_pt1 | contig 12114 bp, 13 predicted proteins | sample wastewater_treat_5_FD_192414 | JGI IMG/M metagenome (GOLD analysis project Ga0255344, IMG submission 192414) | Wastewater microbial communities from Lulu Island WWTP, Vancouver, Canada - plant18 | ecosystem: Engineered > WWTP > Wastewater > Unclassified | place: Canada: Vancouver, British... | reverse complement strand
GAGGGTGTATGAGGGTGACTCCCTACAGTGCAGGGAGATGTCACAAAGTGACAGAGGGTACGGGCGACCGTTGGGAGGGCAGCGCCCTTCCTGAAAAGCAGTCAGTCCGGCGAAGCGGAGACTGACGGACGGTTAGCAAGCACTTCCCTCGGCTTGTCCGACGCTGTAATTACGATCACTTTGTAAGCGGATTCTCATAATTATGCTTGCCGTACCAGTCAGCCAGCATTTTCACGGTCTTCGGCTTTTTTATGCCGATACTGTAGGGGAGTCCGCTTTTTCCGTTTTTATTACACAGAAGCAGGACTTCGTGTCCGAAACCGTTTTTGGTGTACTCATAGCTGTAATTCTCAACAGGGTCGATGCCGCCCTTGATGAATATAGGCAGTCTCACGCCTTCGGGTGAAATGCAGGTGAACTGCGAAGGTATCATCAGCAATACCATCACCAGAAACAGCCAGCCGTACAAGTGACTGCTATTTGTCATGAAGATGGAAAAACCGAGCAGTACATATATAAATCCTGTCCAGTTGGTGATAAATGCTTTTTCCTTAGCCCTGTGCCATGAGATAAGCAGACATATGTCGAATATCAGCAGAAAGGCATCACACAGCGCCGCTATCACGGTAAGTATTATCTGGAATATATTCATAGATCATATCTCCCTGTTACTTTGTGAGCGGATTCTCATAGCCGTGCTTGCCGTACCAGTCAGCCAGCATTTTCACAGTCTTGGGCTTTTTTATGCCGACATTATATGTTCCTCTTGAAGACTGTCCCTTGTAAAGATAGAGCTGTTCCATCCCAAGAGAGCCTTTCTTGTACTCATAGCTGATATTTTCAGCAGGGTCTATTCCACCGTTCCTGAATATCATATTTCTTATACCCTCGGGAGAAAGACAGGTGAACTCACACGGAATGACAAGTATCATCATTATCACAAGTGCGATCGAAATTCTGTCGATTTCACCGGGGAGAAGGTTCACGGCACACAGGAATATGGTTGTCAGGAACGATATCCAGTTCGCAACGAAAACCTTTTCTTTAGCCTTTGACCATGATATGAACAGTCCGATATCGGCAACTACAGCTATTATACAAAGAATGCATATAATGACAAAAAATATTGTACTTAGCATATCCTCACCTCAATAATCGAGAATATGTCCCATCTTGTCACGCTTTGTTTTAAGATAGAACAGGTCGTAAGCGGTAGCGTCCATCTGTATGGGCACACGCTCCTTTATTTCCAGACCGTAGCCGCTGAGACCGTACACCTTGTCGGGATTGTTTGTAAGCAGGCGCAGAGTCTTGCAGCCAAGTTCTCGGAGTATCTGTGCGCCGATGTAGTATTCACGCATATCTCCCGGGAAGCCTAAAGCAAGGTTAGCTTCAAGGGTATCCATGCCCTGATCCTGCAATTCGTAGGCACGAAGCTTATTGATAAGGCCGATTCCACGTCCCTCCTGACGCATATAGAGGAGGATGCCACGTCCCTCTTTTTCTATCTGTGTCATAGCGGAGGCAAACTGCTGTCCGCAGTCGCATTTCAGCGAGCCGAAAGCATCACCTGTGAGGCACTCGGAATGTACACGGCAGAGGATATCCTCACCGTTGCCGATATCGCCCTTGACAAGAGCAACATGGTGTTCGCCGTTGAGCTTGTTGACGAAGCCGATAGCACGGAAATTGCCGTACTTAGTGGGGAGCTTTGTGTCAGCCACTTTCTCCACCAGCTTGTCATGGACTTTTCTGTAGTCCTTGAGAGCCTGTATGGTGATGAACTTCATGCCCCATTCCTTAGCCTTTTCCTGCAATTCAGCGGATCTCATCATAGTGCCGTCGTCACGCATTATCTCACAGCAGAGACCGCACTCTTTCAGCCCTGCGATACGCATAAGGTCAACTGTAGCTTCTGTGTGTCCCTCACGCTCAAGTACGCCGTTTTTCCTGGCAGTGAGCGGAAACATATGTCCCGGTCTGCGGAAGTCCTCGGGCTTTGCGTTATCATCAACGCACATACGTGCTGTGAATCCACGCTCAGCGGCTGAGATGCCTGTGGTAGTCTCAACATGGTCGATGGAAACTGTGAAAGCTGTGCTGTGATTGTCGGTATTGTAATCCACCATCTGCGGCAGATGAAGCTTATCGCAAAGTTCTATGCTCATAGGCATACAGATGAGTCCCTTTGCGTGAGCGGCCATGAAGTTGACATTTTCGGTAGTAGCGAACTGAGCGGCGCATATCATATCGCCTTCGTTCTCTCTGTTCTCATCGTCGGTAACGAGGATTATTTCGCCGTTTCTCAGCGCCTCGACCGCTTCTTCTATAGTGTTGTATTCAAACATTTTGTTCCTCCTTGATCTGTATTATCAGGTCATACACCTCTGAGCAAGGCTTATTCATCTGCGCATACTGATCAAGGACACGGTTCTTGCAGAGCGTTTCCGCAGCTTCTACGGCGGGGGCACTGCTTATTCTGAAGCAATCAAGTACGGAAGGACTTCCGCCCTTTCTGATATGTTTCAGTTCGTGATAGCTTGACAGTACAAGCTGGAAGAATTCGGTCTCCTCAGGGATTTCGCTGACCGAGATATGCTGTGACCTCATGTATGGGTCTGTATCGAGAAGATGGAGAGCACCGCACCATCTGTCGTGTGAACCGCAGTTCAGGGACTTGATGTTGCTCATGACGATAGCACCCATACACATAGGACATGGCTCCATTGATGTGTACAGCTGAATCTCACGGATATTCAGTCCGCCACGGCAGTCTATATGCTGTAGAACATTCAGTTCGGCGTGAGCAGTCCTCGGATTGAGAGTCTGCGGCTCGCTTCTTCTGTTGTGATCCTTGACGAGAAGATCGCCGTTTTTGTCAAAAACAGCTGCTCCCACAGGGATACTGCCATTTGTAAATGCTGTCCATGCTTCTTCGAGAACAGTCTGCCATTGAAATGTCAGATCTTTCCACATAATAAAACCTCCGATGTCAGAATTGATTTTCGTCTTTGAGCTCCATTATCATATCATAGACCTCCGAACAGGGGCGGTCCTGATATAACATCTGCTGAAGCGTGCGTCTGAGATACAGCTTTTCGGCAACTTCAACAGCACTTCCGTTGGCACGTCTGTAGCATTCGAGAATGTAGGTGCTGTGTTTCATGGCTATCATTTGTATCTCGAAACAGCTTTGCAGAACTATCTGGAAGAATTCGATATCTCCGCTTTCTGCATAGTAGCTGATATTGCTCGATATCAGCGAATTGTCGTTGTAGAGACAATGGGATGCGCCGTAGAAAAGGTCACGGGCGGCTGCGTGTATCTCCTTGATGTTGCTGATAACTACAGCTCCGAGACACATCAAACAGGGCTCCATTGAAGTATAAAGCACCATTTCCTCTGATGATTCCACGCTTTTCAGGTCAAGCTGATTTATGGCATTGATGCATGAGTGTGCAGTGTAAGGATTGGCAGCGGATTCTCTGAAAAGGTTATGGCTTGAAGCGATGATATCTCCGCTTTTGTTGTATATCACCGATCCCGAAGGCACATTGCCTTTTTGCAGGGAACGCCATGCTTCTTCAAATACAGCCTTCCATTGTTCAGGCAGATCTTTCCACATTAGTTTTATCCTCCATCAGATAAATCCGTTTTTTGCCAGAGTTTCCATAGTCAGACCGCTTCTCTGAGCCTGTGCGGGCTTCATAAGCTTTTCGACGTATTTGCCTACGATGTCATTTTCGAGATTTACGATGTCGCCGGCCTTCTTTGTGCCGAGTATGGTAACGCTTGCGGTATGGGGGATTATGGAAACGCTGAAAGAATCGTCCGTCACTTTTGCAACTGTCAGGCTGATACCGTCAATGGCAATTGAGCCTTTTTCAACGATATACCGCAGTATATCAGCATTTGCCGAGATGGTATACCAGACAGCTATGCCGTCATTGCGGATATCGGAAACTGTGCCTGTGCCGTCAATGTGTCCCGAGACTATGTGTCCGCCGAAGCGTCCGCCTGCCGCCATTGCACGTTCAAGATTGACAGGACTGCCGTTTCTCAGGCTTCCGAGAGATGAACGGCTGAGTGTCTCGTTCATAACGTCCGCCTGAAATGTAGTGCTGTCAAAATGTGTGACAGTGAGGCAAACGCCGTTTACTGCGATACTGTCGCCGAGGTGGATATCCTCCAGAATTTTTTTCGCCTCAATGCGGATGAACGAATTACTGCCGCTGTGCTGAACGGCTTTGACAGTGCCGACTTCTTCGATTATACCTGTGAACATTACTTGTAAGCCACCCTTCCTTCAATGAGGATATCCTCACCTATGCGCCTTATCTGCGTGTTTTCTATCATATAGGCATCATTTGGAGTAGGGATCCCCCATCCTTCAACAGGAGATTTAGCGTCCTTGCCGCCGAATATCTTCGGGGCTATGTAAGCTTTGACTCTTTGTACCAGTTTATGTCGGAACAGTGAGTCGTTCAGTTCACCGCCGCCCTCCACAAGTATGCTGTCGATCTTCATTTCCCTGAGCTTCAGCATCAGAGTATACAGGTCAACGTGACCGCAGTTTGCCTTGGTCGAAATTATCCTGCATCCCATTTCTTCGAGGATATGCCTTTTTTCACACTTTTCACGGTCATCTTTCTTGTTGTAGTTTGTCATTGCGATAATAGTCGGAACTTCCTTTGCTGTCTTTACGATATTGCTGTCAAGTGGTATTCTCAGCCTTGAATCGCAGATTATCCTTATGGGGTCACGACCATTTTCAAGGCGGCAGGTAAGCATGGGGTCGTCTGCAAGGACAGTCCCGATACCGACCATAATTGCGGAGTGCCTCAGTCTTTCACGCTGAACGTCCATCCTTGCTTCTTCGCCTGTTATCCACTTTGACTCACCTGTGCGTGTGGCGATCTTGCCGTCAAGGGTCATGGCATATTTCACGGTGACAAAAGGCCAGTTATGGGTTATCCAGTGGAAGAATATCTCATTTACAGCGTCACATTCCTCCCTGAGAACATCTTCGGTAACCTCTATTCCGTGTTCACGGAGTATCTTTACTCCCTTGCCTGATACCATGGGATTCGGGTCAGCCGAACCGATGAACACACGCTTTATGCCGTGTTCAATGACCGCATCGGTGCACGGAGGCTGTTTGCCGTGATGACAGCAGGGTTCGAGAGTAACGTACATATCCGCACCTGTGCAGTCGATACCTTTCTCGTCGCAGTAAGCGAAAGCGGTGCGCTCGGCGTGGAGTTCGCCGTATTTTTTATGCCAGCCCTCACCGATGATCTTGCCGTCACGGACAATGACAGCGCCCACCATCGGGTTAGGGGAGGTGAAGCCCATACCTCTCTGAGCAAGTTCAAGGGCTCTTCTCATATAATCTTCGTGCTGCATGAAATCCTCCTGTGAACTGTTATTTCTTCAGGCTTGCAAACCATTGCTCAGTGAATGCATTCTGAGCGGCGGTGTCGGGAAAATCGGAAATATCGCATTTGTCCCATATTCCGGCGATATCATCAAGTTTAGCCTGCTTACCCATCTTTACCAGATATACCTTCGGGCTTTGCGCCATCATTCCCGACTGTACGGCGTTTATCAGTGAGCCGCAGCATTCTATGCCGTAACCGAATCCGAGAAGCTTGTCACGGAGTTCCTGATAAGCCTCCAGATAGCTGCTGCCGGATGATTTTATGACTCTGCCTCCCATGGGCAGTTCAAGTATTATGTCATCGGATGACTCGCATTCGTCTGCATTTACTTCCACATCGACTCTGTGGGAAGAAGCGATGAAAACAATGCTTATACGATACTGTGTCATGCTGCACCTCCACAAACAGAAAGCCCCGAAATATCGGGGCATTGGTTCAATATACGCAAAAAGTGTACATCTTCTCACATCCGGACTATACCGTCGGCTTCGGAATTGCACCGAATCAACCGCAAAGCGGCTCGCAGGCTTGAAGGCAACACCGCACACAGCCCGCCTGAATCTGCTTGCATATTTTCCACCATCTTGCACAGAAATCCCTTGACATACGTCAGTATGCCTGCGGAATTTCTATACAATCTGGCGAAAAATCTGACAGCGCAGCTTCAGCACAAGCTATGTGCAGTGATGCCCTTACTGCCGGTCAGGAATCTCACCCTGCCCTGAAGATATTACTATTATATCACTCTAACAAATTATTGTCAATACCATTTATAGGTCATAGTGTGATTTTTTCGGATAAAGCTGAAAATAAGCGAAGGACGGAAAAATATCCGTCCTTCTGATAGTTTATTATTTGGTTCATACGCTGCGGTCAGGTCTTATCCGTTGAAGCTTTCATATATGTTTTGAGCACCTCGCTTGCGTCACGGCCATCGATAAGGTCGTTTCCGTCGTAGTCGCCCAATGCATAAACGCAGTATTCCAGACCTTTTTCTTCCGCAGGGTATGCATAACCTACAGCCCTTTTGGCATAGTAACTGAGAATGGCTGAGGCATCTCTACCGTCAAGAATACCGTCACAGTTGATGTCGCCGGCTTTATTGTTGCTTTTGATCTCTTTAAGCAGGATAGTCGGATCAGCAGCGTTTATGTCGCCGTCTCCGTTGAGATCAGCCACTGCTTCGATCTGAGCTCTGATCTCGTCTGTGAGCACCGGGCTGTTGTACTCCTGAACGGCTATTTCCAAATATCTTTCCATTATGAGACTAGCGTCATAGCCGTTAACAAGACCGTCGCCGTTAAGATCGAGCTGTGTCTGTGCAGATGTTGTCATAGGCATTGCCGATACAGTCAGCAAAACAGATGTGAGAAGTGAAATACCTTTTTTCATAAGATCGCCTCCGATCATTTTTTATAGGCAAGACCGCACAAAGCTTGTGCTGAAGATGCGCCGACAGATTTTTTCGTCAGATTGTATAGAAATTCCGCAGGCATACTATCGTATGTCAAGGGATTTCTGTGCAAGATGACGGAAAATATGCAAGCAGATTCAGTGCAAAGCCGTCAGGCGGGCTTTGTGCGGTGTTGCCTATATTATAACAGATATCAGCGAAATAATAAAGCACATTTTATGAATAAATAAAATGTGCTATTATTATTATTATTATTAACTAAATCATTCCATAGCTGCTATCTTCTCAGCGGCATCGTTGAGCCATTCGCCTTCGTAAAGCTCGATAGTGCCCTGATCGCAGTGTTTAGCGAGTGACGGGTCTATAGGAAGCTTAGCGAGAACGGGGATATCGTACTGAGCGGCGATCTCCTCGATGTGGCTCTCACCGTAGATGCTGTGCTTCTTGCCGCAGTCAGGGCACTCGAAATAGCTCATATTCTCGATGATACCGATTATCGGGATATTCATCAGCTTAGCCATTTTAACTGCCTTTTCAACGATCATTGAAACAAGCTCCTGAGGTGAGGTAACGATAACGATACCGTCAACGGGGAGAGACTGGAACACAGTCAGCGGAACATCACCTGTTCCCGGAGGCATATCAACGAAAAGATAGTCGATATCCTTCCAGATAACGTCAGTCCAGAACTGCTTTACAACTCCTGCGATAACGGGACCTCTCCATACAACAGGATCGGATTCGTTTTCGAGAAGGAGGTTGATGGACATTATATCCAGACCCATTTTGCTCTTTGCAGGGATTATACCGAATTCGCAGGCATCAGCCTTGCCGTGGATACCGAAAGCCTTCGGGATGGAGGGACCTGTGATATCAGCGTCGAGAACACCAACGTTCTTGCCCATTCTCTGCATAGCAACGGAAAGCATGGAAGATACGAGAGTCTTGCCGACACCACCCTTACCGCTGACAACACCGATAACTTTGCCGATACTGCTCATCTTGTTTGGCTCTTCGAGAAGGCTCTGAGGTTTGCTGCTGCAATTTCCTGCGCTTGGACATCCTGCGCAATCGTTAGGTGAACATGATTCACTCATTGTAAATACACTCCTTAAAAATTATACTGTTATTATTATACCCTATATCTCACAAATAGTCAAGCCAAGCCGTCGGCAGCTTGACCCCGGTCACGAGTCGGCTCTGAAGAGCCTAACTTCTTGCAAAGCGATGAGTTTCAGGTCGCTCGGCGGCAAGCTTTGTTATAATGTTACGGTAGGGGACGGAGCGCCTGTCACGCTTCGCTCGCAAGCTCGCTTACTCTCTGCGAAGCTCTTACTCTGCTTTCGCTCGTTTTCACTAAAGTCGTGACGGAGATTTATATTATGTAGGGGATGGCGTCCCCGACATCCCTCTCTCTGCGTGAAGCGTCTGGACGGTGATCTATGGCAATGATCGGGCGTTTCAAAAGCGGCATCTCCCGAAAGAAATGCCGCTCAATAATTCTGAATTACCAGCCGTAGTATGTGTCATCGTAGCCGTAGTTATAGCTGTCGCCGTAACTGTTGCCATAGCTGTCTCCGTAGCTGTCACCGTACCAGCCCTGACCGTTGTCGTAACTGTTGTCGTAGCCGTAGTTGTAGTCTTCACCGGTGCTGCCGTTGCCTGCGTAGGAATTCTGATCGTAGACAGGATTGCCGTATTCGTCGGTAGCAGGCTGTGAAGTGGTCTGCTGTTCCAGATATCCGCCCTCGAAAGCACCGCTTGCGATTGTGACATAGAGAGTTGTGCCCTTGTCGCATGGAGTAGCCTCGTTGATGTCCTGACGGATGATCTGACCCGGCTTAAGGTCGCTGTCTGTGGAGTATTCCTTGATCTGGAAGTTGATCCTGTCGCTGTATTCGTCAACTGCGTCTGAGAGAAGAACACCACGGAAGTTAGGCATGAGGAACTGTCCTTCACCGAGAGTTGTGGTAGCGGGAGCAGTTGTAGTCTCGGCTGTAGTTGTGGAAGTCTCTGTTACAGCTGTAGTAGTTGCAGGCATAGTCTCGCCTGTGTCAACGCCGTCCTTGTAAACGTGAGGGTTGTCCTCACCTGAGCTGATAGTGAGCAGAACTTTCTGGCCTGTGCTTATCTTTGCACCGGGACGGATATTCTGTTCCATGATCTTGCCCTTGATAACTGTGCTGCTCTGAGCCTCAGCGTTGATCTGGAATTCAAGGAAGTCGAACTGCTCGACTGCCTTGGTGTAGTCGATGCCTGAAAGGTCCGGCATATAGAGTCTGTCGTCGCCGCATGAAGTAAATGCGAAAGCGCATGAAGCTGCTGTTACTACAGAAGTGAGTAAAGCGATGGTTCTTTTCATTTTTATTTCCTCCTGAAAAATGGATTTTCCTGTTTACGAATTACTGTACAGCGTCTATAGCACTGTAAAGTTCGATGCCGCTCTGGTCGCAGAGACCGTTGGCGAAATCGAGATTGAGTATGCCTGCGAAGGCCTGTTTGCCGTTAGCTGTATTTTTAAGATACACATCTGCTGCAACGTAAGTGCTTGCCTGCGGATAGGCAAGTTCAACGTCGGCCGATACCGTATCGGGTATGGAAAATGCAGGTGTCTCCGTGGTCTCACCTGTGTCCTTGTAGGTGAAGGTGAGGACGTAGTTTCCGCTGATATACTGCGGAATGGCGATGGAGAACCCTATTTTGTAACCGCCGTCGGGAGGCGGAGCGGTAGTTGTCGTTTCTTCTGTTGTCGTTTCGGTTTCCGCAGATGTGGTACCGGTCTCAGCCGAAGTGGTAACGTCAGCCGTGGTCTCAGGCTCTGTTTCCGTGACAGTCTCCGTAGTTATGGGCTGGGTGAACCTGACGGGAGGGCTTTCCCTGTTCAGCAGGTCTATCACATCTGTTGTCTTCGGGTATCTGACTACCCATACGATTATCCCGACAAGCACTGCAAGCGCCGCAAGCATAAGCAGGATAAGCAGTTTCTGAGCCGCAGAAGTGGGAGTGTGTCTGCGCTTTCTGCCCGAATATTCAGGCGCATCTGTTCTGTTTTCTTCCATAGCAATTACCTGTATTTGTAAACGGTGGCTGACTCGAATCCGTCAAGGAGAGTGGTCATCTTTCCGAATGCCATGGCAGTACCCTTAGCCACGCAGTTTACGGAATCCTTGGCGATAAGGCAGTTTATTCCGATGGTACGCTTTATGAGCTGTGTAAGTCCTCCTAAGAGAGCGCCGCCGCCTGTGAGGAGAAGGCCGTTGTCGTAGATATCTCCCACAAGTTCGGGGGGAGCGTCTTCAAGAACTTTCTTGATAGCCTCCATTATCATGAAGGTGTCGTCCTCGATAGCTTCAAAAAGCTCTGTTTCGCTGAGGAGCACCTGCGCAGGGAGGCCTTTGAGGAGGCTTCTGCCCTTGACCATGTAGGTTATCTCATCGTTGGGGTCATAGAGGTTGCAAAGCTCCATTTTCACCTTTTCGGCAGTTCTTTCGCCGATGAGGAGCTTGTACTTGTTCTGCATATACTTTATGATGGAGCGGTCGATTGAATTTCCTGCTACCTTGACGGTATGGGATGTTACCACGCCGTTCATGGAAACTATAGCAACATCGGTAGTGCCGCCGCCGATATCGACTATCATGTGGCCCTTTGCCTTGGTGATGTTGACACCTGCGCCTATCATAGCGGCGATAGGTTCCTGTATCAGGTAGACCTGACGGGAGCCTGCACTTTTAGCGGCTTCAACTACGGCTCTGCTTTCGATATCGGTGATGAAAGAGGGGACGCATATGATTATTCTCGGCTTGACCAGCTGATGGCCTGCCACTTTGAGTATGAATTCACGTATCATGCTGTGTGCAAGGTCATCATCGGATATGACGCCTTCGCTTATAGGTCGTTTTACAGCGATATAATCGGGATTGCGGCCTATCATCTCATACGCTTCCCTGCCCACTGCAAGGACTCTTTCTGTACGGATATTGTAAGCAATGACCGAAGGCTCACTGAGGACAACGCCTTTATTGCCCATAGTTATGACAATATTGGAGGTGCCCAGATCTATACCTATATCAGTATTTGCCATTATTATTCTCCTTTTTATTCTGATTCACTGATCTGTGCTCAGCATATTTTTAAGGCAGGTATACCGTCTGGTACGGCGGTTATTTGCTACCATTCTTGATATATCTTCTTCGGAGCCGATGATTATGAGAAGCTTCTTGGCTCTTGTAACGGCTGTGTACAGCAGATTTCTGTAGCACAGCTTCTCGAATGAACCGAGAAGGGGCATTATCACTGCTTCAAATTCACAGCCCTGACTTTTGTGGACGGTAACAGCATACGCAAGCTCTATCTGGTCGAGGGTATCGAAGGGATAGGCTGTAAGACGTCCGTCAAAGTCTATTATGACATTGCGTGTCATCATGTTGATATTGATTATCTTGCCGATATCGCCGTTGAACACTCCCGTGCCCTGTTCTTCGTCCTTTTTCCAGATGATATCGTAGTTGTTGCGGGTCTGCATGACCTTGTCGCCGAGACGGAAGGTGAAAAGTTTTCCCTTGACTTCCGGCTTTTTGTCGTCGTGGGGATTTATCTTCTCCTGCAAAAGCTTGTTCATCTCCACAGTGCCGAGAGTGCCTTTGCGTGAGGGAGCGATTATCTGGATATCGTCAACAGGGGAGTAGTTGTAGGCTTTGGGAAGTCTCGTCCTTGCAAGGTCCACCAGCAGCTCACTGACTGCTTCGGGGGAATTCCTCTTGAAAAAGAAGAAATCGCTGTCCTTGCGTGAAAGGTCGGGGAGTTCGCCCGAAACTATCTTGTGGGCGTTGGTTACGATACAGCTTTTTCTCGCCTGACGGAAGATCTCCTGAAGCTTTATCACGGTCACAGCCTGACTTGCGATAAGGTCGCCAAGGAGGTTGCCTGCGCCTACTGACGGAAGCTGGTCGCTGTCGCCTACCATTATGAGTTTGCATCCCAGTCTCAGGGCACGGAGCAGCTTTTCAAAGAGCAGCACGTCCACCATTGACATCTCGTCGATGACAATTACATCGCAGTCGAGGGGATTGTTCTCATTATGGGCGAAAGTAAGCCTGCCGCCCTTGTCGTAGACTACTTCAAGGAGGCGGTGGATAGTCTTTGACTCGTAGCCGGTCAGGTCGGACATACGCTTTGCGGCACGGCCTGTGGGAGCGGTGAGAAGCACACGAAGTCCACGCTTTTCAAATATGGATATGATAGCGTTGAGAGTGGTGG
>Ga0255344_1005477_pt1 | contig 12118 bp, 14 predicted proteins | sample wastewater_treat_5_FD_192414 | JGI IMG/M metagenome (GOLD analysis project Ga0255344, IMG submission 192414) | Wastewater microbial communities from Lulu Island WWTP, Vancouver, Canada - plant18 | ecosystem: Engineered > WWTP > Wastewater > Unclassified | place: Canada: Vancouver, British... | reverse complement strand
AACTAAAGAAAGATAAATATGTAGGAGGGACGAGGAGTGATGTATTAAATGCTTTGATGTCAAAAGGCGTTAATATAAAAATAAGAGGCTAATTCCCGTGCAGGAAGAAATAGTACGAATTTTGGATAAATTTACCGCAGATGTTAATGAGCATATCCAACTTTTGGAAAGGGAATTGGAACTAAGGCATAAACAATACGAGTATTACAGAAATAAATTACTAACCTTCAAGGAGGTATAAAATGATAATTAGGTATTACAACAAATTCTTAATATATAATTTATTGCATAACCGAGCAAGTTGTATTATATTAGTATTAACAAAAATAAAAACTAAGGTGGAACAAAATGGCAGACTTCGAGCTACACTTTTCAGATGAAAAATTTGGGGAAATTTATAAAGAAATAATAGAAGCATTCCCAGAAGCAAAAACCGATGCTAATTTATTATCAAGAAAATTTGTTCTAAAGTTCCCTAATGGCATTATTATTTATTATGATGTAATGCGAATATTATACGGATATAACCCAGAAATTGAGCCTGCTTCAGCCCTTGTAAAGACTTTGGACTTAACAACAGAAGAAGCGGTGCGTTTAGCAAATAGTTTATTAGGTTATGCATTATATAACTTTGCAAAAAAATAAAAACAAAAAAAAATAGGAGGGGTAAAATGAGAATTCCTTCATTCGAAGACCTACGTTATTTTTTAATGGATGAGTACGAAACAAATGAATATCAAGGGATTATCGAGGCGTTCGACCATCAATATGATACTTTCAGAAACCCAATTTTCCAAAATTATGTTGATGCTATTGGTTATATAGCTGAAGAGGATATCACACTTTTGGAAACAATAGATATAATTGTAAACGGTGAATATGTTTATACTGATTATGATACTAAATCATTAGCTCACTTATTATTTAGGAAAAAGTTTATAGAATATTTAGATAAGATTTATCGTTGAAACGGGGGTAAAATGCCAAAGATGACTATTGATAATGTTACTCTTTATTTTAAGAGTATAAAGGATATGAAGTATGTTATGACCCAAAGGAACTAACAGGAGTTTTTATGGAACAAGTTATAATTTCAAAATATGCCTTTGCTGTGCCAAGAGAAATCCATACCGATTTGAAAAATTCACTTCCTACTGGGTTTACTCTTCGGATTTGGACAAAAAATGTACTTGTGGAAGGGTTGAGATATTTAGAAGCAGGTGGTGAGGTTGATTATTCTTATAAATTTAATAAGTCCAAGTTTACTAATATAATCGTTCCGAAGAAATTGGCTAAAATGATACTTGAATACAAACCTGATGATATGAAACAGTATTATTTTGTCTCTTGTCTTATAAAAACAATTAAAAATAAAAATATGTTTAAAGAAGTAAAAACAATTCAAAGTTCAAACGAAAATGTAATGAAATTCGTTTTTGAAAAAGACAATGCAGTTGCAGAAGCTGTATTGTACAAATATCCAACTTATGAGGATAGAACAGTTATTTGTTGCTCGACTCAAAGTGGTTGCCCTGTTGGTTGCAGATTTTGTGGTGCTGGAGATTATTTTGTAAGAAGTCTAAAATCGGATGAAATAGTTTACCAAGTAGATTATTGCTTACACAGTCAAAATATTGATGCAAGTAAAATTCAAAAATTTCAAATAATGGTAATGTCAATGGGAGAGCCATTGCTTAATTTTAAAGAACTTGAAAAAGCATTTAATATTTTACACGGAAAATATCCACAAGCCAAGTTACTTATTAGTACAATAGCACCAAGAATAAATTATGAACCAGTTATGGATATGGCTGAAAGAATACCAACAGTGGGACTTCAATTTTCAGTACACGAAAGCACGGATGAAAAAAGAAATAAACTCATCCCATTTAAGAACAAACTTTCACTTTCTGAAATTGCAGAAGTTGGCGAAGTTTTTTTAGCAAGAACTGGCAGAAAACCATTTTTTAATTATTGTGCAAAAGACGATAATACAACACAAGAAGATGCAAATAGAATTTCAGAATTATTAAACCCTGCTGTTTTTGAAGCAACCATTTCAGTTGTATGTGAAAGAGACGAAAGTATTGCAATGGCAAACCAACGACAAAGAGAATTAGCTAGTTCATTTATGCAAAAACTAAATGAAAAAGGATTTTCTACAAGAATGTTTGACCCAGCTGGTCAAGATGATATTGGTGGTGGTTGTGGTCAATTGTGGTTTGTTCAAGATTGGATGAAAAAACACCCTGAATTAGCTAAAAAGTCTGTTGGTTTCGGGATGGATGTCGTTCACGCACCGTTCAACTTAGCTACAATAAAAGAGACTTTGTAATATTGTGATAAAAATAAAACTTTAAACATAATAAGGAGATTTAACATGTATACAGTAAAACCAAAAACAAAAGAAGAACTTTTAAAAATTATTAACGATACCATTAAGGTGAAATGTTTAATTAAAATATTTTAAACACAATAAGGATTACCAAACTATGGAAACAAAAATCGTAACAAGAATTGGTGGAACTTTTATCGCACCTATAATGGGAATTTCTAAGTATATGACTAAATTGGATGTTTATAACCAAATGTTAGGTCTAGCACCACCTATTGAAGACAACAAGTATATGAAAGCTGGTAGGTATTTTGAAGATGCTGTAGCACAAATGTTTGGGGAAGAAACTGGTTATAAAATATTGAAGGGTCGCAAACTTGAAAAGAAGAAAAGACCTTATGAAGTTGCAGCTATTGACAGATTTGGTGTAGACCAATTTGATAGAAAATTTGTAATTGAAGTTAAAACATCATCATCTTGGAAAGTCCAAAGTGAAATACCACAAGAATATTATGCACAAGTACAACATTATTTAGACTTTACTGGACTTGACTTTGCATATTTAGTTAGATATTTTATGCCAAGATTAGAATTAGTTTATGATAGGATTGAGAAAGACGATGAGTTTATTAAAAGGAAAAATCAAGCTGTAAAAGACTTTATCGAAAATCATCTTATTCCACAAATCCCACCTGTTGTCGAAGATAAAGTTTATGTTGTTGAACCTACAGTTGGGACAGATAGTGAGTTGGAGAATTTGGTCGCTGAGTATGTAAAACTAAAGGCTGAAGAGAATACATTAAAAGCTAAGATAGATGATGTAAGCGATAAGCTAAAGAATATGATGATAAATAACAACTTAACAGAGTACAAAAATATTACGTGCACTAAAACAGTCACAGAACGTTTTGATACAACTAAGTTCAAGAAAGATAACCCAGCTTTATATTCTGCATATGTTAAGCCAAGTGAATACTATACATTGAAATTAAAAAGTTATAAACTAATATAAGGAGTACAACAATAGAAAAAATTATGGTAAATATCAGAAAAGATTTGTATATTAATATCAAAAAAAATATCCATACGAGTAAATCTTTAGCCAGTGTTATTACAACATTGGCTTTTTACTCGTTAGAATTTTTAGAGCAAAGACCTGATTTGTTTATTGATAATTACAACCGTGTTGATACTACCAAAGCTGTAGGGGTTAGATTTCCTATTAAACTTATAAAAATGATTGAGGATGTTAAACCATCTTCGGCGTCTTTAACCGCTTATATGAATATGCTGGTTGAGACTGCTTATCAAATTTATTCTTTTGATACTAAGAAAATTAATTTTTGAATAATAATTGGAAGGTGCTAAAATGGAAAAGTCTGTTTATACTAATTTCGGCGTTCTTAAAGAGGTAGAAAGTAAAGTTACTCTTTGGAGATCTAAAAGCTATACTCACAAAGAATGGTATAAGGAGTTTTTCTCTAGGTGTTTAACTTATCTTGAGAATGGGGGTGTAGTCAAATATTCTTATAAACCTACAAGCCCTAAATTCACTTATATTCCTTTACCTAAAGATTTAATCGAAGCTATTCTTGCTTATAGACCTACTGGTGTTAAAAAATATTATTTTACCGCTTGCCTTGTTGATACTATGTTGGAAAGAGACCGTAAGTAATTATTCAATCATTTAATCAGAAGGTGTTTATGGTTGATACTCTATTTGCTTTAGTCAAGCAGGGCTTTAATGTTATCCCTGTTAATGATAATAAAAAACCTGTTATCCCTTATTGGCGAAAGTTCCAAACTGATCCTATAGATGATAACACATTAAAAAATTTAGGTGAAATTTGTAAAAAAAGTGCCGCAGGAATTGCTGTTATTACGGGCTTTAATAATATCGAATGTATCGATTTTGATAACAAAAAAGGCAATTCTCCTGAAATATATAAAATCGTTGAGGAAATTATTAGTACTGGAATTCCTTTATATGTTGAGAATACAAAAACAAATGGGGTACATATTCTCTATCGTTGTGATGTGGTCGGTAAGAACCAAAAATTAGCGGGGAAACTTGTCGGTGATGAAATTGAATATTTCATTGAAACTCGTGGGCACGGGGGATATGTTATTGTTGCTCCTTCAAATGGCTATGTCTCTTTTGCTGGTTGTGATATTACTAATATTCCTACTATTACTCCTGAACAAAGAGATGATATCTTAGCTATTTGTAAATCATACAATACTATTAAGAAAAAAATTACTAAGAAACATTTAAACGATTTTGATGTTCCTGTTGAATTTGCTAAAAATATTCTTATTGAGGCTGGGTGGAAATATGCTGGTAAAAGGGATGAATATGAAAATTATACTAGACCTAATAAGTCTTCTGGTGTGTCTGCTGGTTGGGCTGCTAATGGGCGTTGGATTGTGTTTACTACTCAAACAGTTTTTGAAAATGATAGGAGTTATTCTCCTTATGAGGTGGTGCTATATCAAAAGTTCAATGGAAATAAATCAGAATGTGATAAATTCTTAGCTGAGAATGGTTTTGCTGTAAAAAAGGTTGAATTCTGGACTGTTACTGATAAAAAAGTATCTATCGAGGAACATAAACTGGTTAACTTTATTGCTAATAATAATTTTGCTAAATATGCTTACAAAACTAATAATGATACTATCTATAGATATGTAAAACTTGACGGGCATATTGTGAGCTTTGTCACTCCTACTGATATTACTGACTTTGTCTATGAGTATTTGAAAGAAAATGCTCCTGATGAGGTTTGTAATATCTTTGTTAAAAAGATTATGCACTTCCAAAGTAATCCTTTCTTGAGTTTAATCCCTACTTTCAACGGTAAGTTTGTTGAGGATAATAGGGATAAGGCGTTCTTTTTCTATACGAATTGTTGGGTTTCTGTTACCGATGAGGGTATTACATCCTTTAGCTATTCTGAACTCGAAGGTTACATTTGGAAAACGCAAATTATTAATCGTACTTATAATTTTGTACCTGTTGACCGCAACTTTTCTTTCTTTAGGTTCATTAGGCTTATTGCTAATGATGATATTGATAGAGTTAATACTATTTTTACAACTATTGGCTATATGCTCCACCGTTATAAAGACCCAAGTCTTGCTAAGATGATTGTGCTAACTGATGAAGGCGATGCTGACGATGATGTGTTTACTCCACGTGGTAGGAGTGGGAAGTCTTTGCTTTTTGAACTTGCGCTGGGTAAGATGCGCAATCTTGCTAAACTTGATGGTAAAGATTTTAATTTCGATAGACCATTCGCTTTTCAAACGATTGATATTGATACTAATATTGTTCTTATCGATGATATTAAACGTAATTTCAAAGTTGAAAGTATGTTCTCTAAAATTACTAATTCTCTACTTGTTGAGAAAAAAGGTAAAACTGCTTATGTTATTCCTTTTGAACAGTCACCTAAATTCGCTCTTACTTCTAATTATCCTGTCTATACCGATAGTGTTTCTGCTAAAAGTAGAATTATCATTGTCGAATTGAATAATTATTTTAATGAAGTTAGAACTCCTAAAAGTGAGTTCGGCGAGGTTTTCTTTACTGATTGGGATACTACTAAATGGAATATGTTTGATACTCTTATACTTTTCTGTGTGCAAGTATATTTGAAAGAAGGGATTACAGAATACCAAAGGATCAACCACGAAACTAAAGAATTCCTTGCTATGTATGGGGAGGAGTTTGTTAATTGGATACGTGATTTTATCCTTGAACAATCCCACGATGGGATGCTTAATAGTATTGAGTTTTATGTGGATGATGCTATCAAGAGCTATAATGAATATATGCGTAATCTGGGCTCTAATAATCGTAATCCTATGAATATTAGGAAAATGAAGCAAGGTTTTAAAAAATTAGCTAGTCTTGATGGACACCAATTTAAGGATAAAAGAGTTTCTAAATATAAGAAACATAAAATTTGGATTAATCTTAATCCTAAAAGTATTAAAGATAAAACTATTGATGATTTTCTGGAGGTTGAATGAAACTTAGGGATTATCAAATTGACCTTGTAGATAAGGCTTTTGATATTGTTTCTAAACATTCTTTTGTTTACCTTGCTCTTGAGGTACGTGTCGGGAAAACTATTATTTCTCTTTCTGTTGCTGATAGACTTAAAGCTAAGAATGTTTTGTTTATTACAAAAAAGAAAGCTATTTCTAGTATTCTTAAAGATTTTAATAATGCTGGATTTAATTATAATTTGGTGGTTATTAATTATGAAAGTGTTCATAAAGTTGATGGCTCTTTCGATGTTGTTATTGTGGATGAGGCTCATTCTTTGGGGGCGTTTCCTAAGCCTTCACAACGGACTAAGAATATTTCTAATGTGATTGGGAACGCTTTTGTGCTTTTCCTTTCTGGTACTCCTACTCCTGAGAGTTATTCACAGTTCTATCACCAATTTTTTATTTTAGGTAGACGTTCTCCTTTTTCTCAATTTAGGAATTTCTACCGCTGGGCTGATGTGTTTGTTAAAAAGGAAATTATCCAACTCAACGGGCGGTCTATTACTAAATATAATAATGCTAATTTCAAACTTATTGAGCCTTATGTTAAGCCTTATATTCTTACCTTTACTCAAAAACAAGCTGGTTTTGCTTCTGAAGTGTCTGAAAACATTCTATTTGTTAAACAAGATGATTTTATTGCTTACTTGTTGAGAAATCTCAAAAAAAATAATTATATTTGTATAAATCATAATGGTAAGACTTATGAGGTTTCTTGTGATAGCCCAACTACTAAAATGAGTAAGTATCACCAAATCTGTAGTGGGACGGTTATTACTGATGATGGTTCTTATTTGGTGCTTTCTTATGCTAAGGCTCTTAAAATTAAAGAAACTTTTGCTGGGGCTAAAATTGCTATTTTCTATGTGTACCAAGCTGAATTTAATGCTATTGCTGATGTGTTCGGTTATGATAATATTACTTCTGATCCTATGGTATTTAATAGCCGTGATGATAAAATTTTTGTTTCGCAAGTTAAAGCTGGAGCTAACGGGATTAATATTTCTTCTGCTGATTATTTGTTGTTCTATAATATCAATTTCTCTGCTGAAACTTATTGGCAAGCTCGGGCTAGAATTCAAAATATTGATAGAGTGGAAAGTAAAGTTGTTTGGGTATTCTCTACTGATGGCTTTGAACAAGAAATTTATAATACTGTTCTGGATAAAAAAACTTTTACTACTAAACATTTTAGGGCTTTTAATGTTAGAGAAAATTTTACAAAAGAAAATTTTGAATTATTTAAAAGCTGAAAATATTTATGCTGTTAAGGTTGTTGCCGCTAATAAGGCTGGCGTTCCTGATATCTTGGCGTGTATCGATGGTAAGTTCGTTGCTCTTGAGGTTAAGGCTAATTCTAAACTCTCTATCCTACAAGCTAATAATCTCAAGGCTATCGAACTTGCTGGAGGGCTGGCGGCTGTGGTTAAATCCGTTGATGATGTGATGTCTATTGTGAAACAATGTAGGAGGTAATATGCCAAAACCTTTGGAGATTACTAAGGAGGATATCGAAAATTATATCCGTGCTAATCCCGGGTCTACTTTGAAAAGTATAGCTAAAGCGTTCAATATGGGAATGACTTCTGCTAAAAAATATGTTGAGAAATTCGGGCTTAGAGATCTTTTCGAAATGAATAAGACGTTTAGGAATAGTACTGGGATGAACCTTCTTATTAAGAAAGATCACCTTATAAGTGTGATTAATAGTTATCAATATTGTACTAAAACTATGGTGGCTAAACATTATGGGGTGAATATTAAGACTATTCTTAGCTATCTTGATAAATATGGGCTGAATGATTTGATGGAGCAAAAACGTGAAGAAATTATTGATTTTGCTGAAAGTCAACTAATTAAGAAAATTTCTGATGGCGACACTACTGCTATTATTTTCTTTTTGAAAACTATTGGTAGGAATAGAGGCTATTCTGAAAAGGCTAACAACCAACTGGCTGAGAATATGCTTATTATTAATAACGACTTGAGGTCACATAATGCCGACAATTCTGAACATATCTGATGTAGTTGGCAAGGGTTACGATGTGTTTTGGAACACAAAAAAACGTTATAGGATTGTTATTGGCGGGAGAGCTTCTAAAAAGTCTACTACAACGGCTCTGTGGTACATTGTGCATATGATGCAATTTAAGGAGGCTAATACTCTTGTCGTTAGACGTTATTATTCTACTCATAAGGATAGTACTTTTGCCCAGCTTAAGTGGACTATTAGACGGCTCGGTGTTGAACACCTTTGGATGGCTAAACTTTCTCCTTTGGAATTGATTTATATGCCAACTGGGCAAAAAATTATTTTTAGAGGCTTGGATGATCCGCTTTCGCTTACTTCTCTTACTGTCGAACAAGGCGTGCTTTGCTGGGTCTGGTTCGAGGAGTTGTTCCAAGTTGAAAAGGAGGAGGATTTTAATACTGTCGATTTGTCTATTCGTGGTCAAGTCAAGCCTCCTTTGTTTAAACAAATTACTGGGACACTTAATCCTTACCACGAAAAACACTGGGTGAAAAAACGGTTCTTCGATAATCCTAATGATAATGTGTTTACCGCTGTTACTAATTATACTTGTAATGAGTTCTTGGATGAGGCGGATATTAAAGTGTTCGAAACTATGAAGATTGAAAATCCTGCAAGGTATAGAGTTGAAGGATTAGGCGAGTGGGGGCTGTCTTATGGTAATGTGTTTGAGAAATGGTATATTGAAGATTTCAGTGTTGAGGATGTAATAGCTAAATATCCTAATGCAAAAGCTGTGTTTGGGCTCGATTTCGGTTATGTTACTGATCCAACTGCTTTTGTTGCGGCTTTGGTTGATACTTCTACTAAAAATATTTGGATTTTTGATGAACATTACCAAAAAGGGATGACTAATGAAATGATTTACCAAATGATTGCAAGGAAAAACTTCACTAAAGAACGTATTATAGCTGATAGTGCTGAAGCTAAATCTATTGACCATTTGCGATGGCTCGGGCTATCAAGAATTACTAAAAGTCAAAAAGGACGGGGGAGTGTTATGACTGGGATTAATTATCTTAGAGAGTTTAATATTTATGTAAGACCTACACTGACTAATACAATATTAGAACTATCAAACTATTCCCTTAAAGATGGCAAACCTATTGATGAGTTTAACCATATCATCGATGCTCTAAGGTATGCTGTCGAAGGGTTAGCAAATAATTCAAAAACTAAAGCAATAATTTTATGAGGTATATTATGAAAGCTAAAATTATTAAATCTGCCACTCCTGATGTTCCTAGTGCTACGCCTGTCTTTGCTGGCAATATTTTGCCAAGTGTTGATTTTAAGCTGTTAGCCGCCGCTTCTAAAAAGAATGGCTATCATATGGCTTGTATTGCTACTAAGATTTATCTTAGCGCTCCTTCTTTTAATCTTGTCGGGGATGAGAATGCTGACAATATTAAGAAGGCACTGGAACAACAACATTACCAACTTTTCCAAGCTACGTTTCTTAATACTCTGCAACGGATTATTCAAGATTACGTGATTTTTGGGAATGCTTTCTTCGGGATTATACGGGCTAAGAATAAAAAGGTTCTTAGTATTTTCCATATTCCTGCTATTATGTGCTCTTTAGAAAGTAAAGATAATATGTTGATACTTAAACAACAATTCATTGGTAAAAATCAAACTTATTATCCGTTTAATAGTGAAGAGGGACTGAAAGGGTTAGAGTATATCCATGTCAAGGGTTACGATGTTGAAAATCCCTACTATGGCACACCTGATTATGTCGGTGCTATCCCTGCAATTTCTTTGGATGAGAGTTCTAAACAATACAATATTGCTAATTTTAATAATAACGGGATACCTGCCGCTGTTATTAGCCACTATGGTGGGGATTTAGATAATGCAACTAAAGACGATATTAAAGACTTCTTCAACAATGAGTTCAAAGGAATTGAAAATCAAGGTAGAGTTCTACTCCTTACTACGGATAATCCTGAAGAAAAAATTGATATTAAAACTTTTGATAAAGAGAAAGAGGCTTCATATAGAGGGTTAAGAAATGATAATAGAGATGAAATTTTTGCGGCTCATAGAGTACCTTCTTCACTTCTTATCAAAGTTGCTGGTTCTTTAGGTAATAAAGAAAAAGATGATATTAGAATATTTATGAAAACTGTTGTTGAACCAATACAAGAGAGTATCGAAAATCCGTTGAATTATCTAATCCTTCCTGCTATGGGCTACGAAAATTATAAAATAGAACTTGGAGAATTAGACTTCGATAGCGCAGCTGACAATTCCGACTTTTTCACTAAGATGATAAGTAGTAATGTTTTAGACCCTGAAGAGGTAAGAGCTGAATTAGGCTATCCACCACGTAGCACTGAGAATTCTAACGTTGCTAAGTTAGCCAATACTTTAGAAAATATTAAAAAATCTATAATCAACGGAGTTTAGTATGTGTCAATACAACAAACTTGATTTGTTAGCTGGTGAGATATTATATTATCTTGAGAAAGCTAATGAGTATGAGAAATTAGCGGCTAAAGTCTACCAAATGCTTGAGGATGCGTGGCAACAAAAATCGGCTGATGCAGTTGTGGATGTTTACCATTTTCTAATGCATAATAAAGGTAGTATCACAGACAAGGAATTAGAACACTTAATGCAAATCCTTGACTACTACTTAGGAGAGTTACTCGCAGAGGATCTCAAGATGCCAATGTATAATATTGCTTTGAACACTTACAAGCTACCATATAATGAATTAGGCGTAAAATTTGTCTTCCACAAGAAGAATTTAGAGGTTCTAAAGTGGCTCAAAAAAACAGATAATTATTTTATACGGGATTTTTTCAATTCCCAACTCTCAGATAAAATTAAAAGCTCACTTATTGAAATTGTTTCTGAAGGTGCACCACGTACGCAGGCGGCGGCAAGGTTACGTGATACACTCACAACACAACTTACGCCAAAAACTACAACGCTAAACGTTAGGCAATACTTCGGTGGTGTGGCTAATAACTTTATCACAAGAGCTAGGAGTTCCTCACAAGTTCAAGCATACGATGAAGCAGGTGTCACCAAATATCAAATATCAGCAGTTATTGACGACAGAACTTCGGAAATTTGTAGACAAATGGACGGGAAAGTGTTCGAGTTAGAGGAGGGGCTGAAACTTCGTGACAAGTATATAAGCACACCTGCAAACAAAATCAAAGACACTTTAGGCTGGGTTAAACCTGACAATATTGACAAGACACCAAAGTATAAACTATCTCTACCACCATACCACTTCAACTGTAGAACAAGAACAATAATATATAGAGACTGACAAGGTCTCTATTTTCTTTCATAAAGCTATTAGAGCACTTATACGGGCTTTTTATCCACCGGCTGGTGGTTTTATACCACCAGCTTGGATAAACAACGTATAGCTCATTTTTTTTATATACCAACAAGAATATGTGATACCATATTCGGTTGTGCTTTATATATAAAAAAAAGAGGTGACACTTTTATGGTGGTATATTGACATTTTGGGACGGGTTACCATAAGTTATTGAGATAATTGGAGTTATACGGATAAAAAAAATAAGGACATATACGAAAAAACACTATATGCCCATATAAGTTATTATATATCAATAGTTTCTGGTTAGGTGACACAATTTTTAAGGATTTTTGACTATTTTATATATATATATATATTACTATATATTATATCTCATCTT
>Ga0255344_1005470_pt1 | contig 12131 bp, 11 predicted proteins | sample wastewater_treat_5_FD_192414 | JGI IMG/M metagenome (GOLD analysis project Ga0255344, IMG submission 192414) | Wastewater microbial communities from Lulu Island WWTP, Vancouver, Canada - plant18 | ecosystem: Engineered > WWTP > Wastewater > Unclassified | place: Canada: Vancouver, British... | reverse complement strand
GGGGCTGGTCAGAAGGAATGTCGCGCCTTTTTTTGCCGTTGAAAGCATGTCGTACTTCTCGAGGAAGGTAAATTTGTGACAGGCAATAAAGTCCGATTGCGTAACAAGATAGGGTTTGAGGATCTTGTCTTTGCCGAAGCGAAGATGACTGGTGGTGATTGAACCGGATTTCTTGGAGTCGTACACGAAATAGGCTTGGGCCTTGTTGTCGGTTGCTTCGCCGATGATCTTGATGGAGTTCTTGTTTGCACCAACGGTTCCGTCCGAACCAAGTCCGAAGAACATAGCCTGATGCAGACCTGAATCGTCAAGCTGGAACGAAGCATCGTATGTAAGGCTTGTGCCGGTTACGTCGTCTTCGATGCCGATGGTGAAATTCGGTTTCTTTTCTCCGGTGAGGTTGTCAAAGACTGCCTTGACCATGGCCGGGGTGAATTCCTTGGAACCGAGGCCGTAGCGTCCGCCGAGGATAACCGGATAGTTCTTGAACTGGCATTTGCCCGCGGCCTGCATTTCGCCGATAGCGGTGCGGACGTCTTCGTACAGGGGTTCGCCGAGCGATCCAGGTTCTTTGGTGCGGTCCAGAACGGCGATAGCCTTGACAGATGCCGGGAGAGCTGCAACAAAGAGTTCTGCAGAGAAGGGGCGGTAGAGGCGAACCTTGAGAACACCGAGTTTTTCTCCCTTCTTGTTGAGGGCTGCTACTGTTTCTTCGACGGTGTCGCAGCCTGAACCCATAAGGACGATAACCTTTTCTGCATCGGCGGCTCCTTCGTACTCATAGAGCTTGTACTGGCGGCCGGTGAGTTTGGCATATTTGTCCATAGCCTTTTGAACGATTGCAGGTACTGCGAGGTAGTACTTGTTGACAGCTTCGCGCTGCTGGAAGTAGACGTCCGGGTTTTGGGCTGTTCCCCGAATTTCCGGATTTTCCGGTGTGAGGCCGCGAGCGCGATGTGCCCGAACCAGCTCGGAGTCGATCATCTGCTGCATTATCTCATAGGAAACTTCCTCGATTTTTTGCACTTCGTGGGAGGTGCGGAATCCGTCGAAGAAATGAAGGAACGGAACGCGCGCTTCAAGCGTTGCGGCATGGGAAATGACAGCGAGATCCATTACTTCCTGTACATTGTTGGAAGCAAGCATTGCCCATCCGGTCTGGCGGCATGCCATAACGTCCTGATGGTCGCCGAATATCGAAAGCGAGCTGGCAGCAACTGCGCGGGCTGCAATGTGGAAAACAGTGCTCGTCAGTTCTCCGGCAATCTTATACATGTTGGGAATCATCAGGAGCAGTCCCTGTGATGCGGTAAAGGTAGAAGACAGCGCTCCCGTTGTAAGTGCTCCGTGGACGGCACCGGCAGCACCACCTTCGGACTGCAATTCAACAACCTCGGGAACGGTTCCCCAGATGTTTTTCTTGCCCTTTGCCGAGTATTCGTCGGCGACTTCTCCCATGGGGCTTGATGGGGTAATCGGATAGATACCGATTACTTCGCTCAATGCGTGGGCGACATGGCCGGCGGCGGTGTTTCCGTCGATCATTACGAGTTTTTTCTCAGACATATTTCCGTCCTTATAAAAAAGTATTGAAGTGAGAATAAAATAAGTAGAGAACCTACTTAACCGTCTTATAAAATACTCCGCCCTGTTGTTTTATGCAAGGGGAGAAGTCCTGTCCCTTTTTGTGCTATAGTGCCGGCATGAGTGAAATACAGTCGTTGATCCGATTTTCTGATGTTACGTTTGCCTGGCCTGATCCTGAAACCGGTATGCTTGATGTTGGAAAGGACGGAACGTTGCTAACTCCTGTGTTTGATATGTTTTCGGCGGACATACCTTCGGGTTTGATCAGTCTTACCGGTCCGAACGGTTCCGGAAAGTCTACCTTTATGCTGTTGGCGGGCGCCCGCATTCTGCCCCAACGGGGTTCTGTCGTTCTGGCGGGGCGCGACAGCCGCGTGTTGACGGGTGTATGGGCGGATTCGGCAGGAGCTGAAGGTCCCGGACTGACTCCCGAAACAGAACATGCGCGTAATTTGGTCTGCTCCTATATATACCAGAACATGGAGTTCGATCCATCTGACACAGATGATCGCACAATAGGAGAATTATTGGAATATATTTATGCGAACGGCGGCTGGAACAGCACGGATTCGGTTTTGCTTACCGAAACAGTTGCCGCGCTGGAGCTTGCCCCGATACAGGAGAGAAAGCTGGATTCCCTTTCAAAGGGAGAGCTGCAACGAGTGCTTTTGGGTTTTTCAGCCTTGTACGGATCCAAAGTGATACTGATGGATGAACCGATATTCGCGCTTGAACAACGCCAAAAGGAAAGGGCTCTTGACTTTTTCAAAAACTTGAACCGTCAGACTGGTGTTTCTGTCGTAGTGTCTCTTCATGAATTATCCTTAACCCGTTCGTTTGCGGATACGGTTCTGCTTTTTTATCCGGACAGACGTATCGATATGGGTACGCCGGAAGAAGTACTGATTGACAGTGCGCTTGAGGAGTCGTATGGGGTTCCGTCTGCCCTGCTGTATGATTCTGAGAAGCTGGCACGAAAAGTGCTGCTTGAACGGGCTGAAGTTTTATCCGAAAAAAATGAAAGCAAAGAGTAACAGATAAAAGCAGGTAATTTGTTTTGTATATCAGAGTGTGGTATATTTACCAATACTACGTTGTTTCCAGGAGGAAATTATATGATGAAGAGAATTCTTACCGCTGTAGCGGCTGTCGCGCTGATTTCTGCCTTGTTCGTTTCTTGCGGATCGGCTCCGGCTGAAAAACAGGAACCGGTAAAAGCCGGGCAAAAGATTATCGGCCTTGAAGGCGTAGAAATGCCGGAATGGGTGAACAAGGTTCCCAAGAGTGCTGACACCTATTACACCGTTGGCTACGCAAAGAAAAGCTCAAAGCAAACGTCCATACAGTATGCCGAAAGCGATGCACGCGACCAGATTGCTCGCTGGATCAATGTTTCTGTCAAGAATGCGTTGACGAACTATTCAAGCGAAGGCGGCGAGGGAGACAATATCCAAGTTCTTTCCTATTCTGAAAGCATTTCCAAGCAGGTTTCGGATCAGTCGCTTTCCGGCGTGGAGCGCGACGAACTCTGGGTGGATGCTGAAGGCGGAGTGTATGTTCTTTCGTCTTTCCCCAAAGCCAATGTTGGAAAGAGCTTCGACGATGTCGCTAAAACATTTGTCCGAAATGAAGCGACTGCTTTTGCTAACTTTAAGTCCGACGAAGCGCTGAAGTTCCTTGAAAAAGAAACTGCAAAGGACTCGGAGTAACCGCTTGTACCGGAATGCTGATCGGGCTGGTTCCTGTTGACGTATTCCCGGGTGTATCGGGTCTCTTGCCGGTGTGGCGAGAGACCCTTTTTTTTAAAGATTCCCCCTGGGCTTTTACGTAATGACAACACCTGTTGTGTGCGGGGCTCGAGTATACGTTTTAAAAATAGTGGTGGAATCTTGCCATTTGTGTGCTGCTTTTGTATGGAGGTCTGACATGCCGAATAATCGCGTGATGCGCAGAATTTTGCTTATAGTGTTCGTTATGTTTTCTATGGTGCCACTGTTTGCTTCTGGCGGGAATGCTGCGCTTTATCTGAACGAAAAAGCAGGAAATGGAACTGTGTATTATGTGCGTATTCCTGTTTTGGCTTCTGAGAGTAAGCGGCGGGAACAGTTTGTTTTCCGTGCTGCCGCGCAGATGGCGATGCGTAATAAGATATATGTACGGTATATTGTAGAGGGAGACAGAGTTGCTTCGGTTCTTACCGAGTACGATCAAAAAGATACACTGGGAGTTTCGGCGGACTTGCATGTCCTTGAGGTATTGCATTGCGGTTCCTATTACGAAGCGCTGGTCGAATATCGCAATAAAACGCAATTTAGGACGGTTGATGTTTCTGTCAGCCGGAAACCGGGAAAGGACGGAAATCCTTCATGGGTTGCGAAACCGCCGAAAAGTTCGAGGTATGAGGTCTTTGTTAGTACGGTAACTGCTCCTCCGGACTCCGCTGAAGGGTTCTTTTTGTCTGACGAATGGGCTATTGGAGGCCTTTCGACAACAGTGTCAAAACCGGTTGAATCCGGAATTTTCCATAAATATGAAGCAGTCCTTTCTGGCGCGTATATTGCCGCCCGATGGTATAATGCGAAAACTGATACCTATTACAGTCTTGCAGTGTTGCCCAGATAAGGGATGTACGGGAAAGGGCCGGCTATAGAAAACACCGACCTTGGAAACGGTCGACTATAGAGACGGCCGACCCGGGAGAAAGCAGGAACCATGGGAAAACGGCACTTTTGACTTTTGTTTGCGAACTTGTGAAACTCATGGTATACCTGATATTGAAAAGCTTTTCATTACTAAAAAAACAGGAGGACAAAATTGAAGAATACATTGCTCGCCTGGCGTCAGGCGAAAGGACTGACACAGCAAGAACTTGGGGAATGGGTGGGAGTGAGCCGGCAGACGATTATCTCGCTTGAAGGCGGCAAGTATAATCCCTCGCTGATTCTTGCGCACAAGCTGGCGGTTTTCTTTCAGGTTCCGATTGAAGACTTGTTTATTTTTGATGATGAACAGGTGCCTTCAAATGATGAACAGATCCGAATACTGTCGTAATTCGGTTGTTCAGGGGAACAGATGCGGAGATTTTCGGTGTTATAGAATAGACCCTCTACAAAACTGACCGATGCAGTAATGAGGTGTGGAGAATGTACTGAAGAGGAGGCGAAGAATGTCCAAGCGGTTATACAAGATTGAACAAGGGAGAAAAATTTTCGGCGTTTGCGGTGGCCTTGCCGAATATCTGAACCTTGATGTTGTAATTGTGCGGATTGTCTGGGCTGTACTTGGGGTATGCTAAGGAACCGGTATTGTTCTGTATCTGGTGTTCGCCTTCGTGTTGCCGAACAAAAGCGAGATTGAATAAGGGGCGCCTTGGAAAACCCGATTGGTTTTCCTCGGTGCCGGTTTTGTATTTGAATTACGAGAGTGTTTCCGCGCCATGAGCGATTTCGGTGAATGAGGTTGCATTCATCATAAAATTGAAGCATTTTACCCAGGCCCACGGGCTGTACACTCCAAGGGTGATAAGGCATAAAAGTGCCTGACCCCAAAAAAGCAGGAAGGCTTTTCCGGTTGCTCCGTTAAAACAGCCGGAGTAGCGGATGCGGCCTTCTTCTTTTATAACTGTTCTCTCCGCAAAATACTCCCAGCACCTGACCGCAAAGACCGGCCAGGCTATTCCAAGCGTTATCAGCAACAGGAACAGTTGACCGCTCAGGAAAAAAAAGCTTTGCCAAAACTCGGTATTCCATTCGAGGGTTTTCTCCTTCCAGGAAATATTGAAATACCATCTGATTACATAATAGAAGAAGGGAATGCACAGAAAAAAAATACCGATACCGAGGACTCCCATCAGTACTTCTGGTAAAACACGAGCAGATTCTGCAACAAGCTGTTCTGCGACTGCTGCAGCGATGAAGAGCATCATCCAGAAAATAAGGGGTAATACCAGACCGACATAGATGTATGTGAACAGGGATCGGGCAGTACCGGAAAATGAACAACCGGTTCCATCGATTGAACAGTGTTCTACAAGATAGTCTGTGTGGCGTTTGATGTAGCGGGGCCCGTAAAACCCAAGGGTGATACAGGTACGCACAAAACAAACCAGATTGAGTGTGACAAATTCCTGCGTGCTGCCACCCAGTACAGGCTGTATTCCATTGCAGGAAACGGATGAAACCAGGATTCTGCCCAGAATGAGCGTAAAGACTGCTTCAAGCGCAACACGAAGCGCAAGAAGAACTGCAATAAAAAGAAACAGGGGCAAGAGAGGAATCGTGTTATCCGGATTGTCGATGCGCATCAATGTCAGTTCCAGCGGAAGAATCAGTGCAAACGACAGCAAAAGATATAAAAGGAACGGTTTCCACCATACCCTTCCGGTGAGGGTCGTCTGAATGTTATATTTCATAAGCGTCTCCTGATCTGTATGAGTATAGCATAGATTATGGAGGCGATTTCAAAAGGAACCGACGTTTGAAATCGGCTCAAGGAGCTGCAATTGCCTCTGATACTTGTAACCAGGGACAATTCCGAAGATAATGAAGCATGTCGCAAATAAGCCTTTTGGAAGCAGCGTATTCTAACACTGACGGCTGTATCGTTTTCCGGCTTGATCCGGACGGTCTTTCTGATAATCGCGAGGGCCGCTTTTTTCTTTCGGGTTCATTCAATGTGTGGGCAGAATATCCGGGTCCTGAATGGCAGTTGCGCCTTGGGAATTCCGGAACGTACTTTCTGGAGAAAACAATCTGCGAACTGCAAATACCGGGTAATTCAGGATATCCCGAGTTTCAGGTTGTTGTCGTAAGCGGTGCGGGTGAACGGAACGTTCTGGTCTGTGAAACAAGAGGCCTCTGTGTCAGGATACACAACAACATACTTGTTGCAGATTGCGACAGCGATACCCGAAAGATTGCCGACGAAATCCGGGAAAAGTGCCGGATCAAGACACTTTCGGAATTCAACCTGCTTGTGGAAGATGACAGAAAAACTGTCGCGAATTTCCGGTCTGTGTGCGGTATCAGGAACCTGTTCCGCTCGTATCATCCGGTCAAGTTGTCTTTTCCTCTGTTGGATACAGAACGGGTTCGGAGCACAATTGTAAAGGAAGAAATGGAAAAATGCGGAATCGGCTCTGTTGTCTGTCTAAGCGGTGCTGAAGAGTTGGATAGGGCTCTTGGAGAGGAAAGGTCGATCTTCCATAGTCGAATTCGTGAATCAGGTCATGAGCTGTGCCTTGATACGTCATACGAAATTGCATATTACCATACGGGAAGCGAGCAATTCGGTCGACTGATTTCGGATGTGATCCGCTTTGTGCTGGACCATCCTGCTCCGTTTCTGGTGCATTGCAGATTGGGGTCGGATCGGACAGGAGTTGTGTGCGCGGTGCTTGCCGCTCTCTGTGGCGCTTCCTGGAACGAGATTGCGGCAGATTATGAGAAGACGAGTCTGGCTGGTTTTGGCGAATATAGGGATTCCCGACTTTTGGCATATTCTCTTGGGTTGTTGGCCGGAAGCCCGGTTAATTCGGAAATCGGCGTGCAGCAATTGGTTCGCAATTCGCTGTGTGCCCGGGGATGGATTTCTGTGAAAGAGGTAGACCGGTTGAAAGAGACGCTGCTCTAGGCGTGTCTCTTGTGAAAAAAGCTTGAAATCTGCTCAGACGTGTGTTTTTTTCTTGACAAGCCGGTAATGTGATGTATACTGAAACCAGTTGCATGAAAGCAGTTACAAGCGAGGTGTTGGGAATGGGAAGCCGAATTCCGACGATATATGATGTTGCACGGAAAGCAGGGGTCAGTTCTGCGACGGTGTCCCGCGTACTGAATGAGCCGTCCAGGGTTCAGCCGGATAAAAGAAAGCGAGTGCTGGAAGCTATATCCGATTTAAATTTCACGCCAAAAGCAGAAGCGGTGGCGCATGCGCGGCAGCAGTATAAAAAAATCGGGGTAATCGCTCCGTTTTTTACCCAGCCGTCGTTTATGCAGAGGCTTCGCGGGGTGTCGTCGGTTCTTTCCGGCCAGCATTATGAACTTGTTGTCTATGCTATTGAAAGCACAAAAGAGCTGGAAGAATATGTTGACATGCTTGCTTCAAGCAAACGGATTGATGGTCTGGTTGTACTTTGTCTGAATATGAGTCCCGAGATACTCGAAACGCTGAAAAAAACCGGTTTGCCGGTCTGCTTCGTTGAATCGGATGTTCCCGGATTTGATTCTGTGGTTGTGGATAACTACCGGGGCGGACGGATTGCTGCCGAGTTTTTCTATGGCAGAGGATATCGCCGACCCGGTTTTATCGGCGAGGCTTCACAGCGTGAATATGCGATACCGGCGACAGATTTGCGTTTGAACGGTTTTAGAGACTTTTTTAATGAAAAAGGAATCGAAGTTGCGCAGCAAAATGTGTGGCTTGGAGAATTTACCGAAGAAAAAGTGGACGAAGGTATTGATTCGATTTTGGGGCAACGCGAGAAGCCGGACTGTATCTTTTCGTCCAGCGACATGATTGCGATTCGGTTGCAGCGCATAGCGCATCAACGCGGTATTCATATTCCTTCGGATGTGGCTGTTGTCGGTTTTGATGATCTGGACATTGCCGATTACGTCAATTTGTCTACGGTGAGCCAGAGTCTTGATGAGTCCGGGAAGCTTGCGGCAGAAATGGTGTTGGACCGGTTGCGGCGTCCGGATCGCGAGGTGCGAAAGGTTATGGTTCAGCTGAACGTTATAGATCGGGATCATACCGGAGCGTAACTCCGGTACAAATACAAGGAGGCCTGTATGAAAGGCATGAAAAAGTTGGCGGCTGCTGCGGTTTTGACCGTAGTCGCACTTTCGGTTGTGGTGGCCGGAGGAAAGACCGAGCAGAGCTCCGCAAAGAAAAGCACCGAAGCGAACAAGACAATTCGGATCTTCGGTGCTTTCCGCGGCGAAGAAGCGGCGCGCTTTGATGAAATCGTCAAGGCATTCAACGCGAAAACAGGGTACAACGTGGTGTATGAAGGTAGCCCTGAATTCGAGACCCAGATTCTGGTTCAGGCAGAAGCCGGAACTCCCCCGGATATTGCTGCGTTGCCCCAACCCGGCATGATGAAGAACTTTGCGTCGCGCGGCTTTATTAAACCACTTTCTGCAAATGTTGTCAGCAAGATTGATGAAAATTATGCAAAAGTCTGGAAGGATCTGGGCAGCGCCGACGGTAAGGTGTACGGAGTGTTCCACCGTGTTAATGCTAAGAGCTTTGTGTGGTACCCGAAGAAGGCTTTTGCCGCAAAAGGCTATACAATTCCGAAAACCTGGGATGAACTGGTTGCACTCCAGGAGAAGATTGCGGCGAGCGGAACGACTCCCTGGGCGATCGGATTTGAGTCTGGCGGAGCTACCGGCTGGGTTGGAACAGACTGGCTTGAAGACATTATGCTGCGCACTGCCGGGCCTGAAGTCTATGATAAATGGGTGAATCACCAGATTCCATTCGATGATCCGGTGGTAAAGAAAGCTCTTGAGTACATGGGTTCCATTATGCTCAATCCGAAATATGTATACGGTGGACCCACAAACATTCTGACAACCGATTTCAAGGCATCCGTTCTTCCTCTGTTCGACAATCCTCCCAAGGCATATCTGCATCGCCAGGGAAACTTTGTGACTGGTTTTATGCCCGAGGCAATCCAGAAAAATCTTGAAGAAGAAGTCGGCGTGTTCGCGCTTCCTTCGATCGATCCCAAGTGGGGCACACCGGTTCTTGGCGGCGGAGATCAGTTCGTTGTGTTCAACGATCGTCCCGAAGTGCAGGAGTTTATGGCATACCTGACTTCCTGGGAAGCCTGCGCTCCCTGGGCCCGAGTCGGCGGCGCGCTGTTCCCTCACAAGACACAGAAGTTTGAGGACTATGGAAATTCGATCGAGCGCGAACTGGCGAAGATTCTTGTCAATGCGACTGTGTTCCGATTCGATGCGTCTGATCTGATGCCGGCTGATGTCGGTGCGGGAAGCTTCTGGACCGGTATGGTCGATTACGTCGGCGGACGGAAGATTGATCAGGTTCTGTCAACTATCGAAAAGAGCTGGCCGACCAAATAATCGTTGCTTTGTAAGGCATGGCCGGAGATTGTTCTCCGGCCTTTTTTTCAGATTTTTCCGGATGATTTTTCTTCAAGATTATCCGGTTCGTCCGGCGTCCTCGTTTCCGAAACGAATCCGAGAGTATCGCTGGGCCACTGTTTTTCCCGAAGGAGGAAAGCATGACACAGTCCAGTACAATTTCTGGCAAGACGGAAACGCGGGATGCTGCGGTAAAAGGATTTGCGCTGTCCGTGCTTACTTTGTGTGTTCTGGCGGCGGGTTTTTTTGTATTGCGTTCAAACGTTCTCGGACAGATACCGATTACACTGCTGGCAGTTGTCTGGGGTACCGGGGCGGTGATTCTGTTTTTCTATACCCTGAATATGCTTGCCCAATTGTTCCCCCCCCGTTGGTATAATCGCATCATTCCGTTTGTGTTCGTGAGCCCGGCAATGCTGATTATGGGATGGTATCTGCTTTTGCCGACGGTCAGGTCCGGGTATTTGAGTTTTCTTGACCGGGGATCGAAAGCGTTTGTCGGCTTGCAGAATTATATCTATGTGTTTACCGATTTGACCATGCAGATTTCTATTCGGAATACGTTTCTCTGGCTGGTTTTCGGAACCGTGTTCAGTGTGCTGTTCGGTTTGATAGTGGCAGTTCTGGCAGATCGGTCGTCTATGGAAAAAATCGGGAAAACGCTGGTGTTTCTTCCGATGGGTATTTCCATGGTTGGTGCCGGGGTTATTTGGAAGTTTATATATGCATATCGTCCGATGGGGGCTGAGCAAATTGGTCTTCTGAATGCTGTTGTGACGGCTTTCGGTCTGGAACCGATGAACTGGCTGGGTTCTGCTCCGATGAACAATGCGTTTTTGATTCTGATTTTCGTATGGCCGTGGACCGGGTTTGCCCTGGTCGTCTTGTCGGCGGCGCTGAAGGCTGTTCCGACGGATATGCTCGAAGCGGCGAGGATTGACGGGGCTGGAGAATGGGTTGTCCTGTTACGGATTATTCTTCCGTCAATTCTCGGAAGCATAATAACGGTGTCAACAACGATTTTGTTGGCTGCTTTAAAGAGCTTCGATATTGTTTTTTCGATGACGAACGGATTGTACGGAACAGAGGTTCTTGCAAGCCAGCAATACAAGCAGATGTTCAAGTTTCTTCACTATGGTCGGGGATCTGCAATTGCGATTCTGATTTTGATTGCCGTCAGTCCGGTAATTTATTACAACCTGAAGGAATTCTCCAAAAGGGAGGTGTTCTGATGAAGACATCGATTGTTTCACGAACTTTGATAACTATTGCGCTGATGGTGGTGTGTCTTATCTGGACAGTCCCGACGGTTGGTATTCTGGTTACTTCGTTCAGAACTGCTGATGCTGCAAGTTCGACGGGATGGTGGAAGAGTTTTGCAACTCCTGAAGCTTTTACCCTGGATAATTATGTTCAGGTGCTTGGTGGACAACGGTTTACAATTGCCGATGCTGAGGGAAATACGATTACAACACGCGGAGCGACAATGACGAGCGCGTTTCTTTCGAGCATAACGGTTACCCTGCCTTCCGTTGTAATTCCGATTTTTATTGCCGCGGCGGCGGCATACGGTTTTGCCTGGCTCAAGTTTCCCGGGCGGAAGATCATGTTTGCGATTATTATTGCCCTGCTTGTGGTTCCTTTGCAGATTTCTCTTATACCGATCCTCCGAGATTACCAGAAAGTCGGTCTGAACGGTACGTGGCTTGGAATCTGGCTTGCGCATACCGGATTCGGTCTGCCGCTGGCGACCTATATGCTGTTCAACTACATATCGACGGTTCCCAGAAGTATTCTGGAGTCGGCGTTTATTGATGGGGCCAGCCATTTTACCTGCTTTTCGCGGTTGATACTTCCCTTGAGCGTTCCAGCACTCGCGTCGTTTGCGATTTTTCAGTTTATCTGGGTGTGGAACGATCTGTTGATTGCGCTTGTGTTTCTGAGCGGCGCCGGGCAGACCATGGAGGTTGTGACGGTTCGTTTGATGAATATGGCCGGTACGTGGGGTTCAGCATGGCACTTGTTGACTGCAGGTGCGTTTGTTTCGATGATTCTGCCGTTGACGGTATTCCTTTCGTTGCAGCGGTACTTTGTGCGCGGTCTGCTCGCCGGCTCGGTGAAGGGGTAGCGTAGATGTATCTCTCCCGGTTCAACGCATTGATGCCTGAGCTGCAAAAGCGGTTGTTCGCTTTGTACGGCTCGCGCTGGGACTTTTATCTACTGTTGCAGCGTTTGGTAAATTTGATGGAGCAGACTGTGGCCAGTCGAAACCCTGCACTGCTGGCACGGGATGCGGCAGCGGAAGCTCGCGGTGCGGAGAATCCGCACGGGTCAGAAACCGGTATTATGCTGTATGTTGACCTGTTTTCCGGCTCTCTGGCTGCTCTTGAAGAAAAAATTCCCTATTTGCAACAGCTCGGTATTACGTATGTG
>Ga0255344_1005467_pt1 | contig 12134 bp, 9 predicted proteins | sample wastewater_treat_5_FD_192414 | JGI IMG/M metagenome (GOLD analysis project Ga0255344, IMG submission 192414) | Wastewater microbial communities from Lulu Island WWTP, Vancouver, Canada - plant18 | ecosystem: Engineered > WWTP > Wastewater > Unclassified | place: Canada: Vancouver, British... | reverse complement strand
AGCGCAAATTAACTAGGTCTTGCTATCATGCAATCGAGCGCAGATATGCAATTATTCTGATGAGCAGATCCTGGAAACCGAAGATTAGGATGTTTCTGGAATCCGGCTAACCTGGGGGTGCGCGGCCCGAAGCATACCCCGTCCTTTCCCATGAAAAACAGACTTAAGATGTCGATAGATCTTGTTTTTTATTTGCCTCGTATGTGCCATTGTCCTGAGGCACATGGGCGTTTAGGGCGGGGTGGCCGCGCGCAGTTTGATTTTCGGCAACTACTCATTGTTCAATTTGCCGTCATCTCCATCAGTGTCATGGTTCCACTGTATCCTAGTTCCCGTGCTTTGGCATAAGCTGCTTTTGCTTCAGAATCACGATGCAGCACCCTAAGAACTTCTGCTTTGTTGTACCAGGCATTGTAGTCTTTTGGATCTTGCTTTATGGCAGCATCATAGTATTTGATGGCTACAGCATATTCTCCGGCGTTGCGGTGGGTGTTACCCATGCCCACCATGCTAACACTGTATGCTTGATCAATACCGATTGCTTTATTGTAAGAGTTGATGGCTTCGTCGTACTTTCCTAAGAGATCGAGAGTATTACCTCTATTTCTCAAGTAAAGAGCATCCTTTGGATCTATTTCGATAGCTTTGTTAAAGGCATCTATAGCCTCATCGTATTTTCCCAACTTATTTAGAGCATTGCCTTTATTGTTCCATGCTCCTGCATCTTTAGGATCACGCTCAATGACTTTCTCATAAGCTTTAATGGCTCCTTCGTAATCTCCTTGGTTATTCAGAGAATAGCCCTTACCAAACCATGCACGAGCATCCGTGGGATCTATGTCGATAGCATGATTATAAGCTTCCAAAGCATCGTTGTACTGTCCCAGGTGTTCAAGAGCTATGCCTTTATTTCTCCAAACATACTCGATTGATGAATTTAATTTAATTATCTCATCATATGCCTGGACTGCGCCGCCGTATTCTCCCAAATTGAAGTATGAATCTGCTTTCTCGATCCAAGCGGGCAAATACTCAGGATCAATACTAATTGCCTCATCATAGCATTTAATAGGCTCTTTGTCCAAACCCAAATACTTCATATCATTGCCTTTGAAGTACCATGCCTGAGCAGCATACGTAGATCGAGGAGCCAGCTCAATTACCTTATCAAACGCTTTTATGCTTTCGTTGATATTTTTCAAAGTTTTTGTTTTCATTCCCCAATCCCCAAGAATTTGACCTTTACTCAGCCATGCTGCGCAATTTGACTGATTTTTTCCAATTATTGTGTCGCTTACTTTATTGGCCTCATCGTACTTGCCAACCCCCCAAAGAGTACCCACTTTCATCATCAAAGCATATTCATTCAATTCTTGGGATTGATTCAATCCAATTGCCTTGTCGAGTGCCTTATTAGCTTCATCGTACTTGCCCGTCATAGCAAGAACACTGCCCTTCAATAACCAAGCAAGTCCGTTTGATTGATTCAATCCTATGGCTTTATCTATGGTCTTTACGAACTCTCTCGTATTGCCCATTGCCTGAAGAGCAATACTCTTTCTTAACCATATTGTATCGTTTTTAGGATCAAGCTCTATGGATTTGTTATAAGCTTCAATTGCTTCATTATAGCTCTTCGAATTAAAAAGACCCTCTCCTTTGTTATACCAATAAACAGGATCCAGCTTGATGGCATCTTCATAAGCCCTAAGAGTCTTGTTGAGTTCTACTTCACTTGTGTCCGGCGGTATTATCACCGCTTCATCAATGGCTGTTCCATTTTTTGATAACACAACATTTGCTTTATGCCCGTCGATATCGATCGATTTGAGGTCCAGTTCGTAGCCTTCTTCCAACTTCAGAGGAGTTCCACTAGTGAAGATTAATCCATCAGAATCGTTCTTGATCACCTGAGATGAATTGGTATCTGATACCTGCCAAATTCGATCTACAGTAGCTAAATTTGAATCAGCTCCTCTAAATGCATTTTTGAAATGAACGTTGATCACTTCAACGCCTTTGGCATCACCAATGTCCTTAATGAACGTATAATTGGATGACCCATTAAAGTTGGATGTTTTTTGATCTGTAATCGGATCACTTGCAGTTATATTACCGTCGATAATCTCATCAGGTGAGATGTCTTGGGGAGACGCAATCCCCCATGGAATCAGCATCATTAACATGATCAAAATAGGTACTATCTTCATGATCTTCGCTCCATGTGCAATCATATGCAATACAACACTAAAAACATTTTGATGGTGGAGTGAACCCCTCATAGTAGACAGGTTAAGCAGCGGTATTAAAGCAACCTCCAGGATGTGAATTCATCCTTGATAGCCATTCAGGGACTATTGAGGAGATAAATTTAAATTAATGGGATCCTGAAGAGGCCATAGTGGCATAGGGATTTAGATTTCATCCAACTTTACAACTATGCCCAACTTTCCTACAACTTCACAGAATCACTATATAGCGCTTTTGTCCAACTAAAACAACTTAATTTTGGAATTTCAGCTATAAAGGCGCCCACCCCAAAAAAACCGCGTTATATATTATATAATATAGTTGTTTTAGTTGTATAATAGCTATAACTATTGGTTTTAAGAAGTTGGATAAAAGTTGGACCCAACTTTTCAAAGCCTCTTACTGTTACTAATAGCGATTATTAAAAGTTGGGCCAACGTACATCGATCTGCAGATATTGAGCTGCTTTTTTCGGATCTGAAAGAAGCTGCAATTCTTGGACCTTGGCCTAAATTTTGACCTATGATACACCTTAACGCATAACAGCTTGGTCGTAGCAGCACTGATATTACTCGAATAGCTGAGAAAGAATAAACTATTCAAGCGCAGAAGAGGGCAATGTTCCTTAAAGACATTGCCTGGAAAAACCATACGAAATCCTATATATATTGGGCCTATCCTAGAATTCTCCAAAGGATGAAATTGCATCCGAGAGTGACAAGGCCAAGATAAAAATTTTTAATCGCTCATATATTGGAGATGTCTTCTAAAAAGCCTCAATCCGACTTAAGAGTCTATCTGCGATGTATATATATATTTGTAAATATCTTTATTAAGCTTTCTAGGCCTACCGTCATCTAGTCTTCGCTGACCTGAATTCCTTGACGCACTCAATCAGAACTTTATTTTCGTTTTTTCTGCAGCCATAAATATAAAAGCGATGGCTCACTTCATCCTTAATATAAAGGTTGGGATATTCCAGACCCTCTGCGCTCCTAATGTAATAATCCAATCGTGATTTAGTTCTCCATTCTGCTTCTCACAAACCGCTCCGTATCCTTGTCCATAAAGTAGACATAGCAGCCCTTCAGGCCTCTGGTCAGCAATACCCTGTAGGAATTTTTAATTAATTCTGTGAATTTATCTTTTGAGCCCCTGACTACCGTATCTTCGGAATACTCCTTATTTCCCTGCCATTCCTGTTTTTCAAAATCATAGACAAGGTCCTTTCCGAAGATTACGCCTACATAATCGAATTCGAAACCCTGCGCAGTATAAATGCATCCGATCTGGTCAATGCCATTGGGATCAGTCGCCCAAAAATGCGATTTGGGAATTCCTGGCGCGAGATGGCCATCTGACTTTGCATTCCATGGCCTTTCATAGTCTCCAATCACTACGTCATTCTCCAGCTCGCCATCTGAATTTGGCTGAGACCATTTCCAGCAAAAGCCAGCCGTCATCCTTCCCGTATGGCCTTCTTCCACCTTGCTCTTTATGGTAGCCTCAAGCTCTTCAGGGCTCTTGAATATCTTGAAGTCAAAGCTCTCCTCTTTGGTCCACAGTATATTAGCCGTCTTCTGTATTCCCAGGGTGTTATCAACCCAGCTTACGAAAGCATCGGAGCCGCTGCACCTAAATTGAATATCTAATTCATGCTCAAAGATCTTGCAATTATATTTTTTTGCAAATTCTTTTATATAGGCTACAGAACCGATCTCCTTCGGTCGAACTACCTGTCTATCATCGATGAAAAAGACGGCCACTTTGGAGGCCTTCAGGATCTCTTCAACCAACTTTAAATTCGAGCGCTTGTCCTTCTTAGTGAACCTGCTGTTGCTGGTATCCCAAATTCTATGGGCTTCATCACAGATCATCACATCAACAGAGTCGGGCTCTGCCGCGGTGAAGCTGTTGAAGTACTTGAACTGGGTTGAACCCCTGCGACCAATCTTCGATCTTAACGTCTCGGTAAATGCTTTGGAGCCGGTGGCATAATAGGTATTGTACTCTTTCAGCAACAAATCAGCCATTAAATTGATAGCTATAACCGATTTGCCTGTACCTGGGCCGCCTTTTATGATGATGACTGCCTTATTCCCATCATGAAATCCCATTTTGGCATGGGAAAGAACCTGATCGTAGACTACAAGCTGCTCATCAATAAGGATGTACTCCGGCTTGCCTTTGATCGTATTTCCCACATGGTCCATCAGTTTCTTGCTGGTCCTGAACTGGCTTTCCTCCACCCTCTTTAGCACATCCAGCCCCTGGCCCTTCTCCAGCTTATCCACGAGATATTTGCCGAGCTTGCTGGTATCATCAGCCGTGAATAGGGGGAACCTTTTTAGAGCTGCCTCAAACTTGGACGCAAAAATTACGTCGCTACTATTATATTTGTAATTATGAAGGTAGGTGCAGGCGTTGAGAAGGACGGGGGACTGGCCATCATAAAAAGCGGTATGCGTATCTTCAAGGTACATCTTGTATTGGCCCACCTGCACCGAGGGATGAAGGACATCTCTCTTCCGGCCGGCCACCCAGGTTAATACCTCATTGGCTCCGTTTGCCTCCTCGCACTTGGACCATTGCTTTAATTCAAGTATCACCGAATTGTCTTTTCCCTTCTGATCTCTGCCGCAAATCATGCAGTCCAGCCGCCTGGAGCTGAGAGGTAACTGATATTCCAGGAGTACGCCATGGTCAAGAAGCTCTTCGCCCTGGAATAGAAGGGAGAGAGCCCTTAAGGAGTTCATCCAGGAGTTTTTCTCGTTTGGTGAGGGCTTATACCTATAGTAGCTGAAAAAAGCGTTTTCCAGTTTGTCAGCGATTTGGTTTTGAGTGGTATCTTTGATAAACTGCTTTGAATTCCCGGAGTAAAGTCTCATTTTTCTTGCCTTCTTCGTGTTAATCTTCTGTTGATAGCTCTGCCTTAACCGGGAATCTATCTTCATTCAGCTTTAATTTTTTGGTTGCTTCTTCCATCAGATCTATGTCCAATTCTTCGCAGAGGTAGATGAGATAGATGAATATATCAGCAGCTTCTTGACCAATAGCCTGTATTTCTAAATCATTGAGCTGCCAGGATTCAGCAACAGTCTTCCATAGAAAATTCTCCAAAAGCTCGCCCGACTCTATAGATATAGCCTCTGCCAAGTTCTTGGGGTCATGATATCGAGCCCAATCACGCTGATCTCTGAACTGGAGCAGCTTCTGCCTGATTACATCAAACCGATCTACCATAATGCTCAGACCGAGTTCAGATAATCCTGGGGCACGTCCTCAAACCCTACCCAGCTATACCACTTGGACAGTCCCAGGAACTCTGCCCATCTGTCGATCATGATCATGTCGCCCTCGTAGCTGTTCACGTAATCCTTCTCTGTGAGCTGCATTAGCTGCTTGCCCTTCTTCGAGAATGGGGTGTTGCGGTAGGGCCTGGCTAGATCGGCTTTGATGTGGCTGCCTATCAGGTTAAAGAAGACGAAGTTCATTATATTAGATGAATTATAGATCTTGGCCGGAGTGGTCATCTGGACCTTTCTGGATATGCCCTTCAAAGCCTGCTGGTTCTGCCTTTCCAAGGATTGGAGCTGATAAGGTCTTAGCTCAGGGTAGCCGTCATAAATCCACTTTTCAATCATGATATCGGGCGGATAATTTGTTAGCTGCCTGATCAAACCACCTGTCCACATGCCGACCACCTGAATCAGCTCTTGCATCGGTATTAGCTTCGAGATCCTGTTTAGATCTCCCTCGATCTCTTGTAGCATTGCTCTGGGGTCTCTCGGTTTGGCGGGAATCAACCTCTTCCCCTCAGGCACTCCGAACATCCTTAGTATATGGCCGCATTCATGGGCCACTAGATGATTGATGATAGCATCATGCTGCGTTCTGTAGAAGACGACATGGGTGGGCATGGTCTTCCTGGCTATCTTCACTGCAGCGAAGGTATTCAGTTCGTCCTTCTCAACGAACCTTAAAGGCTTCCCAGTTGCTGCTTCCACCTCTCCCAAGATGGATTTTACAGGCTCTATAAGCTCTAGGGTCATTGCGATATACCTGATTCGACCATCTTCAATGCAAGGTTATATTCATCGGTGAAATCCATGCCCAGATCCAGGCTTGGGTCGATCTGCTGGAAGCCTATATACATGATACTCACTAGCTGCAAGGCGGTAAATTCTCCTGGTAGAGTCTTCAGGCGGAATTTCTTTGTGGGATCATTGATCTCGAATCCCTCTCTCCCAATGAGGGCGATCTCAAAGCTTATGTCTTGGACCTTTTTCTGGGGCTTGTCCTTGAACATCTTCAAGGCGCTTATCATGTAGAAAACGACATCCATCCTGGGTCCGCTGGACTTAAGAGTCTTGAACGCGATCTCACCCAGCCTTTCTCTCGCAAGCTCCTTTAAGGTCTCAGGGGCTGGCATATCCAGAAGGTCTTTGAAGTATTTCTCGGCGTTTTCCAAGTCATTCAGAGATTTATAGGCGAAGGCAATTCCATAAACCGTCTGAGGATCCTGCGGATTGATCTCATATGATTTCTTGAGGTAATAAAATGCGCTCTGGTAATCTCTCTCCTTGCCAAATATCCCCCCAAGATTCTTGAGAGCAAAGGGGTTGTCTGGAGCGATCTTCAGGGCCTCTAAGGTGTATTCCTTGGCGCTCTTGAGATCGCCGAGATTCATATAAGCAAATCCCAGGGCCACGTGGGCATTGGCATTTTCTGGTGATATTTCGGTGCACTTCTTCAATAGCTGGACTGCACTATCGGGGCTGCCGAGTTCAGTGTAGAGCATGCCGAGGTTGTAGAGGATATCCTCATTCTCAGGGTCTTGCTTCAGCAGCTCCTCGAAGTAAATTCTGGCCTCGTCCAGCCTACCGGCCTGGATGAACTGCAAAGCCTGTTCAAAGGGATCCATCAATGAGGTAGATGATGGGCCAGTATTAAAATAGTTGTCCTATTGCATGACGTCTGGCAAATAGAAGCTTGCATCCAGCCTCAGCCAGCGAGACTTCGGGGCGCGGACGGCGATCTCTAGAAGGATATTCTTGGCCGGACGCTCTGCTCGTCCGGGACCTGCATATCCAGCACCATCTGGAAGTGCTTCTGAGCCTGCTCCATGTCTCCCAGCTCCATAAACAGATTTTAATATTAGAATACCAAGTTGCCGATTCTAGAATTGCTTAGATTAATTTCAATCCAATTATTTCCACCCAAGCAATACTCTCCCTTAAATTTCAAACCTTCTGCAACTATTGACGGGTTGACTTCATTACGGTCACATGCGTAAACTTTGAATCCGGCCCTGTATTCTGGCATTGTCTCGATAAAGTATAATCTATTCAATGAGTTTTTAGATATATAGTTATTTATTTCAGACATATATATGTCCTTTATGGGCGCAATAGGAGGGCTGTAATATCTACTTTCGTTCTCAAAAGGACTCAATTCTATTTCGCCATTAGCAAAATAACATTGGATACCACCTCTAATCGTGAGATTTAAATTACTTAAGGCAGGGTTCTTGAGGAGTTGCTTAAATCTATGGATAGACTCTCGGGCACGTGTTGGGATGCCGAAATAATATTTTTCTTTACTTAATCTAATCATATATGCATCATCAAGAAGATCTTCTATTCGTTTTTCAATAGGGATTTCTTGATCAAGGTCAGTGAATCGTTCTATATTTTCAGAATATCTATATAGGTTTATTACTCCTCGCAACTCGGCTAAAAGATCTGGGACTTCAGGAGAAGTTTTTAGGTATCTAGATGTTTTGAACACATTATCCCAATTATTTAATATGTTAAATGTAGACATCAAATCTACTTCTGTCCTCTCTTTGCAAGCCATATATAGCAAAAAAATCTCATTCATCAATATATCTAAAGTCGGGCTGCATATATGTTCATTACATATAGGTTCGAAAAGAGATATAAATTTGGAAGGAATTTCGTTTATGTAGACTGACTTTGTTCGTTTTTTCAATCTTGGTGGAAATCCTTCCATAACTTGATTTTCAATATCCTTATTATTCCAGACAAGGATAATTTCATGGGCTGATTGATCTATTAAGATGCGTGTGACTCTTGTTATGATATCCTTTGTTAATCTAGCATCTATTGCTGAATCCTCTATGTGCGTTTTATTCTTTAGTAATGAGGAAGCATCACCAAATGTATGCGCTTTTAGAATTAGAGGAACTTGGATAAGCACTCTATTATAAGTCATACATCAACCCGAGTGATTTCAATAGTTGAGGCATCTAAGATATATGTCTTTTCATTAACTCAAAGAGTAATGCCTTATTTTTATAGGTAGCGTGCTAATTCTGCTGTAAATTTATTCGATAAAATGATAGAAATAACCATACTCGGCAGCTTGTAGAGCAAGTTATTAATCGCAATACCCCGCAGCTCTGCAGCGAAGTATTAATGATAAATAAAGTAAGAGGCTGTGGGACATCATGGCATTCCCACATCAGCTCCCCCTGATAGCCACTGCCCATCCTTACATCTGACAAGCTCGTACTCAGGCTAATTTACGGGTAAAAATAGGCTGAAGTCTCACTCTCGACACATTTGCGGATCAGGCATTGAGCTTACTCGTAAACTTGTGCGTGTTTCCCATGATCAGCCAACTCCACAACTACGCCCAATTTTTATACAACTTCTCAAAATCAATATTAAGAGTCTTTATCCAACTAAAACAACTTAATTTTGGAATTTTAGCTATACAGGTGAAACGGCGGCGACGCACCCCGCTGCAAGCAGACGGGGCATCCGAGGCGTCGCCGCATAAAGATAGTACTACTCGGATCTGATCAAATCCCTAAGTTGGACACGGATGCCCTTTATCCCCGATGCAAGCATCGGGGTATTGCGGCAAAAAAATAAAACCTAAAATCGGTATATATTATATAATATATAGTTGTTTTAGTTGTATAACAGTTATAGCTATTGGTTCTTGAAAGTTGCCTAAAAGTTGGAGACAACTTTTCATGGTACTTCACTAGCTATTAATAGCGGTTCTGAAAAAGTTGGATAAAATGAAAGAGGATTCGCGGTGGGATGGCATAATGGTTATAAGAATCTGTGCAGACCAAAGTATTTATCATAGCGAAACCATGATTAATGCCTATCTTGGAGATATTTGGTGAGATCGGATGGCTTAGAGAACGGGATCACTTATATGAACTACAATCTATTAAATGTCGATCCCACTGAGATTTATTCTGTCACCGAGCTCTCAAAAAATATAAAACAAATATTATCTGGCCATCCTCAATTGAATAATGTCCTTTTGAAAGGCGAAATCACAAACTTCATTAAGGCATCTTCTGGCCATCTCTATTTTAGTATAAAAGACGAAAACACAGCCATTGCATGTGCTTTCTTTAAATATCTCCAGGATACGGATGTTGATAAAGACCTCTGTGATGGTATCCAAATAGTTGCTATGGGTTCCATGACAACATACGAGCCCAGATGCCAATATCAGCTTAACATCAAGAAGATCATTCCAATTGGGAATGGAGCTCGTGCCCTTAGGTTGAGGCAAACCGAAGAGAATCTAGAAAAAGAAGGGCTCTTTGACGAATCGAGAAAGAAGGCAATACCTAAGCTTCCGAGAAAAATTGGAATCATAACTTCTAAAGACAGCGCGGCAATTACTGATATCTTTACAGTAATCAATTCGCGATATCCAATGATGAACCTTGTTATGGCGTATGTGGCACTCCAAGGGGAGAGCGCTCCAAAGAGCATCATCAACGGATTGGAGAGTCTTTCTAGAATTGAGGACATCGATGTAGTTATTTTGGCAAGGGGAGGTGGCCCGTCTGAAGATCTGATGGCTTTCAATGATGAGGGACTCGTACGGGCTATGCATTCCTATGACAAGCCCATAATAACGGGAATAGGCCATGAGAAGGATACATGTTTAGCAGACAGAGTCTCGGATCTAAGAGCTTCCACCCCATCTACTGCTGCTAAAGCGGCTGTTCCCGATATGCAAGAATTGAAGAGCGAACTCAAGGATCTTGATGGGCGCTTGAAAATCAGTGTTTCGCATATTATTGAGCTAGAGAGGACGGAAATTAAGAGACTAAGAGAAAGGCACGATTTATTGAAGCTAGGCTTGGAGCGATCATATAAATCCTACTTAAATCTGCAAAACGCAAAAAATAATGAAGTACTGGTCAAGAGAAAAGAAGTCGAAAAACTTCATAATAATCTGGTTTCTCTGAGGCTGACATTGGAGAGATCCTACCAATCCTATTTAGTTGCAAGTGAGGCTAGAGAAAAAGAAATCAAGGCAAAGAGAGACGAAATAAATCAGTTAAGCAGATCTTTAGATTCTCTCGAAGTAAGCTTACAGCGATCCTATGATTCGTACCTGAAGGTACAGGAAAAAAATGCCGAATTCGCGAGAAGAGAAGATGAAATAAAACAGAGAAATGAGGAAATGAAGCAGCAAGAAAAAGAGATGAAATTAAAAGTTGAAGATGGAAAATCGGAAGCCTCTAAATATAAGGCTATTATCGCTGTTATGGTTGTGGTTATAATAATTATATTATTGATTCTAATAAGGTTGATGACATGAACGACGATAAATATTTTGAGAATATCCGCATGGTAGAAGGAATAATCGCGAAGCTAGATGAAGGCAAGATATCCCCTGAAGAGGCAAAAAGGTTATTCGAGAGCGCAAAAGATTTGATCAGGGAATGTGAATCTATCCTAAACGGCTATTCAGGAACTATTGAGGAGATAATTTAAATTAATGGGATCCTAAAGAGGCCATGGTGGCATAAGGATTTAAATTTCATCCAACTTCACAACTATGCCCAACTCTCATTCAACTTTAAGAAATCACTATACTGAGCCTTTATTCAACTAAAACAACTTAATTTTGGAATTTTAGCTATATGAGCACCTACCTAAAAACCGAACTATATATTATAATATATAGTTGTATTAGTTGTATAAAGGCTACAGTTATTGGTTCTGAGAAGTTGGATGAAAGTTGGACACAACTTTTCAGGATCATTCACTGTTTACTAGTAACAGTTTTAAAAAAGTTGGATCAAAGCTTTCTGAAGATTACTACTGATTTTGTTCGTAGATAATCTACCAGTAAGAGGTCGGTAATATGTAGAGCTAATCGTGTGCAATCACTTCTCCACTTGCCAGCTGCCCGATCCCTAAGTGATCTATCGACTTATTGAAAGTAGACTATCTGAAACACCGATAAGTCAAAATCATTTCTAACGGCTCGCAAATCGTTCACAAAAAGCATCAGTATGGCTCTTGATTTTATCTTTTCCGGTTTGAGTTAGATTCAAAGTGTGAGTCCTGGTGAGTTTTCGAGAATTGATACTCCGAATGATTCCGTTTCTCGTCCTATATTTTTCTTTTGAAACTAAACCAAGTTCGATATATTTAGTTATGTTCATCTTGACGCTATCCTCGGACCAGCCCTTTTTTTTTAGTCTATTTTGTAATACGAAACATTTTATAGGTTGCCAATGCCCCAAAAGCGATAAAATTTGATAATCATAGTCGTCAAGAGTTTGAACAGGATTAAGCATCTCCGCACCCTCGTTCTTCACATAGGGTTTCGGGATCTCGACTAGCATCCCGGAAGGGGCATCTTCGGGCATCTTTGCCTGTTTCCACTCACCCGTAAATTTGTGCACTTTCTTCGTGCCCCTCTCATGCAATCTAATGTCTATATGGCCCTGGGCGAATGCTTTTAGAGCAGCCTGAAGGGGCGATATACCTTTGAATATTTTAATTTTATTGCCTTTTCCATTTATCAGGGCAAATTCTTTCATATCTTTATCGGTCGAGATAGTTTCATACATTAAAAGATCG
>Ga0255344_1005461_pt1 | contig 12148 bp, 7 predicted proteins | sample wastewater_treat_5_FD_192414 | JGI IMG/M metagenome (GOLD analysis project Ga0255344, IMG submission 192414) | Wastewater microbial communities from Lulu Island WWTP, Vancouver, Canada - plant18 | ecosystem: Engineered > WWTP > Wastewater > Unclassified | place: Canada: Vancouver, British... | reverse complement strand
TGCCGCGGAAAACAGGCTGAAAGAATTTCTAAAAAGTCTCTGGAAAAACAGGTTTCAATAAAAACCCGGTATTAACTATAACAGGTAGGGACCGGAGAAATGGACTCCTTGTTATCAACAACACTAGTATCAACGGTAACAGGCTCAATGAGGCCCCGGGGCAGAAGCAACCGAACGGAATTCCCTGGGCGTGGTGCCGGTTTTATGCTTGAAAAAGGTAGAAAATTGCCCTGTACTCTCAAAATTGAGTTCGTAAGCAATTTCGGTGATGGATTTATCGCTGTTCATCAGCAAATCTTTGGCATGTTGCAAACGCAGGTTCATCTGAAACTGAGCCGGCGAAATACCTGTGTATTTTTTAAAGGCTTTTCTGAACCAGGAATAACTAACCCCCAGTTGCGAGGCGATTTCTTCGGGAGCCTGGGGCGAAGACACATTTTCACGCATCATTATCCTGGCCTGGTTGATTTTGTCTACTACCGATTTATTACTGACGACGACATTACGCGATTTGTAATACAGCAAACCCAACATATGCCTGACAATTCCGGAAATAATTTGCTGATAGGCCTGATTTTCCTGTTCGGCATAACTGATGATCTGCCGGTAAAGAGAAACAAACTCATCGTTGATGCCTAATTTGAAAATGGGTTCTTCTTTCCGGAAAAAACCTTGATGCACAATAGACCGGGCATGCTCTCCGCTAAAACCTACCCAAAATTCATCCCAGCCTGTTTCTTTACTGAAACTGTAATTATGCCACTCCTGGGGAAAAAGCATAATTATGCTTCCTGTCTCTATATTTGTTTTTGGGACGGAGGCCGATTGAAAAAAACCACTGCCTTTCACTACGAACAAGAGCTGAAATTCATCCAACACCCGACCTTGTTTTGTATTGAAAGCGTAGGAGCTGAGGTGTTTGTTCAAATAAGGATTAATACTGGAATGCGGTTTAATGCTTTGGAATCCGCAAGTGGTCACATAAAGCCCCCACTTTTGATCTGTTTCATTAACCGTCAAGTAATTAAAATGATTATCTTCGCTCAATGCCATCGTATTAAAATTCTAGTTAAGCGCCTAAATGTCAATTTTATAAGAATTTATGTCATTATTTGCAAACAAGTTTTCGTTCAGGTGCTTATTTTTGTTTACTTTGTGACCCTTATTTTTAATACCGGAAATGAAGAGACAAATATACGCTTTTAAGATTGAATTTCAAGCTTTAAACTTTAAATTAAGGTTTTTGCTTTTACTGCTGTTCTTCTTTGTTTTAGAAAGCAATGCCCAAAACCCTTTCTTTAAAGCGAGCGAACTTAGTCAAACCTGGGTGTATTATTATCCCGAACACTGGCCCGAAAATCAATGGGAAAGAGATTTCAAGAACATGGCCGGGCTGGGGTTTGAAGCCGTCCATATGGGCGAATTTGCCTGGGCTCAACTGGAACCCGAAGAAGGCCGTTATCACTTTGAATGGCTGGACAGAGCCATCGATCTGGCCGATAAATACCAACTCAAGGTGATTTTATGCACCTCCACAGCCACTCCTCCAGTCTGGATGAGCAGAAAATACCCTGAGATTCTGATCAAGCACGAAAATGGGAATTACTCCGATCACGGTGCCCGGCAACACGCCTCTTTTTCCAGTCCCAAATACCGGGAGCTGGCGCTCAGGACCATCGAAGAACTGGCTAAACGTTACGGCAGCGACACCAGAGTGATCGGCTGGCAACTCGACAACGAACCCTCGGTGCAATACGACTACAATCCGGCCGCTGCGGCAGAATTCAGAACTTTTCTGCAGAATAAATACCAGACCATCGACAACCTAAACCAGGCCTGGGGTACGGCCTTTTGGAGCCAACTGTACACCAGTTTCGACCAGATCAACATCCCCCTGATGAAACAACAGTTTATGAACCATCATCAGATCCTGGATTATATGCGTTTTGCCGCTCAACAGACGGCCTCCTTTTTGGACATGCAAAGCCGCTGTCTGAAAAAGCACATCACCGTGGAACAATTTGTAACCACCAATTATATTCCCAATTACGAAGAAGGTCATATTGGCTTGTGCAAGGAGTTGGATTTTCATTCCTACACCCGTTATATGGTCTTTGGCGAAAACAAAGGCCTGGGCCGCAAAGGTTTTCGTGTAGGAGAGCCCCTGCGTATTGCCCTTGCCAACGACTTCTTCCGGCCTATCGACAACCTTTACGGTGTGATGGAGCTCCAACCCGGCCAGGTAAACTGGGGCAGTGTCAACAGTCAGCCCTTGCCCGGAGCGGTGCGTTTGTGGTTGTGGAGTGTCTTTTCGGGAGGCAGCCGGTTCGTGTGCACTTATCGTTACCGACAACCTTTGTACGGAACGGAGCAATACCACTACGGCATCGTTGGTACCGATGGCCTGAGCCTGAGCAGCGGAGGAAAAGAATTTTGCACTTATATGGAGGAACTGGAACTGCTTCGTAAGCAATACGACCGGCCACGCGGAGAACTCGATTATCTCTCGAAAGCGGCCATACTGTACAATCACGAAAACGCCTGGAGCATCCGCAATCAAAAACAAAATCAACACTGGAACACGGAAAAACATATTTTAAGCTATTACAGTGCCCTGAAATCGTTTGGTTCCAAAGTAGATGTCATCACCGAATCGGCCGATTTCGAACACTATCCTCTGATAATAGCTCCGGCATACCAGTTAATTGACGACGAACTTGTGGAACGCTGGAAAAAATATGTAGAAGCCGGCGGTCACCTGGTTCTAACCTGCCGTACCGGACACAAAAACCGCAACGGATCCTTGTTCGAAGCCAAATTCGGTGAAAAAATCAACGAACTGAGCGGAACCGAAATGCTCTTCTACGATTTGCTTCCGCCCGAAGCCGCCGACTCGGTCTGCATGGGGACGAAATCCTATGCCTGGTACACCTGGGGAGAAGTCTTCGAACCTGCTCCGGGAACCGAAGTCTGGGCTCATTACCGGGGTGATTTTTATTCCGGAAAAGCAGCCGTCGTGCACAAAAAACACGGTAAGGGCAGCGTTACCTATGTGGGCGTAGACAGCCGCGATGCCGAACTGGAAAAAGCGGTGTTGATTAAATTATACGAGCGGATGGGCCTGAGCCGTCTGGATCTGCCCCCGGGAGTTGTAGTGGAATACCGCGACAACTTCGGCATCGCCACCAATTACAGCGATAAAAACTACGAGTTTCCGCTGCCGGCCCGTTCTGAAATACTGATCGGAGAAAAAGAGCTGAAAACGGCCGGTGTATTGATTTGGAAACAAAAAAAATAATAAACAATAAGCACTATGAAAAAACTGATCTTTCTGCTTCTCCTGTTGCCGGCCTTACTGGCCTGTCAAAAAATCGATTCGCAAAATTTGCCCGACAGGAACAAAGTTCTGGCCCTTATGGAATTGGCCAACAGCCATTTTATGCAAAAATGGCCCGATGTAGCCCAGGAGACTTTTGTACGTAACCGCTACCGTCCCAGCCATATCTGGACCAGAGGCGTATACTACGAAGGCCTGATGGCTTTGCACCAGATCTGTCCCCGCGATGAATATTTTCGTTACGCCTACGACTGGGGTGCGGCTCACAATTGGGAACTGCACCGGGGCAACACTACCCGGAATGCCGACAATCATTGCGCCGGCCAGACCTACATTGCTTTATACAATATTTGCGCCGATCCCGCCCTGATAAAAAACATCAAAATCTCTATGGACATGCTGGTCAACACCCCGCAAAACAACGACTGGTCCTGGATAGATGCCATACAAATGGCCATGCCGGTCTTTGCGCAATTGGGGCAGCTCACCGGCGATAAACGTTACTACGAAAAGGCATATCAAATGTATATGTTTACCCGCAACCGTCACGGCTCCGAGGGTTTATACAATCCCAAAGAGGGGCTTTGGTGGAGAGATGCCGATTTCTGTCCTCCTTATGCCGAGCCCAACGGTAAAAATTGTTATTGGTCCAGGGGCAACGGCTGGGTGTACGCTGCCCTGGCCAGGTATATGGAAATCGCTCCCGCCGACGAAAAACACAGGGATCAATACCTGAAAGATTTCAAGGCTATGTCCAAAGCTCTGCTGGCCTGCCAGCGTGAAGACGGCTACTGGAATATCAGCCTGCACGATCCCGGACATTTCGGAGGCAAAGAGACTTCGGGAACAGCTCTTTTCGTTTTTGGCATGACCTGGGGCATACGCCACGGTATTTTGCCTGCCAAAATCTACCTGCCGGCTGTGCTTAAAGGCTGGAAGGCCCTGGAAGAAGCCGTACATCCCAACGGTTTTTTAGGCTATGTGCAGGGAACGGGTAAAGAACCCAAAGACGGACAACCGGTGGGTTACGACATAGAGCCCGATTTTGACGATTACGGCCTTGGCTGCTTCCTGCTGGCCGGTTCCGAAATCTATAAACTGGATCTGGAATAAAATTATCAGCAACTTTATATTAGAAGATGAAAAAGTTTCTTCTATTCCTCTGTTTGAGCGTGGTCGCTGTGATGTTTTCGTACGGCCAGCGGCTTATGGAAAATCTCGACCGGGGACTGACGGCAGTGAAAGTTTCCAATGGTGTTTTTGTTTCCTGGCGCATGTTGGGTTCGGAATGGAACAACACCCAATACAACTTATATCGCAATGGGGTCAAACTGAACACAGAACCGCTGAGTGTTTCGAACTACCTGGACGAGGGAGGCAGCAATGCTTCGACTTATACCCTCGGATTGGTCAAAGAAGGTGTTGAAAGCCCTGAACCGGGCAATTACGCGGTCTGGAACAAACAATACCTGGAAATCCCCATGCGCCAGATCATCAAAAACGGCATCGACTACGGCCCACTCTACGAACTGAACGATGCTACGGCTGCCGATCTCGACGGCGACGGACAATACGAAATTATTGTCAAACGCATCAACAGCGACTTTTCGGTAGCCAACGACAGTGCCTTCAGCTATTTCGAAGCCTATAAACTGGACGGAACCCTGCTTTGGGCTATTGATATCGGCCCCAACCTGTTGAGCAGCGGACACGTTGAAACCAATATCGCTGCCTTCGACTGGGACGAAGACGGCAAAGCCGAAGTTATCATGCGGGCGGCCGACGGAACCATAGACGGCAAAGGCAATGTTATAGGCAGCCCAACAGCCAATTACCGTCCCTACATCAGCCAATCTGCCAATATGCAGTTTATGACACAAGGGCCGGAGTTCTTATGCCTTTTCGACGGAGAAACCGGCGAGCTGCTCGATAAAGTCGATTACATTGCCCGGGGCAACGTCAACGACTGGGGCGACAATTACGGCCATCGCGCCAATAAATTCTTTTTCGGCGCTCCCTATCTGGACGGACGCCGTCCCAGCATACTTACTACCAGAGGCATCTATACCCGCATAGTGATGCGCGCTTACGATGTGGTCGACAAGAAATTACAAAAACGCTGGCTGTCGGACTTTGACACCAACAACAATTTATGGTCGGCTTACGCTTACCAGGGCAATCACAACTACACCATAGCCGACGTTGACGGCGACGGCCGCGATGAAATCGTTTACGGATCGATGACGGTAGACGACAACGGCAGGGGCCTTTACTCTACCGGTTACGGACACGGCGATGCCATGCACGTCAGCGATTTTGATCCTTACCACCGGGGCCTCGAGATTTTTGCCTGCCTGGAAGCCTCTCCCCACTGGGGAGTTGCCTTCCGCGACGGCGCCACCACAGAAACCTTTATCAAACACGTCCGCGGTGCAGACTGCGGCCGTTGTATGGCAGCCAACGTTACGGACGATTATCCCGGAGCGGAACTTTGGGCAGACGGGAAAATGTGGAGTGCAACTACCAGAGAATTGGTAGGCAGCTCCGGCGGAACACAGAACTTTGCCATCTACTGGGACGGAGACCTGCTAAGAGAAACCTTCGATTACACCAATCTAAACGATGTTACCGGCGGCTATGGCTACGGGACGCCGGCAGTGTTTAAATACAACAAGGGCAGTGTGAGCAATATATTCACTGCCACCGGCACAGCCACCAACAACTACACTAAGGGAAATCCCTGCCTGCAGGCGGACCTGTTTGGCGACTGGCGCGAAGAAATGGTCTTGCGCAGCACCGACAACAAATACCTACGCATCTATACCAGTGTGGTTCCATCGCCCTGGCCTATTTATACCCTGATGCACGACCACCAGTACCGTCAGGCCATTTGCTGGCAAATGTGCGGCTACAACCAGCCCCCGCATACCAGCTTCTTTTTGGGCGAGAGAGAAGGTATTACCGCTCCCCCTCCCCCTTGGATAAGCAACGGTAAAACGGAAGTCGACGGTTTTATCAGCGGTGACCATCAGGGAAAAGAGCTCATGCTGGCCAACACCCAGGGAGCAGAAGTCGAGCTTAGGAGCCAGGTCAGTCCCGCCTCTGTGAATGTTAATTCACCCGGAGACTACAGGCTCTACGGAACAGGGGAACTGCAAGGCCCCATGACCCTGCACAAACAGGGACTCGGCAACCTCACCATCGAAGGAGCGCAGACCTACAGCGGGAATACCGAAGTCTGGGACGGCTTGCTTACACTCAAAGGCAGCTTAGCCGGCCCTCTGTTGCTGCGTCGCTTCGCAGAGCTGGACGCCTATAACTCCTTGGAAGGAGGCCTGCAAATGGAGTACGGGGCCATTTTGCGCCCGGGAGGTTCCGGCAAACAAAGCGCCCTACGTCTGAAGTCCATAAAAATGGACAAGGGAGCCGTGGTGGAATTCAATCTTTCCGACGCCGATTTCGCCTGCGACACGCTGCTTATCCAGGAAAACCTGGAGCTGAGCGAAGGCGCTGTTTTCCGTTTTGTAAAACCTACACCGGACTCTAAACCACAGCCCGGAGACTATCTATTTGCCGTATGTGAAGGCATCGTTACGGCCGAACTGAACAAAATCGTCATCGAAGGCCTGCCCGGCGTCGCCTGCTCGGTGCTAAACCAAAACGACAGCCTGTTTTTGCACGTTGACGAACAACGCGCAGCACAATTGGTCTACTGGCATGGTAAATTTGATCAGGGGATCTGGAATCTGAACAATACCAGAAACTTTTATACCGGGCAAGATACGGTGGAATTTGTTACCAACGACACCGTGGTCTTCGACCAAAATACAAGCTCCAGAGCGGTAAATATCACCGAAGAAGTCATTCCTTCGGAGGTTAGAATTCAAGGCGATTTAAACTATGTACTAACCGGTAATGGCGGCATAGGCGGAAGCTCTTCGCTCATCAAAGAAGGCCAGGGTAAACTCAGCCTGCTCAATACCAATCCCTATACCGGCAAAACCCTTATCAAAGGGGGAACGGTAGAAGTCAGTTCGCTGGCCACTTCGCAGGGAGCCGGCTCGCTGGGCGCCCTGAGTTCGGTGTCGAACAACCTGACCATTCAAAACGGCGCGATACTGAAAACCACCGGCAACATCAGCATGGAAAGCCCACTATATCTGGGGCCCGAAGGCGGTTGTCTGGACATTAGCAACACCCTGACCATGAAAGGAGTTATTTCCGGCAGCACCCTGATTAAACGGGGCAACGGCACCCTCGAAGTAACTGCAGTGAACACGCACAGAAAAACCATCCTCGAAGCCGGCACCCTCAAAGTGCTCGAAGAGCCCAATTTAATCAACGGCTATTTTGGCGACACCCTGGTCTTAAACGGCGGAGTGGTGATCTGCCTGGATGGAAACAGTTCCTACAGCAGAGCCAACTGGAATATAGTGGTACCCGCCGGAAAATCGGCCACCATCTACCTGGACGGACGCTGCGAATACCACGGATCCCTGCACGGCAGCGGCACACTGACCTTGAGCGCCCCCTATGTCAGGAATTATCTTTGCGGCAATTGGTCGGCTTTCGAGGGGGTGGTCAAAGCCACTACAAAAGCCAATTCGAGCTATACTCCTTCTTTTGATTTCAAAAACAGCTACGGCTTGCCCAAGGCCACACTAGAAGTGGTCGCCGGCACCACAGTGACCAGCCAAAGCGGAAGCTTTAAGCTCGGAGCCGTCAGCGGTAACGGAACCCTGGGCGGTTCCAACGCCTGGGAAATCGGTTACCTGAACACCACCAACAGCTTCAGCGGCACCATCGCTTCCGCTCTGACCAAAGTGGGTACAGGCACCCTGCTCCTTTCAGGGGCCAACAACTATGCCGGAGAAACCAACATCAACGGAGGCATCCTCAGGGTAAACAATGCCAACAACGCTACCGTCAGTGCCACAGGAACCGGCCGGCTGAACATCAACAACGGAGGCACGCTAACCGGCAGAGGATTTATAGACAACAACATCGTTTACATAAACTCCGGAGGCCTGTTCATGCCGGGAGCCTATTACGTGGGCGAACTGAAAGTGGACGGATCCATTTATCAAAACCCCGGAGGAGTGCTGGAATTCCGGCTCAACTCGGCCACCTCTCATTCGAGTATAAAAGGTTTGAATGTAATGACTCTGAAAGGCACGCTGCGCATACTGCTCAAAGAGGGATACACACCTTCTCTGGGCGACAGTTTTGAGCTTTGGTCCTGCACTAGCTTCAGCAGTAGTATTCCCGAACTGGTCTTGCCGGAATTGCCGGCCAACCTGGCCTGGGACACCAGCGAACTCTTTACCGGCAGAGGCAAACTCAGCGTAACCGATGCCAACGGCCTGCAGCTCAATAGCTGGGACGAAATGCTCGACATACAGGTGGTCAACATCAACGGACTCACCGTCGCCAGCCTGGAAAGCAAGGCCACCGAATGGGAAAAGGATGTCAAGGAGTTAAACCTGGCCAAAGGCATTTACCTGATCAAACTCCAAAGCGGCAAAAGCAGCCGGATCGTCAAGCACTACCAACCCTAAGCCGGCTTGAGTCTTAAAGCAAGGGAGCAAACAGACGCATAAAGGACTCCACAAACCGTTTTAACCTGGAACGTTTTTTCCATCGTTCCAGGTTAATTTTTTCACAATCCTGCTGATATTCGAGAAATATCTCCTGAGCCCTGAGAGCGGCAGATCGGCCGTAGATAAAGGCCTGCACTTCGAGGTTATCTTCGAAACTCCGCATATCGGCGTTGGCCGAGCCCATAATGCTCAATTCCCCGTCGACCACCATCATTTTGGAGTGCAAAAAACCCCGGGTGTAGAAATAGACCTTTATTCCACGCTCGAGCATCTCACGAATATAAGAACGCGAAGCCATTTGCACCAGAGGCAGATCGGAACGTTTGGATATCATCAGACGTACGTCCAGACCACGGATAGCTGCCGCCTGCAGGGCGCCTGCCAGCGGTTCCGGGGGAATAAAATAGGGAGTCTGAACATAAATGTATTTTTCAGCGCTGTAAAAAGCCTGAATCATAACGTGCAAGATTTCGGGATCGAGGCTACCCGGTCCGCTGGCCACCACCTGCAAAGCGTTGTCGCCGCAAGAAGCCGGCAAAGGAAAATACTCGTCCTCCCACAAGACTTCGCCCGACTGACGCTGCCAGTTAGACAAAAAGACCGATTGCAACTGCACCACCCCGGGACCGGCAATCCGGCAATGGGTATCGGCCCAACAGCCCCAGTTGAAACCATTCACATAGCGGTCGCTGATATTCATTCCGCCAATATATCCGATAAGACCGTCGATGATGATCAATTTGCGGTGATCACGGTAGTTGAGACGGGCCGTCAAGGGCAGTATACGAACTTTTGAAAAAACACGTACTTGTACTCCATTATCTATCAGCTCTTTGAAGTAGCTTTTTTTGGTTCTCCAACAACCCCAGTCGTCGTAAATGATTCTGACCTCCACCCCTCTGGCCGATTTACGTATGAGTAAATCCTTAAGAGCATCGCCCCAGAGGCCGTTCTCAAGTGCGTAATATTCCAGGTGAATAAAACGCTTGGCTTCTTCCATATCGGCCAGCATTTGCCGGTATTTGTCGGCGGCAAGAGTAAAGTACTTCACGTCGTTGCCGCCTATCAGAAGGGCGTTCTGGATGTTTTTGAGCAATTTTACCGGAGCGGTAAAAGCCCGGGGATACTCCTGTTCATCCAGCACCTGGTCGCTCTTGATCAGAAAAGCCTGATCTTTACCTCTGTGTTTCTTTCTTTTATAGGCATACTTCTTGGTAAAATCTTGTCCTATAAGGAAATAAGCGATCAGGCCCAGCAAGGGCAAAAAAATGAGCAACAGTATCCAGGCTACACTTTTGACCGGATTGCGGTTTTCCGAAATAATCACCAGCACGACGCTCAGCACCGTAAGGGCCACCAGAGCATATACAATTTGCTGAAAGACTACGTTCACAACAAAACCTTTTTAAATATATAAATCGCCTAAATTCTGTCATATCGCTTCGAGAACAAGTGTTTAGTCTCGATTACAAAGGCGATTTGATGCAGGCGGTTATACTGAAAGAATAATTTTCGATGTTGCTGTAGCCGTTGGCGGCAATGGCAGCAGCATCCGAAGGATCGTTCGGATTGAGTCCGTTGGCCGTTTCCCAGGCATCGGGAATTCCGTCTTGGTCGGTATCCGGGGGTCTATAACCTCCGCGCAGGGTACCTGTACCTTTGTGCGGCAAGGTCTTTTCGCTTATAATACCGTTGGCAGTGCCTTTGGTTCCGTAAGAAACCAATTCATCGATTAGGTATTGATCTACCTCGTCGCGCACCGGCAGACAGGGCCCTACACTGTCGATAATCCAGGCCAGGGCTTCCTGAGCAGTCGTCATACTCAAAATTTCCGGATGCGGTTGAGGTCTGGCAGTAGAATTGTCCCAGGTAGCCCAATCGGACACCGGTATCGAAGCAGAATATTGATCGGCCGTCATCAGACTACCGTCGAGCAGCCCGTTCCTATTTGCATCGTGGTAATTGCCGGCCCCGTAAAAAGTAAAATTGACATTACCCCTTGTAAACACAGGCGTTGCTCCTTCCCAGGGCCCGTTTATAAAATAATTATTTTCGATGTGCGCCCAGGAGGGCCCTTCGGAACCGCCCATGATGTAGCAGCCGTCGCCCCAGTTGTAGACCACGTTGTTGACGTATTGATTCAGTCCCTTTACTTTGGGATTACGGGTATTATTTTCGATGAAGAGGTTACGAAACAGAGTGACACCTCCTCGGGTCTGAATCAGACCGCCACAGGAATGCGGCTGCAAACCCTGGCCAATAATGGAATTTTGAATGGTAATATTCGTTGGTTCCGTACCCCTATTACCCCAAGAGACCGAAAAGTTCTCGTCTTTGCCCCAAAGCACCGACATATGATCGAAGATCATGTTTTTGCCGTTGGCAACGCCCGCGGCGTCTTTGCCGTCGGTGCCGTCTATCCCCATACGAATACGCAGATAACGCACGATGATGTTATCAGCGCCCGAAAACGACACCTGATCGCCATACACCTGTATACCGTCGCCCGGAGCAGTTTGACCCAACACAGTAAGGTTCTTGGAAAAAACCAAAGCCGATTGCAAACGAATCACGCCCGAAACATCGAAGACAACGATTCGATTGGGCCGGCTGACGGCATCACGCAGGGAACCTTCGCCCGAGTCGTTGAGGTTGGTTACGTGGTAAATACTGCCTCCCCTGCCTCCGGTGGCAAAACGGCCAAAACCTTCGGCGCCGGGAAAGGCCAGTTTATTTTGGGCATTTACCTCTGTTAAACCGGCAGAAAAAATCAAAAACAAGGCCGGAAAAACGCGCAATATCCACTTCATAATTACTTTTTCTGATCAAGGCATCACATCCAGGCCTTCCCATTTCACCTTCCATTGGCCGTTGTTGGGGAAACCGGGATTTTTACCCTCGCTACCGTCCCAGCCGGCACACATCATGGCTACGGCCGTAAGCAAGCCTCCGTTTCCGGGTAGATACACCCGCAAGCGGCCGTCCTGATAATTGTGACCGTTGACCAGGTAGGTATTGGTGCGCCTATCCATAAGCAAGGCATCCACAGCCTTTTCGGGCAGGCCGATACGGGCGGCACACATGGCCGTCATGGGGTAATCCCAGCCCCAGGTTTTGCCCCAGTTCCAGTTGTCCCAAATCCAGTTGAACGTGTTGGTCATAATATCTTCGCGTACCAGTCTCGATTTGGGCATCATCCCCAGAGCTCCCA
>Ga0255344_1005446_pt1 | contig 12174 bp, 11 predicted proteins | sample wastewater_treat_5_FD_192414 | JGI IMG/M metagenome (GOLD analysis project Ga0255344, IMG submission 192414) | Wastewater microbial communities from Lulu Island WWTP, Vancouver, Canada - plant18 | ecosystem: Engineered > WWTP > Wastewater > Unclassified | place: Canada: Vancouver, British... | reverse complement strand
GTTAAATTATCAATTTTTGTCCCGGAACTAATAATTGTTGTACTTAGGGCACCTCTATCAATACATACATTTGAACCAATTTCAACATTATCCTCTATTATTACATTGCCTATTTGAGGAAATTTTTCCCATTCACTTTTTTCATTTTTTACAAATCCAAAACCAGGATTCCCAATTATAGCTCCGGATTTAATAAAAACCTTATTACCTATTCTAACACAATCACGAATAATTACATTTTCTTGTATTATAGAATTATCTCCAATGACGCAAGAGCCTATTATGGAGTAAGCTCCGATGCATACATTTTTACCAATTTTTGCATTCTTATCAATAATAGCTGATTGATGAATACCTATTTGCTCTTTGGTTACAAATAGAAAATTAACTATTTTAGCGTATACATATTTAGGATTGTTTGTTAATATAAGGCACTTTCCATCTGTTATATTATTATCTAACTCAATATTATTGGTGCAAACTATAACTCTTGCTCTTGTCTTCAATATTTGTCTTAATGCATCCTCTCCACTATTTTTTATCCAAACAATAGAATATTCATCTGCTTCATTCAGATTTTTAGCTTTATTAAATTCTATTTTTGTTATATCCCCAACAAAAACTGCATCATTATTAACTAATGTTTTTATATCATCATAATAATACATAATATATTTTTTTATTATATTAATAACTATCTATTGTTAATTATAGCTATATCAATGAAAAGAAAAAAAGATAAAATCTGGATTTTTAATTTCATTTATAGAATGAGGATAATTATTAATAAACCATACTAAAAATGATGTAACATCTATTTTATTTTCATAAAGTATATTAAGCTTATTTCGCATTTCTTCTTTGGGTTTGCTGGAATTGGCTAAATATTCAATTAAATCCCATGCTTCAGAAATGTTATTAAATATATATTGCAATTTGAATCGGTTAGATAATTCTTGGTGAATCCCAATGTGTTTAGCTCTTGAACCAATTATGATATTCGGAGTTCCTAAAATAGCACATTCATTAGCCATGGTTCCACTCTCTCCAACTAATAATTGAGCATAATATAGTACATTATGCATATTCTCAGGTTTTATTTTTATTTGATATTCTTTTAATTCTTCTGGTAAATCTCCTTCTGATGAAATAAAAACTTTTAGATATCTACTTAATTCTTTGACTAATTTTATTTTATTTTCTTTACAAATCCCTTGTTGGCCTATATCATGTGTAGCATTAAAGGCTATAAACCTCACAATAGCATATTTTTCACCTTTTTCTATTCCTAATTCTTTTAAAACATTTTCATCAGGTGTAAATACATTAGGATGTAAATAAGCCAGTTCGTGATAGCCTGGATATTTAATTTCTTTTCTGCCTAAAGAAGGATGAGGATAATCTCCTGTAAGAACAACATCGGTAAAAGGTAAATAAAGTCTTACCTGCTCCATATTAAAAGTGTCTTCAAAAGAAATATGAGGTTTATGCAAAAGAAAAGAGGTAAAAGCTGCTATAGCAGAACCATGACTAAGAAATAAATCTGGTTTAAACTGAACCGCAGTATTAAACATTTGTAACTCATTTTTTATCAGACCTTGTATCTTCCCACCTATACTTTTATAGTGCTTCCCAAAATTTTCATAAATAAAACCATACACTTGAAGTAATCGCAAAAGGAATTCTCTATCTCTACAAGTAAAAAGAATTTTATGACCTTTTTCTTGCATTTTCCATGCAAAATTTTTAAAGAGGTGAACATGCGCTGGATGACCTATATCAATAAGTATTCTCATCTAATCTCAGCAATAATTGATTTTTTTGCATATACCTGTTGCTTTAGTTTAACATTAATTTTCGCTTCAATTGGCAAAAAAACATCTACCTGACTACCAAATCTAATCATTCCTATCCATTCTCCTTTTTTTACATATTGTCCTTCGGTGACATAAGAATCAATACGACGAACCCTTCTGGAAGCAATCTGAACTACACCTACTTGGCAAAAATCGTTTGCAATAACATAAGTATGTCTTTCATTTTCAATTAAAGCAATATATTCTTTTAAAGAATGAAATTTACCAGAAATATGTTTTGAGAGAATTACTTTACCATCTATGGGACTACAGTTTTTATGAACATCAAAAGGCGTCATATTTATTCCAATTTGCCAGCAGGGTTTTGTTATTATATCGGTTTGAGTTATTTCGGTAAGATTAAATATCTTTCCATTTTTGATAGAAATAAAATCCTGGTTTTTTTCTATTTTATTAATATAGATAATATTCCCATCTGCTGGAGAAACAATCTCATTCTCTTTGGCAACTAATTTTCTATTGGGTGATCTCCAGAAATGTAATTGAATCCCTAAATAAGCAAATACTGGTAAACTAATCGTTGATATAGTAAAAGATAATACTGGATGTTCTCTTAAAATAAGACCTATTATGATACCTAATAATGCAACAATAATATTATCTATAAAAAAATATTGAACTCTCATATGAGTTACATATTTAATAAAAATATACATAATGATATTAATAATGAATATATATAAAACTAACCAATAAATCATAATAATTATCCCTAATTATTATCTTCTGGTTTTATATAGGTAGGGAAGAAGCAATAATTGCATTAAAAATGGTTTAGGATCTTTCTTATTTGCTACTGCATTTATTTTTTTATATTTCAAGGGTTTTTTATACAAACCTTTAGATATATAATTAAAAATTGTTGGTAAATCTGTGCCAATATCCTGCCAAGCAGCATTAATATAATTTTGACTTATGATAGGTTGACCAATATAATAATATGATATAATACTTTTAATAAATGGTACCTCTGCTTTTTGAGTAATTATATGCCATTTCCAGAATCTGGGATTTACTTCCAGAAATTTATACTCATTACTTTTACAATCATATTTGAATTCAATTTCACATACACCTGTATATTTTATTTCATCTATAATGCGATTTGCATAATCTAATAAAACTGGAATATTCACAGTTTCAGCATAAGTAGTTGCATTCCCAAAATCAGGTGGATGTTGTCTTTTCCTTCGGACCATAATATAGTTATAAATTTCCCCTTCAACGCTAAATAATCCGATAGAATATTGATTTTCGCTTGATCCTGGGATTATTTGCTGTAGCATTAAATCTTGAAATTTAAAATGTCTTAAGGCTTTTTTGTATTTATAAATTAGATCATCATAATTATCACATACTAATACTTTTGAACCAAAAATATTATAAAAATCTTTCATAATTGATGGTTTTATAAGACAAGGATAACCAATATAACTCTTAATACTTTCTATTTCATCAATTGATTCTGGATATAGCGTATACGGAATAGGGATACCGAGTTTATCAATCCAGGGATAAGTTTGACATTTGTTAAAGAAGATTGATACTTTCTCCCATTTTTCAGTTAAAAGAATAAAATATTTACTTAATTCGTCATAGTTCTCGCTAATAATACGTAAATAATAATCATCAGTTGGAATTATAAGCCAATTGTAATAATTTCTATCTTGAGCAAGTTTAAATAATAAATCTTTGGTCGTATTATAAGATTCGACATAAAATGCTTTACAATATTTTGAATATTTTGAGATATTAAGAGGTTCATTGTCAATAACTACTGAGTTAAAACCCATTTCTCCCATCTGTCTTATAATTCCATAAGCTTGTATATGGCCCCCTAATAAAATAGCTCCCACTACATTTTTATTAACTATTGAATTTTCAATTATATTTAGTTGGTCCATTATCCAATAAATCTAATTAGTTATTAGTGAAATTAATATAAAGGTTCTTCTGTGTCATTAATTTGGTTTTTATAAAATTCTTTGATCTCTTAATTGTTTTTTAAAATATATAATCTATTTTATAATTTGAGGTATCATAAATATAAGTAGTGGATATCATATTATAATTTACATTAGTATCAGTAAAATCCCACCATTTCTCTCTTGATATTTGCGTTGCATCAATAATTTTGTATTCACTCATCTATTTAGATAAAACCTCTTGATAAAGTTGAATAAGTTTATTGGCAACAGATTCCGAATCTAATTTTAAATCAATTATTCTCTGGCGACCATTTGGTTTAATGTCATTATTTAAGACATAATTAATCTTTTCAGCTAATTTATCTGCATCAGAATCCGTATAATAATATCCTTCAGTATTTTCAAATAGATACTCTATATCTCCTACTTTAGTTGCCACAACAGGAATATTACAAGCCATAGCTTCCTTAACTACTACAGGTGATCCTTCCCATTTAGAAGTAAGTAAAAGAAGTGATGCAGCATTAAGATGTAAAGGCATTTCATTGTGTTGAATATTTGATAATATTTGTAATTTAATATCCGATCTTGAACAAGTATTAATAGCTTCTAATGCAAGAGGAAGATTTTTTTCAGTTCTTTGAGGATTAGATGATGATACAAAAAGTATATGCTTTACATTAACATCCAATCCAAGTTGTTTAATGCACTCATATCTATCTAAGGGTTTAAATATATCTAAATTTATACCATTAGGAATAATATAAACATTTTTTCCAATTTTATCTTTCATATTATTTGATTGAACTATCGTTTTATTCCATATATAGTACGCAAAAAATTTATCAATTAAAGCATATAATTGAGATTTATATACATCGCTACCCATCAAAGTCGTTACAATAGGCAATTTAGAAGATAACGCTGCAATTATACCGCAAAAAGAATAATGAGAATGTATAATATCAGGGTTAAATGCCACAATTTGCTTTCTTAATTGAGGAATATTTTTTAAATAACCCCAAACACCCTTACCTATAATGGGGAATATTTTTAATTCTATTCCTTTGTTATTTAAAGAAACAGCTTGATCTTGTATTTGAGGCGAAATACCTCTATTTCCGCTACATATAAAAAGTACTTTCATTTATATATCTTTTTTTATCATTTGACTAGGCTTTATATGCTATATATTTAATTAATTTATTACTCTTTTGTGATATCTTTGATATTTTTTTATTTTACATCAACTCTAATTAAAATATAAAACTTTTAGCATTTAATTTTTATTAAGCATTTTAGCTTTCTTGTAAGGTGAATTGAGTTCTATAGGAGGTAATTTAAGTTCTGGCATTTGAAGTGCATCTACCAATTCAAAATATTCAGGAAAATAATGACCACTATGCCAGATAAGGTTTTTATCCCAGTAACCATTTGAAAAATCGGGATAATCTCCAGATGCGTAACTTATCTCAGCAAGAACAGGATTTTGGTTTTCATCATAAATAAAATCATAATTCATAGATTGAAAATGCAATTTTTCTGATATTTCAAAAGCCATTTCAATCATTTTCTTGTCAAGAGATTCCCTATCCATATCATAGTTATTACTTCCACTAGCACGGAAATCATTTTTTCTTACAAATCGTTTAAAAGCATAGGCTCTATTTCCAATTATCCAAACTCGGGTATCATATTTATTATCAGGTAAAAATCTTTGAAAATAGACATAATTTTTATGACGATGATAATTTGGAAAAGGAGTAGCTTTATAGGTTAATTTATAATATATTGGTCTTAAAAAATATCTGATAATGGTCCTTCTATTATAATTAAAAGCTTTAAATTTGCCGGGAAGATCAAAAAAATAGGGATGGATGCCTCTTCCAAAAGACTTTTTTATAAGGGATTTTGCCTGTTTATATGATTTAATTAGCTTAACATTAGCTGAGCCTGCTCCTCCCTTAAGTTTGAAAACGACAGGATATTCTGCATTTTTAGCCCAATTAAGCGCTTCAATTTTATCCCAAAATATATAAGAATCTATAACAGGAAACCCCATACTTTTCAATAAATAATATTGTTTAACCTTATCATCATAATGCCAGACCGTATTATAATCAGGTAAACAGGGAATATTTAAGAACAGGTTTATAATGGGAATAATTTGAGCTGCCAGAGCAAGGTCATTATCATAATGTCCTATTCTCGCAAGAAATAAGTTTAATTTTTTTATCTCTGTCCAAAAAGAATCACTATTTATATCAAGATCAATATAATCAATGCCATTATATTCAAGAATTTTTTTATAAACATCAAGAGTAGAATAATGCATATTCTTGAAAGGCTTTAGTATACCTACTAACATAATTTATCCTTATTAATATATTCAGGAAAACTTATAATTTTTTAACCGCGTGATTAACATCTTATCATATTCAGTAAATAAATATCTGCTTTTCTCTCTGAATATCTTCAAAAAGCACAAAATTTTAAAACTAATTTTATAAATTTAAAAGTTCTAAATAAAACTTCAGAGTTGATAGATATGTTACTAAGCAATATTGATTCCATATATTTTGAATTTTTTTTTCATAAGAAATTATAAGGTTCATTTTCTCCAATTTTGGGCTGATTTCTACATCTTCCATTAGTTCAATTTGATGAAAAGTTAAGTCATATTTAGATGAATAAATATATATATCTTTCTTTTTTAATACTCACCCTATCTGATTAGTAGTTTGATAAATATATTCAAGATTTAAGTTATCATCTTCTAACAGGGAATAGCCCACACATATTATGGACATATCACTTTCCATAACTGCTTGATGGTAATCTTGATTGGGTTTAATTTTACTGGATTTATATCGTTCTTTAATTATTGTATTAATATCCTTTTCAATAATAGTGGGTAATCCCTGATAGTTAAGATGAACTTTTGTTTTATTCACATCTACTCCAATAACCTGAAACCCATTTTTTGCTAAACAGCTTAAACTTACGTATCCAACATAATCTAATCCAAAAATTGAAATAGTCATTATGGTAAATTTTCCCCATTACTGACGATATTTTGATAACAATAAAGAATCTTTTTCCGGCATCCTCCATCTAAAGATTGAACAACATTCATACCTGGCTTCTCATTTGCTTCTACAATGACAGGTCCATCATCTGTAATGGCTACATCCCATCCAATTATAAAATTATTATATAGCAAATTATGAGCCTTGATACACAATTGAATAGCTTCTTTTAAAAAAGGGATTTTATAATCTTTAAATGTGATACCAGAATCTGGATGTTTACTCAGAAAAGTACAAACTGGGTCTCCAGTATTATATAAACCATATTCCTTTAAGCATTCTTTTTCAATATCTACACCTACATATATAGAGCCACCGCTTCCGGAATCTGTTACCGCAGTACCTCGGGCAATTGCCTGAAAACCAGTAAGATAAACAGGTTTATTTTTATCTCTGATAGTTACAATCCTGGTTGTATTTAAAGCTGAATTATTAAATATTTTTAAAGCTTTATGAGATGTTATCTTTTTTTGAACTAACCATACTCCACTGTTTAATATTTTTTTTAGTTCAGATAATGAATTTTCCTTGCCATTCATAAAAATAACATCATCTCTCTTTTGATAAAGTATAAAACCCTCACAGAATTCTAAGGTAATATTCTTGAAAACAATACCTTCTTCCTTATCCAGCAATAAATCCAAATTATCTATGTCGCTATTATCAGTAGAATAAAATTTGCCCCTTATAACAACTCCATAATGGGGAATGCAGGAAATATTGTTGGCTGAGAGGAAAGAATTCGCCACAAATTTATCCTTCGTTACTACATCATAATTTAATAATGAAATATTGTTTGTTTTTAATAAATGTCTTTCTGCCTTAAACTTAATTTTCAGGAATTCCTTTATACTTATATAATCAGATAAGGATTTGCCTAGTTCATTCAGACCCCAGGCAAAATACATTTTATTCCGTTCACCAAACTTAAAATACCATTTTATCAGATCCCAATATATTCTAAATTTACTTTTTGATGACATAGATTTATTGCTATATATTGAATTTAAAGAATAATCTAATATTTTATATTGGTCATATAGAATTTTTTTGATTTTATTAAAGATATTAGTCATTTTCTGTTTATGCAGTAATAATTATTTGTAACCTATCTTACTCATGGTATTAATAAATTTTTAATATATAATTAAAACCTTAAATTTGCGATTAAATTAAAAACTCAATTTAAAAAATTATTCTAATCTCATACATATATTTATTTATTATTTTCATCATAATCCCAAATTTTGCAGGTTATATAAAATATATGTTAGTCTATTAATTATTAATTTATGCAAATTATCCTATACTGATTATAAGATATAAAATAATTGAATACATAAAGAAGAATTATGTATATCATAAAATTTTTAAGCATTTTACTATTTCATAACTCATTTTTTATTCCTTAATCTCATTATATGCATATTTTATTGTCTTTTTTATATTTATTGTATCTAATAATAACCTCCAATGTTCCTTTTTCATAAAACCTGTTATATTCAATATCAAATATAATGGTATAAGATATAGAGGAATCATGAGTAACCACCATAAAGGAATAAACTTTTTTAAGTATATAGAGATAAAATAAGCAAGGATTGTCCAGGCAATTATAATTATATGACGGATATTATTATTACTTTTTAAACTGACTTCTCCTAATTTATTTGCAAAATATAGAAATAATCCATTTCTGGTAAGATTCAGAAATAATTGATTGGCTGCTAAGCCAATTGCCCCCAAATTTAACATTCCGGGCGCAATAAATATATATATAGAAATAAGAAATGTTACTAGCCTAATAATATTAATAATAACGGCAAGATTAAATTTTCCCATACCGGTAATTATATTACCATAAGGCATACCAACCACAGATATATATGATGCAAATATTAATATTTGAAAAGGAATGATACTTGGCTGGTACTTGTTACCAAGTATTAAAAGCAATATAGGTCCTCCAACGATAGATAAGAGACAAATTAAAGGAAAAATAAAAAGAATAATAAATTCATGATATTGATAAATTTTAGTATTTACGCTTTCCCAATCTCCTTTACTAATGTATCCAGAAAAAAGAGGAAAAAAAATTAATCCTGCAGAACCGGCTAAGGTTAAAATAAGTCCCCCAATTGAATTAGCTGCTGAATAATAACCCAGTTGTGTTGTATTGGTAAAATGTGCCAGCATTAATTTATCACTATAATTTGTTATAGAATCAATAACCGACATAAAAAAAATAGCTCGTCCATATTTAAAATATTGTTTAGCTAATATATTATCATATTTGCCAATTGGATATTCTTTTAATAACTTATGTATAACAGGAATAAAAAGAATTGCTAATATTAAATGCCAGGAATATAATTTTAAGGCTAAATTCTTAACGAAAAATATAACTATTAATATTCTTCCTATATGAAAAATAATGGTTTTAACAAAATTCGGAAGATTTGCCTTTGCCTGCTGTAAATTAGCTGTAAAAACGGTATTAGCATATAGACCATATAATTCAAATGTATATGTTATTAATGCAATAATAATTATCCATTCCAGTTCTTTGCTTTCAAAAGAGTAATGAAAAACATATTTCTGTATCCCAAAAAATCCAATAACAACTACAAAATAAATTAATGCACATATTAATTGCAGCCTTGAGTAGACAGCCATACACTGACTATGATCTTTCCCTTCAGAAACAAGTTTAATATGGGCAGAACCAAAAATTCCATTTATGAATCCAAGGAGAGAAACAAAAGAGGTTGCATATGCAACCATACCCATAACACTAGGTCCTGCAAATCTAGCAACAATAATTCCAGCGACCATACCTACTATCTGAGTTATTGCCATTGACCCATATTGAACAATGAATTTCTGTTTCAGCATCATTTATATTATCTATTTATTTGTAATTAAACCATAACTTTTATTATTCAGGGCAGAAATATATGTGGCATTAGCTGCTGCCATAGTAAATGCTAAAAGATACCGAAAATAAAGAGCAACACCATTAAAGCCCAGTATCTGGCTAGAACTACTATGAATTGCAAAAATAGCAATCATTGCGAGAAAAAAAACAATTCCCCCGTTTCCTATTTTTGTTTTCACTATAGAATTTCGGTTTAGAAGATATATTTTAAGAAGAGTAAGGGCATAACAAATTATCCAAATAGAATAACCAATAACTCCACCCTGCATCAGCATAGTTTGATTACCAACATGAATATCCCAATACTGAAGATATCTATCAGATAATCCCCATCCAATTATAGGGCTTTCTCTAAATACTGCCATTACTGCTGGTCCTCGGATAGAAATACGAGCAAGTGTGCCCCCTGCGGTAGGATCGCCTGCTATTAAAAATTTTAAAGTTTTAAATCTTTCCAGGGCTAACGAAGACTGTAAAATAAAAGAAGGATAAATAATTCTAAGTAAGAAAACAAATAAAATAAGTATTAATACTGTACTTGAAAATTGTTTTATAAAATTAAAACCTCGCATAAAAAATATTGAAGAGAGTAAAATCAAAGATGCAACAATCCAGCCTCTTGTGGCGGATATAAATATTATAATAAAAGAAGTTACAATAATTAAATTTAGATAAGTTTTATTAAAACGTTTATCTTCTGAACATAGATAGAATAAAGACATTATCATACAAAAAAGAGTAAAACCAAACCCTTCGGTAATTCTGACCAGTCGCTCTTCTGCGGAACCTAAAAATCCATACCATATTTCTCCGGATAGAATATCATTAAGGTACTGACCCGTTATCTGGGTATATATCTGAATAAAAAAATTAATAAAAACAAAAGGTGCTAAAAGTTTAAAAGCTTCAGCTAATTTATCCGAATCAGAGATAAACTCAGGTAAAATCAAAGCCCAGAACCAGGGAATAATCATTCTTATAGCAGTTACAATATTCCCAGAACTTAAACCTATTCCAAAAGAATAAAAAAGAGTTATAAAACCATAAATAAGTATAAAGGTCCAGTATCTTTTAAAGATGTTTATATTTTTATCTTTCTTTAATAAGAACCTTAGTAAATAAATAAGAAAAAATAGCTCTTCAAAACCAATCGCTGCTCCAGGTCCTAGACGGTACAAAGGTAACCTATAAATTGTGCTTGAATAACCTATACTAAATAATCTGCCCGGTGCATTAATAACAACAAAAAACCAAGCAAGCCAGAAAACATCATTTTTAGAACGAAAAATTGCTAATAATAACAATAAGAAAATAACTTTAATAAATAGCTGAGGTATACCAAGATGAGGAAAAATATAAACAACTACAATTGTAAATAGAAATGTCAGTAAAAATAAGGTATTATCTTTAGACCAGATAGATAATTTATTAAAAGCAGTAGTATTCATTTATAAGCTAACTTAATTTGTTAGTAAGTTAATACAACATTTATTAATATTTTTATTTATTCACTTATTATTGCAATTATGTATTGTTGGTTATCATTTCATAGGTTGACTTAATAAATTTAGCAGGAACACCTCTACACATTGAATATGGGGGTATATTTTTAGTTACAGCAGAATTGGGTAGTACTATAGAATGCTTCCAAATAATAACCGCTTCACTATTTGTAGAATATTTCCCCATACTATTATTTTTTAATTTCAAAATTTATTTGTTATATAAGGTTGAATAATAATAATTAATATAGATAAAAACTTTCTAATAATCATTTTCGCAGCTCCAGCATTTTATTAAGTTTATTCTTCACTTTATATCCCAAAGGCTTATAAGTAATGTGATATACAGGCACTTCATACCCACCAAAACCTTTTTTAAAAAAGGCAATGTTTGGAATATCCAATCCTAATAAATCAAAAATTTTGAAATTATTCTGAGAAGCATATTTAATTATTTCCCAATAAATTAAAGAACTGGCATTATAGTTTCTATATTTGTAATAAGAACCGCCAAACCAAGATATTATTATATTATCAAAATATAATACAGCCATTGTAGAAATAATTGTGTCATTATAGTAAGCGTAAAAAATTAAAGAATGATTAAAATTATTATTATCCAAAATAGAAAAATAATAATTTTTGTTATGAAGATATAAACCAGTTCTTTTACAAACTTCAGCATAAATATTGAATAACGGATCTATATCTTGAGTATTTTCAGGAATTACTATTTTTACCTTAATATTTGATTGATATGCTTTATTAATATTCCATTTTATCCTATTTTTGATATCTTCCCATAATTCATCTTCCTTAGATTGAGTATTAATGAACAGG
>Ga0255344_1005425_pt1 | contig 12215 bp, 16 predicted proteins | sample wastewater_treat_5_FD_192414 | JGI IMG/M metagenome (GOLD analysis project Ga0255344, IMG submission 192414) | Wastewater microbial communities from Lulu Island WWTP, Vancouver, Canada - plant18 | ecosystem: Engineered > WWTP > Wastewater > Unclassified | place: Canada: Vancouver, British... | reverse complement strand
GTCCTCGTTTACAACAGCGTTATGCTTGTTTTTCAGCAGATTGTTGTAGATAATATTACCAACTGACTGGAATACTCCTATTCCAATGGCATCGCTTTCAATGATATTATTATATATCTGGTTCTGATTGGACTGATCAAGCCGAAGGCCCATGTTTGCAGTATTTCTGAATGTGCAATCCGAGATGACACCGTTACTGGCTTTATACATCCAGATTCCTGTGTCCATCCCTTCAAAAACAACATTTTTTATTACTATGTCCGTTACGGCGGTCCCGGCATTGATGTAAATTCCTGAGTTATACCCGGTCGGAGCGCCCCGAATGGTATTTCCCCCTCCATCAAAAGTCACGCCTGATGCATTAATCTCAAAAATATTAAGTTTCTTATAATTAGTGATATCACGCTTTAAGATATAATATCCAGGTTTTGAAATTTTCGCAGGTGAATAAACAGGGACTGATCCTGCTGGTCCGGTCAATGTTCCCGGGAAAATTGGTTCCTGGCTGATCATCCGTCCTGAACCGGTATCAGGTTTAATAAAGTAATTGCTGGTGTCAAGGACGATCATAACCCTGTACTCACCTTTCTTCAGGTGTGTTGGCATTGCCATGCTCTTGGTATATGTTCTGACTTCCCCAGCTCCAAGCCTTGTATCGGTAATGTCACCACCAATCTGAGTTCCTATCTCATCTTCCCTGTCAGCCCTTACCAGGAATGCTTTAAGTTTATAACCTGGAGCTTCCCGGCTGCCTGTATTCTTTACGGTGATGGTAATAATCAACCGTTCATCAGGGATAGTTCCAAGAGGGATCTCCCCCATTTCTGAGATATCCATCTTAACGGTTGCATCGATGATTGCAACATCAGGACCTGTACTCAGGGTCTCATCGGTTCCAGTTTCTGCAAGAACCTGGCCTGTGACAGCACCGGCCATTAACATAATCAAAAGCAGTGTTAGACCAGTCACCTGGAACTGGTATTGCTGCCGGGTTTTCACTCCTTTTTTTCTCATACGCCACATCACAATTCCCCACATCCCTATTCAATAATGAGCAGTTGGAGAAGTATTGATTTCTGTAAATAAAAAACGTAGTGATATGAGTCATGACATGATATTTTTCTGAGAATGCGAGGAAGGTGATTTGAACACCTGGACCCCTGCGGGAACGGACCCTAAATCCGTCGCCTTTGACCTGGCTCGGCAATCCTCGCTCAAAAAAGGTATGGGTTTAGTTCGCTTCGGGGGATTTACGCCCTTCTATTTCAGAGCGAACCTGACTTTGAAGCTTTTCAAACTTCTCCTGAAGCATCTTTTCCTGTTTTTCTATTGATCTGATCCTTATTTCAAGGGTTTCTATCTTTTCGGAGACTTTTGAGATGACTTCAGCTTTTGGCTTTTGCATGACGACCGTTCCCACGCTGATATATACCGCGGCAGAGTCATCAGTTTCATTCAGTTCTTCAACAGCCTTTCTTGCTTCCTGTGCAGCCATTTCATACTGGCTCTTTTGAGAGAGGATGGTCTGCATCTGTTGCTGCATCTGCTGAAGCATATTTATCTGGTTCTGCACCTTTGGTGAAATATTTTGCATCCTTAACTCCTCCTATTTATTTGTCCTTCCCGCTTTTTTAGTTGTCTGCATCATCTCTTCTGATACCTGGACCAGCCTGAGCCAGGTATTCAATGCAGCCCTGAGCGCAGTCAGGTCATCTGCCTGAACGTGAATCTCAAATGAAGACTCAGATATTACCTTTACCTGGCCATGAGATCTGCCTTCTTCGCCGGATTCCGACTCCGGATAAAGGGACGCTGCAATGAGTCCTGCATCAGGAGTTTCAAAGGTGAAGACTGCTTCATGCCGCATTCGCATATCACCGGATCTTCTCAAGTGCAAGAGTTATGTGTCTCCTCTGTGGGCCGTCAAAGGAGAGAAAAAGGCCATCTTCCAGATCGTCAGTATAAATGACAGGGCACTCTCCAGCATCAAGGATCATACCAATTTCACGGTCTGATGTTTTGATTCCTTTTATCAGAAGACCTTCACGCACTCCGGTCTCATGGCTTTTTACCAGTCGCATGAGACATGGTTCCCCTTCCTGGTAAACCGTCATCAGGATGTCTGATTTTTGCTGCTCGAACACTATGAAGAGATCATGTTCGCATGATATCTCTCTTAGTCCATGCTTTCCCCGTGGCAGGTACCTGGCACCGGTTGCAAATGCGAGATCTTTTGCAATGGCCCTGGTTACAGGAGTTGAACGACGGGAAGTCGTGACCAGTGTCATCTGGCCTTTAATTGTTTAATCGCTGCTCCCCGCTCTTTAAAAAGGATCCGATGACCGCAGAATGGGCAACGGACATTGACATCGATCTCGACCTTTTGTTTACACCGGGCACACTTATACGTCCCAGGCATAGAAGCTTTATGCCTCCTTAACGGTCCGTTCAATGGTACGCAGGGCAACCTTCAGGTTCGGAGTGACAGGGATGTATGCGCCGCCGGCAAACTTGAATGAACACTTTCTACATTCCCATATGCCTGTTCCTATACGTTTTACAGAAATCGTGTCACAGCGGGGACAGGAATGTTTTGCCTTAGAGATCAGTTCCACATCACGAACTCTTTTCCTGATAAACCGGCCATATCTTGCACCAAATCTGCCTGTAGAGCCGGATACCCTCCCCTTTGCCTTTACCATTTTTCTGGCCATATTCAAAACCTACCTAGATGTCCTCTTTTATTTGATCTAAATACACTTATAGTTACTTGATGATCTTTGTTTCAGCATTACCCTGGCTTATCCTGTTAATAAGGTCGTAAAATTCGGTCTGGATTCCTGCCGGTATAACCACCACGCAGATCCACGAACCATCCTTCTGCCATTCGTCCTTTTCAATGACTGCAACGGATGAAATCTCACCATATGCCTTTGGTGCATAATCGGGCGGGATCCTGACTGCAACCTTAACCTCATCAAACTTTATGGGAATGAGAGGCCTGAGCGCTTTCATCGTATCCTTTACCAGCTCCTCAACACTCCTGAATGGATCAATGTGGACTTTTGCCTCTCCCATTGCCAGTTCAATACGTTGTGGCGGGTGCGGATGCCCTGTCTGGGGGTTGACTGCATTACGCGCAATAAATGTTATCACCTGCCTGCGCTTTTCTGCAGTCATTATTTTGCGCTGCTCGGCGGTCAGGTGAATCTCTCCCTTTTTAATTATCTGCAAGGCGATTGGTTCAAATTCCGTGGTTTTGAACACCTTTTTGAGAGATTCATCCGACGCCCGTTCAGCCTGGGAGGCATTTTCAAAGACATGGAGTGCTGCAACTACGTCCTCGACATTGATCTCCTCACCCTGCCTGATTTTTGCAGCCATGTCAGGGTCAACAAGGATCTCAAACCGTTCTCCATGGCTTTCCAGCTTTGCAACAACTGCATCATCAAGTGATATCAACTGCCTGCCTCCTGGTTCTGATTATTGTGGCTGCTCGATATAAGATGCAACCTCTTCCCTGGTCATCTTCCTGAACTGACCTTCTTCCCCGGTGATAACTCCGATCTCAATGGTGTTCACGTCAAACTTTCCTTCTGTTGCTTCATGAAGCGCCTTAAGACCAAGGCTGATGGCATCCTTTATGGAACATTCGTAGGTGTAACCTTCTTCGAATAGTTTCATTACGGCTGCTCTGCCGGTTCCGATCCCGGTCGCCTTGTATTCAAGAAGTGTCCCGCTTGGGTCTGTTTCGAAAAGCCGGAACTCTCCATCAGCCATGCCGGTTATAAGAAGTGCAGTTCCATATGGTCTTGCCCCCCCAAACTGGGTATAGGTCTGCATGTGGTCACCCAGTTTTTTTGCAAGGGTCTCCACATCGATGGGTTCATCATAAGTGATCCTGTTTATCTGGGCCTCAACTCTTGCCCGGTCAACAAGTGCACGTGCATCGCCAACAAGCCCGGATGATGCAACCCCTATGTGTTCATCAATCCTGAATATCTTCTCGATAGAATTTGCCTCAAGAAGGCGCGAGTTAATTCTCTTATCAACTATAAGGACAACGCCTTCCCGGCACTTTATCCCAACTGCAGTAGTGCCGCGTTTGACTGCCTCCCTGGCATATTCAACCTGGTATAATCTACCATCAGGGCTGAAAACAGTTATAGCTCGATCATATGCGGCCTGGTTATTATTCATCATAGTTCAGGTCCTCAGTATCTTCTTTTGTTATGTACCGTGGTATCTCATGATAAATTCCCTTTTCTTTAAGATCTATTCTTCCCTGCATGTCGACGATAACATCACAGGTGATACCAGATACCACGGCCTTCGCGTCTCTTTTGTCAGTGTGTGACCGGATTTTTTCTTTTAACGTCTGGATGGTTCCAGACGTTTTAACTGGGCGTACCCCTGCAGGAATGCCCTGGATCAGGGATATTGCAGAAAGGGCAGTCTCGAGGTATTGTTCTGTACCGCGCCTGCACCTGATAATTACATGGGAGCCTTCCACCTTCATGACAGATGGCCAGACCTGTGCTGCGATACTGTCGCCGTACAGGCTCATGACCGACTCAGCAATGGCCCTGTAAACGTCACGCGATTCAAAAGTCAGGTCCGGGGTAATAACTGCCAGGATATACCTGAAATTTTCACGCATGGAGGGGCGAAGACGCATTTATACCTCCACGACCGGGCCGGACCGGTTTTTAATCCTGTAAATGCTCTCAAGAGATCTCCATAATATCTCTTCTTCCTTCCATACAAGTGAGAAGAGGCGTATCATTTCACGAGGGCTTTTCAGGTGGGTTATATCAGTAGCATGACTGGATAACACAAGTGGAAATTCGTACCTGTTTTGAAGGGTAAAAATTTCTTCATACCTGCGTATGACCTTCTGCTTTGCAATGTCGCGAAGTTCGACAAGGGGCCTTGCAGAGAGATTCACTCCTATCATACGCTCGGCTGCAAGCTGGGCACAGTACCTGTCAAATCCGTCTTTTGGTGATGTGTGCACGTCTGTCAGGACATGAACGCCTGGCGTTGTAAGAACGTTCCGGTTGTATCCTGCGTCTCCTGCCTGGACATATACCAGCTCGTTTTTCTGAATGGTTTTCCCTGCTTCCCTGGCAAGCAGCCTTGCAGGAACACGGGTCAGGTACCTTGCTGTCCAGGCTCTGCTATCACCAGCTCTGCTTTCAGGTGGAATGCCGGCGACAACATATCCTGAAAACCCAAGGCCCTTAAGCTCCAGTGCATATCGTGAGATACTGACTGTTCCTGAAGGGAAAGGAAAAACACAGCCGTCAAAGACGTGCATTGAAAAAAATTATTTGGCCCGGTTTGCATTGGCCCTGATAGAAGGACGACACTTTTCGGTGCCAGTCCCGCGCCTTCGCATACCCCTGCCTTTTACACCGGCACTGGTCAGACCACGCTCGCTACGGCCCCTGTGACCTGGTTTTGAGATCCAGTTCAGGGTTTTGTCATTGATGATGGACGGATGATGCGGGTCAAGAAGGATCACTTCATACCACTTGTTATGTCCGTCTTCCCCCACCCAGTAAGAGTTAAGCACTTCCATGTTCGGGTATTTCCTGCAGACGCGCTCTTCAGCGATCCTCTGTATACTCTTCCCCATGGTTTTTCTTCTAACTCCCATGTGTGCAGTACGACGTCCACGCACGTACCTGGATGCCCGGCGGCCTCCACGACGTACCTTTGCCCTGACTACGATGATACCCTGTTTTGCCTTGTATCCAAGTGTACGGGCGCGGTCGATCCGTGTTGGTCTGTGAACACGGACAATACTTCCTTCACGGCGCCAAACCTGCATCCTTTCCCAAAGGAGGGATTTGACTCCGGTCTCTGCAGGGACCTTCCATGCGTCCCTGACATATGCATACATAGATTTTGTCATGCGGTTCACCAGGTTCAGCCTGAATTTCAGGCTACATTCCTTACGGGACGGATCCCGAAAGTCCATTACAAGTCAATCAGACAGAATATATATCTGCCTCTGATGCCTGTCAGGAAGATCCCGGGGTAGTATTACCTGCCTGTTAAATCTCCCGCTTAACTTTTTCAAGCACCCTTATATCAGAGATGCCTGTGACTGGGTACTGGCCTTTTTCATCCTTCTCCGCCGATTTTACCATGTCCCAGATGGTGAGAAGTGCCGTGCTCACCCCGACAAGTGCTTCCATCTCAACACCTGTCTTTCCGGAAGATATTACTGTAACATTGGCTGTTATTCCTGTATTCGTGTAATCAAAGGTGATATCAATTCCATGGACCGGGATTGCATGGCACATCGGGATGAGTCTTGGGGTATCTTTAATGGCAAGTGTTGCCGCAACTCTTGCAGTAGCAAGCACATTTCCTTTCACGACTGTTCCGTCCCTGATAGCTGCCAGGGTATCAGGCCGGAGGGTTATGGTTCCTGCAGCCACTGCCTTGCGGTAGACCTCCCCTTTTGCGGAAACGTCAACCATCCTGGCACGGTCCTCATCAAGATGGGTAAATTCTGGCATTATTCTCCTTCATGTGTTCTCCCGAAGAGCACTTGAGGTACTGCAAGAAGCAGGTCCATGGCCGTCATCCCATAGCCCTGTGAACCGGTGACGATCTCGCCAGCGCGCCCGGTTGCCCAGGCTCCCATGCAGGCCGCATCAAATGCAGGGGCCACAACCATCAGGGCAGCACAGACTCCTGCAAGCACGTCACCTGTCCCGCCGGTCGTCATCGCAGGTGTTCCGGTCATGTTAAATCTCACTCCCGCCCTGTCGGATATGACATCTACCCGGCCCTTAAGTAGTACTGTCCCCTGTATCCCTGAGGTTTTTATTGCACGTGCCCGCTCCGCCGGAGTGTTTCCTGGACTTTTTCCAGTTATCCGCTCAAACTCCCCTGCATGGGGGGTATAAAGTGACATCCCAGCAACCGGAAGGGGATTTCGCAGTGCATCGGCATCAAAGACTCCTTTCCTGATATGTGGTGAAATCTCCCTGATGACTTCATGGGATCCTGATCCAAGACCCGGTCCGCAAAGGACGACGTCTGACTGTTCACATAAAGGAATAATGATCTCAAGGTCTTCGCTGGTTATTTTGTCGCCTTTTACCGGGACATGAATGAGGTCTGGCTCAGGCAGGCAGCATGGACTTATTACCCGGACGATGTCTGCACCGGCCCTTAGCGCTGCAAGCCCTGCAAGGTAGGGTGCTCCCTGGTAGGGGCCTCCGCCAATTACAAGGACATTTCCCCCGGCTCCCTTGTGACTTGAGGGATCTCTCTCCTTAAGGGTAAGGAGATCACCAGGGCCTGTTCCTATCTCTGCAAGAAGCGGGATTCCAATGCCACAGGTGATCGCCCCTTCAGTCTTTGCACGGTGAAATGCACAGACCTTGTCAGGATGAATGCCTGGCGAGGGGAGGTCTGCGGAGAGGACTGGAGCCGGTGAGTTATTTGCAAGTTCGATACAGGTTTTTAATGGTTCCCTTGCATTGCCCGTTACCCCGGTCCCAAGAAGGGCATCGATGATAAGATCTGTTTCCTGGAAGAGATGGCTGTTATTGATGAGATCATCCCGGCAACGAAACGGGATTGTATGGACGATACAACCTGCAAGTCGGCTAAGCTGTGTTTTTGTTGCATCTGTCTGCCTTCCGGAGTCATGCCAGAGGACTGTGATATCCGCCTCTCCTGAAAGATGCCTGGCGGCCACCATCCCGTCACCACCGTTATTCCCGCCTCCGCAAAGGATGAGAATTCTATCTATTTGGTACTGGCGTGCAACCATTGAAAGCCCTGTTCCGGCAGATTCCATGAGTTCAAGCCCACTGATTCCAAGTGCCCGGGCATTGCAGTCAACCCGTCTCATCTCATCTGCAGAGATGAGTCCCTGCATAACAAACTCTTTATAATCTGCCAGGTCGCCTGGAAATTGCCTGTCCTGCTTCCTGTCTGTCATGATATCCCTGTTCTCACTCTTCGCTCACATTCATACTTACATTCATCCACTCTGACCTTCCACTCCCGCCTTTTCTTCCACTTCTGCTGTCATGTATGTAACTGAATGTACATCCCTCTTTTTCTGATGCCAGCCCAATAGTACCTGAATGAGTTTTTCAGAGGACATCAGGGCTGCTGCTGATGCAGTCCGTTCATGCAGGGAGGTCACGATCATCTCTCATATTGATGCGGACGGGATAAGCAGCGAGGCAATACTGGCCATGGCTCTTAGCCGGGAGGGTATACATGTCTCCACTACCTTTGTCCGCCAGCTTGATCCTCTGACCCTGGACCAGGTGCCTGATGATTCTTCCCTGAAGATCTTCTCAGATCTTGGTTCAGGTCAGCAGCAGATGCTCATGGAGAAAGGGCTGGATCCCTCAAGGACAATAATAATAGATCACCATGTCAGCCAGCCTGCGGATCATGGCGATCCATTCATCGAAGTTAACTGCCTGAACCATGGCCATGAAAAGATGAGTGCGGCCGGTGTCTCTTACCTTGTTGCAAGGGAGATCGATTCGATAAATACCGATCTTGCAAAGCTTGCTGTCATCGGAAATGTTGGTGATATGATGGATCGTGAACATCTTCGTCTTACTGGCCCGGCAAGGGAGATACTGCTGGATGGTATCCGTCATGGCACGGTGGAGATGTGGGAACGGGACCTGAATATTTACGGGATATCCACCCGTCCACTGCCACAGTCACTTGCATACTCTGATGACATGGATATCCCAGGGGTCAGCAGGGATATTGATGGTGCAGCGAAGTTTCTTGAGCGGATAGGAATTACTCCCCTGCAGCCTAACAGGTGGCCGGTCTGGGAGGATCTCTCGTTTGACCAGAAACAACTGGTCTGTAGTGCGGTTATTGAACAGATGGTGGCCCATGGGAAGGATACCAGCCGGCTTTTTTCAGATCATTACCTCTTCCCGGACGAAGACTGGCATCATGCCCCTCTTCGGAATGCATCTGAATTTGCAACCATGCTCAACTCTTGTGGCCGGTGGCAAAGGCCAGAGCTTGGTGGAGCCATCTGCCGTGGTGACAGGGTTGAGGCTTACCGTGAGGCTGAGCATATGCTTAGAAATCACCGGAGCAAGATCAGGGAAGTGATGATGTATATAACCGATACGGGCGTCAGTGAGCTCTCCCACATGCTTCACATTCACGTAGGTGGCCGGTTCCCGGATACCATCGTGGGTATAGGTGCGGGGATGGCCCTTTCAAGACTGAACCCGGAGAAACCTATCCTTATCATGTGCGAGGACTCGCTGGACCCGTCTATGACAAAGATATCTATGAGGACCCGCCCCGAGGTTGTGAAGAAGGGTGTTGATCTCCAGCTAGCACTTGCCCAGGCATGCGAGGGCAGGGAAGGTTGCTCAGGCGGGGGTCACAGGATCGCTGCTGGGGCCTTTATCCCACGTGATCATGAGCGTGCATTTATCGAAGATGTGAACCGAATATTAGCGCAGCAATATGCTCAGTCGTGTCAGGACCATCGCTGATCTCCAGTTTGGCAGGGGTATTGGTAATCAGTTGTTTCCAGACTCCTGCAGATTTATCACGTCCCGCAGAGGGGGAGTACGTCAGGTTCTTCTTGACGAAAGACGCCTTGCAACTCTTCGTGCCCATGACGGCCGCCTGACTCTTGGTCTTGCCGGGGGCAGGCGTCTTTTTGAGGCACTTCCCGGGACGGAAGGAACAGTTGAGGTCATTTCAGATGTGAAATCCTTTATCGCAGCCGGAAAAAACCTCTTTTGCAGGCATGTAGCCAGGGCTGATCCCGGGATTCATGCAGGTGACGAAGTTATCATCATTGACCAGGATGGAGGGTTTATCGCAGTTGGAGAGGCTGTCCTTTCAGGTGCAGAGATGATGGCGTTTGAGACAGGGATGGCGGTGTCGGTCAGACACGGTATACAAAGAGAGGAATAAAGAGGAATAAATTATGATACCAGGAATGAATCCCCGCAAGATGAAACAGATGATGAAACAGTTCGGGATGGATATCAAACCCATAGAGGATGTGCAGGAGATTGTAATTACCACTGCTTCCGGCCGGTACGTGTTTGACCAGGCTGAGGTTGCGGTTATGAAGATGCAGGGAGTAGTGACCTGGCAGATCACTGGTGAGCCAAGGTTTGAAGAGGCTGTAGCGGTAATCCCGGATGAGGACGTGGAACTTGTGGCCGGGCAGGCGGGAGTTTCAGCTGAAGCTGCAAAGGCAGCCCTTGTCGAGACAAAGGGAGATATTGCCGAGGCCATTTTACGACTGTCTTCATGATTGCAGATGGTGACCGGGTAATTCTTTCAGGCAGGGGGAAGGTGTACTTTGCCAGGGCCGGCGAGGGTAGTCTTGGGACTGACCTTGGGATGGTGGACCTGTCCCTACTGACCGGGAAGATGCCTGGTGATGTGATAAAAACAAGGCCCGGGAAGGAACTTGTCATCCGCCTCCCACGTGCCACTGACTTTTTCGAGCAGGCAAAACGGTCCGGGGCACCTATGCTTCCCAGGGATATCGGGCTTGTGATCGGTCTTACCGGGATGAATAAGAATGATCATGTTCTTGATGCCGGGACGGGTAGCGGGGTTGCAGCGGTCTTTTTTGCCGGAGTTGCCGGAAAGGTGACGACCTGTGAACGGAGGGAGGAGTTTTTCAGGCTTGCGATGGAGAATATCAAAGAGACCGGACTTTCAAACATCGAGGTCCTGAACAAGGATGTCCTGGAGGTTAATGGAACTTATGATATTGTGCATCTTGATCTTGGGATAACCAGGGATCATGTTGTTCATGCTTTCTCCCTTGTCCGTCCGGGCGGGTACCTTGTCTGTTATACACCTTTCTTTGAACAGATGGGTGTTGTTGTTGATACTGCATCAGGGCTTTTTTCAGAGGTCACTGCCCATGAGAGTATTATGCGGGAGATGGACCGGAGTGAGAGGGGGACAAGGCCTTCGACAAAGGTTTGTCACAGCGGGTACCTGACGGTTGCAAGAAAGTGAGCGTGACCAGTTTATCCTTTAATTATTAATTATTAATTATTATTGATGTTCCAGTAATTCCTGTTATTTGTCAGATGGGTACCAGCAAAGGAAATACCTCACAAGGATTATGCAGGATTGGAGATTATACATTAGGTCAGATTGATCATGTCTGATCCAGTTAACAGACAATGCCATATTTATGTCAAGGGCAAAGTTCAGAGAGTCGGGTTTCGGGATAAAGTTGAAGATATAGCATATAATCTTGGATTAACCGGGTATGTTCAAAACCAATCTTCAAATGATGTTGTTATTGTAATAGAAGGTGAAGATGAAAAGATCAACCAGTTTATTCAACAGGTCAGGGATGTTCCTCCTCCAGTAAAGATCAAATCTCTCGATGTTACTGAATATCCTTATTCAGGAGATTATTCAGAATTTTCCATCATAAGAGGGGAGGTGATGGATGAATTTGCAGAAAGGTTTGATACTGCAGTTCATCTCCTTTATAGCATCGATCAAAAGCAGGACCAGATGCTTGACAAACAGGACCAGATGCTTAGCAGACAGGATCAGATGCTTGACAAACAGGATCAGATGCTTGACAAACAGGATCAGATGCTTGACAAACAGGATCGGATGCTTGGCAAGCAGGATCAGATGATTAGGAAACAGGACGATGTTATTGGAATTCAGATTGAAACATTAAACGAGATTAAAGGTGTCCGATCAGATTTCCAAAAAACATTTACCGAAGAATTAATGGAGATCAGGGGCGAAATCAGGGAACTTCGTTCAGCTATGATGGAGGCTGGCTATTTAAAGAAAGCGGATGTACGATAAAGGTTTTCAAAGGGCATCCATAAAAGCCCGCTTGTTTTTTTCATTTTCACCTCCGGAGTGATTGCAGGTATATAACGGATGCAGGAAGATGGTTATTTGAAAAGAATTGAGATGATGTTATTTCATGCGGGAAGAATCAGAATGTTTTTGGCCGAAAGTCATTATCATTAATTATTGATGCACTTTTACCTGTTGCCCTGATTGCAAGAAGTCCGCTGTTTTGTGCATGACTGATAATATTCTCTTCGGTATGGATGAAGGCCACAGCCCCGTACACCTTCTTTTCATGAAACTCAGGCAGCCATTCCCTTACATGTTCCAGTTTTGATATGAAATGTTTGATATCTTCAGACTTCAGGGTTGTC
>Ga0255344_1005422_pt1 | contig 12222 bp, 11 predicted proteins | sample wastewater_treat_5_FD_192414 | JGI IMG/M metagenome (GOLD analysis project Ga0255344, IMG submission 192414) | Wastewater microbial communities from Lulu Island WWTP, Vancouver, Canada - plant18 | ecosystem: Engineered > WWTP > Wastewater > Unclassified | place: Canada: Vancouver, British... | reverse complement strand
TAACATTGATACTAATAGCATGGCGGTATATTCTCCGGCTATGCGACCTAGATAATTTTTACTAAAATACAAGATGAAAATAATAGATACTCCGACACGTAAAATTTGCATTATAAGTTGCCAAACGCCTGTGCGAATACTTAACTGTTGTGCATTATTATATGTTACAAAAAAGTTCAATAAAATAGTAGAAAAAATACCAATCGGAATCCAAACAAAAACATCGCTGGGTAGATTTACCGTTTTCAGTAAAAGATTTTTAAAAATTAATAACAAAACGAATCCGATAACAAAAGAGAAAAAAGACATCCTCAATAAAAACTGCATCAAATTTTTCTTATCTAACTTTTGCTCAAAATAATAGCGATAAAAACCGGCATATAAATTCAATGAAATTAAAACGGCTAAAAAACGTATAGTATTATTATAAACCTCATATATCCCAAAATCATCTGGAGATAGCAATTTTGTAAAAATAGGAATCGAAATTACTGTAATTACTTGCGTCAAAGCCAACGACAGTAAATACACAGAACCATGCCTCAACGTATCATAAAATGAAAGCTGCTTGATATGTTCGATTATTTTCTTCAAAATATATTCTTTACTTCAACATATTTGTATATTATTTAATAATCCACTTTGTAGGACATAAGTCGATTTCTTCTGTTTTTACATTATTATCCCAATGCTTTGGAACTATGATCATTTTATCGGGATTGGGATTCAGCCACGCTGCCCACCAACTAAAAGTGCTATTAGCAATAATGTTGTGTTTACAATTACTCATCATATAAAAATCGCTCAAAATAGATTTCCCTTGCACCATTGTACTATTAATATCCCATTCCATTTCTCGATTCACCCATTCTGCATCATCCGTAAATAAAAAGAAATGAACCTCCTCGCCTAGCTCACGTTTTACAAATTCAATTGTTTTTGCATAATAATCTTTTGAACATAATCCATGTGCTTCCATTGATGATAAATTTCGGATATAATCACATCGGCGAATATGCACTGCCACCGAGAGTTTGTTTTTCATATCGTCTAACCATTCATTCGCTTTCGGAATATATTCCTCTTTTAAGGTTAACTCCTCTTTCAAAATATCTGTAATGGGCTTAAAATATTTATGGGATTGAAAGTATCCACTCAAATAATAATTACCTTTCAATTCTAACACTTGCTCATTATACCCAAACCCTTCATACTTATACTTTTTATATTTATGGAAAGGGACAATTTTTGAAATTAATTTCTCTGTTCCCGAATATTTTCCGGCATGAAAATCTTTAAGCAATTGCTCCTCAGCAATTTCAGCTTTAATATTAAATGCACCCAATTCGTATTTCCACGCTGGGCGATCAGCTTTAAAATCAAAATAGGAAGTATCTAAAAATAATTCTGAATTATTCAGATGCGCTAAATGTCTGGCGGTGGCATATTGGAATAATTGATTCCCTAATCCACCCTTTAATCTTACAATTATCATTTTTTTATTGAATACGAATTTTGTATTTTGTCGTAAAATTACAAAATGTTATTCATAGGATTAGGAAAAGGTGATATTACTGCATTTTTTAAAGGTGTAGGACTTTTAGGATACGGGCTACCCCAACACTACATGGGGGATATTGCTTCGCCGCTTTATTCAAGAGCATATATTTTTGAACAATTGGACAAAAGTCAAAAAGTATGTTTTGTAAACTGCGAATTAGGCTTCATTACGCCATCGCTCAAGCAAGGTGTTCTAGCCTATTTAAACAAGCACCACGCTGATTTACAATACAATACCAGCAATTTATTGCTATCCGCGCAGCATACACATTGTGGTCCAAGTGGATATTCTTATCATGTATTATTCAATATGTCCACGCCCGGATTTCACCAAGGTATCTATGATAAAATTGTAAATGGAATTATTGAATCTATTTTAGAAGCGGAAAAAAATAAACAAAAAGGAAATATACAAATAGGGAAAAGCACGTTTGCACCCGATATTCCTGTTAGTTTTAATAGAACTATAGATGCCTACAATACCAATCCGGAAGTAAGCACCAAACTTTCTTATGAAACCCGTCATTTGGGAGTTGACAGAGAAATGACCTTATTGCATTTTATAGCAGAAAATGGGCAACCTTTGGGTAGCATAAATTGGTTTGCGGTGCACACCTCCAATTTGCCAAATAATTTTTATAAAATCTGCGCTGACAATAAAGGATTTGCAGCTACCTATTTAGAAGAAAATTTCAAAAAAGAAAACTCAAATTACATTGCAGCTTTTGCACAAGGTGCTTGTGGCGACGTATCGGCGCGCGTGAAGTATAATAAAAAACTATCTGCACAGCGCGGAAAGTGGGAAGGCTATTTCCCCGATGATTTAAAAAGTTCTAAATTCAACGGCAACCTGCAATTTGAAAAAGCCAAAGAAATAATTACTCAAAAAAATACAACCATTACCGATGAAACAATAGACAGTATTTCTGTTTATGTTGACTTTAGCAATATTGATATCGCAATCAAATTCACCAATGGCACAGCGGGCTGCGTTACAAGTCCATCGTGTATGGGTGTAGCTTTTTTAGAAGGCTCAATAATGGACGGCCCTGGATTACCTTTATTCTTAGGTAAATTTGCAAGAAAATTAGCCCAACATTCCAGAAACAGCGAATTAAAACTTGCTAGAAAAAAAGGAGGTGAATACGAGCAATTCATCCAACGGAAAAACAAAGCACAAGCTGTAAAAGATATTGGCGTAGCCAGCGGCGAAAGAATGTTTTTAGGGAATTTAGCTCCCGAAAAAATCCCACTTCCAGGGTTTGTAGATGAAACGATACTAAACATAAAAAAATTAGCCAAACAAGGTGCTTTTGAGTCTTCAAACCCATGGACACCGCAAGTGCTAACCTTACAAATTTTAAAAATTGGGAACATCGGTATTTGCGCCTTTCCATTTGAGATTACAACAGTAGCCAGTTGGCGTTTGAAAAAAACATTAGAAGACGCCCTACAACCAAAAGGAATCGAGTTTGTTATATTGGCACCTTATTCTAATGAATATAATGGATACATCACCACAACTGAAGAATATCAATTACAAATGTATGAGGCAGGGCATAATGTTTTTGGGCAATGGAGTTTAAATGCACTTCAACAGAAATTTACAGAACTTTCTGAGGAATTTATAAAAGCTAAAGAAGATAGAAATATTGAAAATGGTGTGCACCCAGAAATTTTTACTGAAAATGAATTAAAAAAGCAAACCTATATCCCAAGTAATAGAGCAAAAAAGCAAAATAAAACAACATAAATTATGCGTAAAGTATATAAAAATGCCGAAGAAGCACTGCATGATGTAACGGACAAAATGACTATTATTTTAGGTGGATTTGGTTTGTGTGGTATTCCTGAAAATAGTATTGCCGCATTGGTTAAAAAAAATGTAAGAGAATTAACTTGTATTTCCAATAATGCCGGCGTAGATGATTTTGGCTTAGGATTACTTTTAAAAAATCATCAGATAAAAAAGATGATTGCTTCTTATGTTGGCGAAAATGCAGAATTTGAACGGCAGCTTTTACATGGCGAATTAGAAGTTGAATTAATACCTCAAGGAACTTTAGCAGAACGCTGTAGAGCTACAGCAGCCGGCATTCCGGCATTTTTCACGCCGGCAGGTTACGGCACAGAAGTAGCAGATGGAAAAGAAATGCGCGAATTTGACGGTAAAATGCATATTTTAGAACACCGATTTCATGCTGATTTTGCTATTGTAAAAGCATGGAAAGGCGATACCAACGGAAATCTAATTTATAGAGCGGCAACACGAAATTTTAATTTGCCGATGGCGGGTGCCGGAAAAATAACAATTGCCGAAGTGGAACACTTGGTGCCGGCTGGCGAATTAGATCCAGACCAAATACATACGCCAGGAATTTTTGTGAAAAGAATTTTCCAAGGTGCGCATTTTGAAAAAAGAATAGAAAAAATAACGGTGAGAGAAAAAGGAAATTAGTGAATGGTGAATAGTGAATAGTGAATGGTGAATGGTGAATAGTGAATGGTGAATGGTGAATAGTGAATGGTGAATGGTAAGTTTGATAAATCGAAAAACAATCTTATGTTAGATAAAAACGGAATTGCGAAAAGAATTGCACAGGAATTACAAGATGGCTTTTATGTAAATCTCGGAATTGGTATTCCTACTTTAGTGGCAAACTATGTTCCGGAAGGGATGAATGTCACTTTTCAGTCTGAAAATGGAATGTTGGGTATGGGGCCATTTCCGTTTAAAGGCGAAGAAGATGCCGACGTAATAAATGCAGGCAAACAAACCGTGACCATGCTGCCGGGTGGCGTCTATTTCGATTCGGCTACCAGTTTTGCCATGATTCGTGGTGGACATGTGGATTTGACAGTTTTGGGTGCAATGGAAGTATCAGAAAACGGAGATATTGCCAATTGGAAAATACCCGGAAAAATGGTAAAAGGAATGGGCGGCGCCATGGATTTAGTAGCTTCCGCCAAAAATATAATTGTAGCGATGCAGCATGTAAACAAAGCTGGCGAAAGCAAGTTATTACCACAATGCACACTTCCACTTACGGGTATAGGTTGTGTAAAAAAAATAGTAACGGAATTAGCGTATTTAGAAGTAACAGAGCACGGCTTTAAATTATTGGAACGCGCACCTGGCGTTTCCGTAGAAGAAATACAAAATGCAACCTTAGGGAAATTGATTATCGAAGGCAATATTCCCGAAATGCAAATCAACTAATTACAACAACGGAACATCAATAAATAATTTCACATTTCCATCCTCTCCTTTGGAGCGTTCTTTCATGGCATTTAATTTATGTTCATCATTACAAATAATCAAAAATAGATATTCATCATTCAAAACGCTCTTCTTTATATTAAAATAGGGATCTCCTGAAAAGGAATTAAGGTTTGTAATTTTACATTTATGCTGCTTATTATAATGCGAAGCAATCCCTTTTAATAAAATTTCTACGTTTTTTGGAGTACCTACAATCATTATAGGATACAAAATATTATCCGTAAACGCCATCTTTGCCAAAGCTTTAAATAATCCTTGTGGATTTTCTAATTGCAATGCAAAATATTCACCCCAATTAATTGCAAAACAAGCGGCATCCATATTGCCGTTTTCATCCGGCACCATATATACGCGAGACGTTTTTGAATAAGACAATACCCTATCGATTATATTTAAAAATTCATCTTCAGTATTGACATGAAAAAATGTATATTTATCTTTCTGTTCTCTTATTTTTTGATAGAATTGTTTTAGCTTTTCTCTATCTTCAGAGATATCTATACATTTTTCAAATGACTTTTTACTTCCAAAAAATTTATTGATTTTGGTATTATTGGTAAATGCCCATTTTTCATAATGCTTTTCATACAGTTTTGTATTTAGCTCTAATGCTTCATTTATGGCTTGATTTTCTTTTCCCATTGCACCATAAGTAAATGCAGTATTTTTATCTACGCCTACAATACTATGCATAATGCTAAACATCAACGTAAAAATTTTCTTTCTACGATAAACTTTTTTATTGTCTTCCACACGTTCACTAACCCGAAGCATGTTGTAATAATATCCGTCATATCTGGTGTTATCCTGATAAATATCCATTTTATTTACATGAATATATCCAACTACATTAAATTCTCGTTTCCCGTTGGCATTTAGTCCTTGCGGATGTAAAACCAATACGACCAACGCATTATTATTGATAGACAAAACAGAGTTGGGGAAATTGTGGAAATATGCTTGAAAGGCAAACTTACCTTGTCCGCTGTTATTAATATGTTTTTCAGGAACTGAAATAATATCTCTACATTGATGAAAGAAATACTGTGTATCGGGAACATACCCCAATCCATCTAAAATATCTCCCATTCTTGGTAAAAAGTTGATATCGGTAACTACAATTTCTAAAGGTTCTTCAAAAATATCGTATGAATCTATATCCATCAGTTGGTAGGAAAAAGTATCGTCTATATTTTTCTCTACTCTTTTATAATTTCTCTTTTGCATAAGTAAATTTCAAAGCAAAAATATGTTTGAATTTTGATGTTAGATATTGACTTTCAAAAAATTATCATTGCTTTAACGCAGTTTTACCTCATTTTGATAAAAATACCGATTTATTAGTAGTTAGTAGTCAGTAGCATTTTCAGCCTATTTTAATGATGTAATAAAAAAATACAAACACTTGGTATTTTTAGGCGATGATTTTATATTGTTTTCCGGGTAAAGATGCAACCACTCCTTTCATTTCTAATTGCAATAAAACACTGGATAAAATGCTCATTGGAAATTGTGCTTGTTGGGTAAGCAAATCTATATGTATTTTTTCTTGTTGTTTCAAGATGGTATAAATTTTCTCTTCTTGTTCATTCAAATCTAAAAATAACTGCGGCTGAATTAGCGAAGCTATTGTGTCTGTTTTAGCTGAATCCCAGTTCATGCAATCTATAATATCTTTTGCAGAGGTAATCAATTGGGCTTTATGGTTTTTAATTAAATTTAAACAACCTGCCGAATACTCATCAGAAATTCTACCTGGAAAAGCAAATACGTCTTTATTGTAATTATTGGCAAATTCTGCCGTTATCAATGCACCACCCGATGCCGCTGATTCCACTACAATTGTGGCATCAGTCATACCTGCAACAATACGATTTCTATCAGGAAAATTTTGTCTATCAAGGTTTGTACCACTTCTATAATCTGATACTAAAGCTCCGTTTTCTTGCAATTTTTCTGCAATGTTTTTATGTTGTGCAGGGTATAATCTATCTAATCCATGTGCTAAAACCGCAATATTTTGCATTCCTACTTTATTGGCGGCTTTATGCGCACAAATATCAATCCCAAAAGCCAAACCGCTCACTAAATTTACCCCATATTTAGAAAGCTCTATTATCAGATTTTCGGTAATTTCTTTTCCTTGTTCTGTTGCGTGTCGGGTGCCAATTACATTTACAAATCTTTCTTTATTAAAATCAAAATTCCCTTTACAGTATAAAATCAATGGCGCATCAGCGCAATTAAGCAAGCGTTTGGGATAGCGTTTATCAAAATAAAATAACGCCTGTATATTATTCTTTTCAATAAACTTCAATTCTTGTTCAGCTTTTATAAAAGCTTCTTTAGTATTTTCAAACTTAGCAGCTATTTTTTGCCCAACACCGCTTATTTTCTGCAAGCGTGCCGATGACATTTTAAATAATTGTTCTACCCCTCCAGCATAGCTGATTAATTGCTTTGCATTATTATCTCCTATTCCCTTTATTAAGCTTAAAGCAATTCCAAAATACAACTCATTATTCATCGTACATTGAGATACGAAAAGAGTAGATTTTCCATAAAAAAAAAGAAAAAAATTAAAAATCGGTGTAGCGGTTAAACATATTGGTACGGAAACTGATTCCCATAAATAAATTATCTTGTCTGATATTTGTATTTTTTACGTATCTATAGTTTACAAATGCTTCAATAGCTAAATTAATTTTAGGATTAATTAAATAACCGCCACGGGCTTCTACATTTATCAATCTTGTTTTTACTCCTTGCAAAAAGGTATTATTATAAGCTGTGCCTAGGTTTGGCGCAATTAAATAATCTGACAAAAAGATATTACTTCCATTGTGTTCAAAATTTGCATCTCTACCTTGTACTGCAAATTGCAATTTGGCAGAAGCTGTCCAATGTTTATACCAATAATTAATAAATGTAACCGACTCTAAAAAGTTGGCACCTAATGGATGAGCTAAAGATTGATTATAGTTGGTATAACTTTGTTCTGGTGCTTTATGTGCATATACGAATGGGCGCACGAGGTTCAACTCCGTTTGAAAATCTAAGTGTTTTACTTTAAATAAATCATATCCTTTATAGCCAAATTGAGCGGCTACTTTAGTTCTATAAAAACCTTTTCCTTTTCTGGCAGCCGCTACATCCATATCATCTAACATGATTTGAGTATAGAAAATTTGTTTGGGCGAGGCTTTAAATTTCATGCCAATACCTAACACTACGTTATCTGGCGAGCCTAAAGCAAACTCAACGGGACGGATAAATGCCACAGGAATAAGATAGCTGACTTCCATTCCACGAACTCGGTTGGAGTCGTTATGATACCAAGTTACGCCTTCAAAGAAATTGAATTGCATCCACTTTGTTACATCTACCGACACTAAATGGTATGAGCCATATTTTGTTTTAAAATGCGATGGATTATTGTCAATATTAAAACCATTTACTTGTCCGTATCTCATTACATTTAACAAATAAACATACTTTATACGCCAAAAATTGGTGGTTAATTTTAAATATGGGTTGTTAGAGGAATTATCACTTAGAAATAAGGAGCGATAGCCTTCCCCCCAAAACTGCTTATCATTACCGATTTGGGCGTTAAAATATTTATTTGGCGAATACGACAAATAGCCCGAAAACATTTGAGAATTTATTCTATTGCCTTTAAAATTTGCTCTGCGGTAACCTGTAAGTACGCCGTATTCAGCGGCATAGTCTGCTACTTGTCTTAAATAATTTTCTGTTACACCTTGGTAAGTAAACGACAAGGAAACTTTACGCCCTAAGTTAGCTTCAAATTTCACGCCATAACCTGCGGTATATCTTAATTTTTTTGAGTTAATATCATAACCTACTTGCATATCCAATACCGGATTGACGGCAAAATAGAATTTTTGGCGTTTGGTAGATGCGGAAATAAAATCGCCGTTTAGCAATCCAAATCGAAATCCATGTTTGGAAGAATCCGTTATGAAACCTAACTCTTGCAGCGCCGAATCACCAATTGCTGCTTTTACTTCTGCCATATTGTAAGGCTTTGAAGCCGTAATGAAATGGGAGGATGTATTGATATATCGTTCTAGCCGATTTTGCATCTCATAATTCAAAGGAAAATTGAGTTGTTGTGCAAAAGCGACAGACGCTATTAGAGTACAGATAAGGAAGAGTATTTTTCTCATGATAAACCGTTCGCTAAAATAAACGTTTATACTTTAATAAAGTAGATATCTTGCAAAAAGTTACGCCCAAAAATTAATTTTGGAGTTTTTTACACCTAATTTAATATTTTATGATTTCTTTAAAGAAAAATATACAACTTATTAATCTATATCCTCCTTACTTAGGTTCGGGTATTTCAATAAAATCTGTGAATGAGGAATTTACAAAAATAAGTGTGCAGTTAAAAATGCGATGGTATAATAGAAATGCAGTAGGTACGCATTTTGGCGGCTCTCTTTACAGCATGTGCGACCCTTTTTATATGTTTATTCTAATGGAGCATTTAGGAAAGGATTATATTGTTTGGGATAAAGCCGCTACTATCCATTTTCGCAAACCTGGATTAAAGACGGTAAGTGCTACTTTTGAAATTACAAAAGAAGATATTGCTTCAATAAAAGAGCAAGTAGATAAAAATGGTAAAGGTGATTTTACTTTTACCACAACTATTAATGGTGAAGATGGTGCGCTTGTTGCAGATGTAGAAAAGGTGGTATATGTGCGAAATAAATTACATCAAAAAACGGAAAGAACGTCATAAATATAACGCCCTTTCCAACACCACAAAAAATAATTTATTGTAATACTTCGCTTCAAGAAAAAAAATTCCTTCCCGCTTTATATCGTAAGACAAAATTCAAATATCGTGCCAACTAATTCGCTTTTTTAGCTAATTCTATTATTTTATGATAAGGGCAACTTGACGATGACATTAGTTTATCAGGGCCTAATGTTTCGATAGTGTAGCCATCAGGATAGGCTTTATGTGGGTAGTCTTTTGTGCGGATATAGGGATTTTTTTGTGGAAAGAGATTGTTGATTTTACTTCTTGTACGCAATACTTTTTCTACTATATTCCGCAATGGTTTTCCGGGCTCTTTATACTTAAATGCCTTTAATAAATTGGGCTGCATTACAGCATGTAAAAATGGTCGTGCTGGCGCATACATATACTTTGGCAAGTACCAACTCAACATCAAGTTCTCAGTGATATTAGATATTTTTACATTTGCTTCCGAATAAACAAAATTTTTCGCTTCGTAAGCATCAAAAAAAAACCTAAAAGCTAAAATAGAATCGGGGATATTTTTAATATGCATTTGCTCCCCTATTTCTTTCCATACATAAAAACCAGCAAGCTCTTCATTGCTCGTTAATTTTCTATAACCGTATTTATTTATCCAATCAGAAGTACCGAATAAAATTGTTCCTAAAACATACAAATAATCATCGTTACTGATTTTAAAATTAGAATGAATCCAATTCAATTGTTGCAATGCTCGCCAGCCTTTTCCCTTTTTATCCTCTAATCCATTTTCAATTATTTCGCTTAATAAAATATCGGTATCGTCGTATCTTTTTTGTGCGTTATTTGTAAACTCTCCTGAACGAAATAAAGTATTGGAAATGGAAGGAACTGCATACGTTTTATACAACGACAACTCTAAAGCGCGATTAAAATCCCAAGGAAACTCGTAAAACAATGACAAACGAACTATTTCCCAAGCATCTTTTTTGGCATCTAGGATTTCTATTTTTCGAAGTGCTGCTGTTTTAAACACAAGTGTTTTCTTAAATTTATAAAATAAAAATGAAAAACGCCAACCTTTCGGTCAGCGTTCTTAATTATACAGTAATTACTATTACTTATTAGGTTGTGGAGTTAGGCGCAAATACGGCTTAATTGTTTTAAAACCTTTGGGAAATTTTGTTGTCGCATCAGCATCGGAAATATGAGGAGCTATAACAACTTCATCACCTTCCACCCAATTTACTGGAGTTGCAACGCTATAGTTTGCTGTTAATTGCAAAGAATCGATAACACGTAAAATTTCATTGAAATTTCTGCCTGTAGATGCCGGGTAGGTAATAGTAAGTTTTATTTTTTTATCTGGTCCAATAACAAATACGCTGCGCACAGTAAATTTTTCTGAAGCATTCGGGTGCATCATATCGTACAAGTTTGCAACTTTTTTATCTGGATCAGCAATGATAGGAAAATTCATCGTCACGTGTTGTGTTTCTTCTATATCTTTTACCCAACCATTGTGCGATGCTAAGTCGTCCACGCTTAATGCCAAAACTTTTACATTTCGTTTGGCAAATTCATCTTTTAGTTTTGCGGTGTAGCCTAATTCGGTGGTGCAGACTGGCGTATAATCCGCAGGATGCGAAAATAATACGCACCAGCTATCGCCCAGCCATTCATGAAAATTAATAGGTCCTGCTGTGGTTTCTGCTGTGAAGTTTGGAGCTTCGTCGCCTAATCGTAATGACATATTTGTTGATTTTAGTATTATGAAAATAAATTACACCTTGCAAACTTACAGAATTGGGGAATAAACTTCCAATAAAAAGAGAATAAAAAAAAGTGTACTTTTAGGAAAAATAACAATTATGCGCACTATTCAAATGACTCAAACTTTTAATGCACCACAACGTGAAATATTTGATGTCCTAAGCAATCATCATAATATGGGTAATGTGTTAAATGCAAATATTGAAAGAATACGAGATGCCGATGGATTAGATCCTAATGGATTAGGCTCGGTGCGTAGTATAAAAATTGGCATAGAAATACTCCAAGAAACCGTGACGGTTTTTGAAGCTCCTAATTTAATTGAATATACCATAACGAGTAATGCACCAGTTAATTATCATTTAGGGAAAATGGAATTTTCGACACCAGAAAAAGGAAAAACCTTATTAACTTACACTATAGAAATGGAAACAAAATTTCCATTTGCCGATAGTACTTTGCTATTCGTATTAAAAACGATTATATCAAGCGGATTAAAACGATTGGCAGCAAAATATAAATAATGTTTCTAAAAAAAAATCAGCAAAAGGAAGAACTGCAAAAGTTACATTTTTTGCAAGATTTTGATGCCCCTATCAAAAATGTATTTTCATTTTTTAGCGACCACAATCGTTTGGGTGAAATATATCCTGCATTTATAAAAAGAATTACCAATGCGCCAAACCCTGCAAACTGCAATGATGTCGGCTCTGCACGGGTTATCATCCGAATACCATTGGTAATGCAAGAAACCATTACACAATACATAGAAAATAAATATTTAGAATATAAGATAACGTTTGGCAGCCCACTGAAAAACCATATTGGAAAAATGCAATTTACAGAA
>Ga0255344_1005419_pt1 | contig 12235 bp, 9 predicted proteins | sample wastewater_treat_5_FD_192414 | JGI IMG/M metagenome (GOLD analysis project Ga0255344, IMG submission 192414) | Wastewater microbial communities from Lulu Island WWTP, Vancouver, Canada - plant18 | ecosystem: Engineered > WWTP > Wastewater > Unclassified | place: Canada: Vancouver, British... | reverse complement strand
CCCTCTTTACGAAGACAATCGTTACGACTATGTCCCGAGCTTTATCACGACCGATTCAATACTTCACAATTACCATCTAATGTTTGATTTTTTACTGAGGCAGGTAGAAGAGAAAAATTTAGCGACTGAGTTAAAACAGCTCAGTGCTAACATGCTTTCTGAGTCTCTGAACCAATTTAATAATTTAAAAGGAACAGAGTGGGAAAATGCCGCTAAAAGGAATATTGGATTTTTTGCAGTAGGAAGCAAACTTTTAGATCCTTCGATTGAGGTTCCGGCAATTGTTGCAAACGAGGTTAATCAGGAATTAGCACTTATTGAGGCGCATCAAGGAATTGAAAAATCCCCTGTAATGAATATCGGCAGCGGAGAGGATGTAATGATTGATACTCCACAAGGACCGCAACCAATAGAAGCGTTAAAAGAAGATTACTCGCAATACATTCCCCGTGGACACTACGACAAAACGGACCAGTTAAAGAATTACTTTAAATCTATGATGTGGTACGGCCGTCTCACTTTTAGAATGAAAAATGAAGATGAAGTAAAGTCAGCTTTGCTTATCACTCTTGCATTAAATAAAGAAGATAACGAAAACAGCTGGAATAAAATTTATGAGCCGGTAAATTTCTTCGTTGGTAAAAGCGATGACATTACTTATTACCAATTTAAAGATTTGGTTGAAAAAATTTACGGACCGAATACAACAATCCAATTGGTAGCAGGCGATAAAGATAAATTAGCTTCTTTTATTAACGAAACAAAAAATTTAGAGCCACCGCAAATTAACTCAATGCCAATCTTTGAAGCGTCAATTCAAGGAGATAGAGAAGAAGAAATTAAAGGATTCCGATTTATGGGGCAGAGATTTACTATTGATGCTTCTATTTTCCAAAGACTTGTTTATCGCGAAGTTGGAGATAAAACTAAGTCCTGCCAAGAATTCAAACCGGAAGAAACGGGTTGTCTCTCAGGAGCAAGATGCCTTCCAAAAGGATTGGATATCCCGGCAACAATAGGTTCAAATGAAGCAAAGAAAATTTTAGACGAAATGGGAGAAACTCAATATGCTTGTTACTCTGAAAACATGGCTAAAATGAACGAGTATATTACAGGACTTGATACAGATGTTTGGACACAGAATTTATATTGGGGTTGGCTACATCAACTTCGTCCACTTTTAGATGAAAGAGGTAACGGCTATCCGATCTTCATGCAAAATACCGCTTGGATGAGAAAAGATCTTAATACATTTTTAGGGAGCTGGACTGAATTAAAACACGATACCATTCTTTACACTAAACAAGTTTATGCCGAAATGGGTGCAGGGCCATCTCCCGAAGGAAAGGATGACAGAGGATATGTTGAACCAAATCCCCATGTTTATGCCCGTCTTGCCTCACTTCTGAAAATGACAAACGAGGGTTTAGATATCCGTGGACTTTTAACACCCGAAATGAAGGATAATCTGAGCAAAATGGAACAACTGGCAATGTCGCTTAAAACGATATCGGAAAAAGAATTAAATAACGAAAAATTAACTGATGAGGAGTATGAACTTATTCGTTCTTATGGAGGACAATTAGAACACTTTTGGCTTGAAATTAATAAAGACGAACCGGAATTTAAAAATACGGGTAGGAACCAATTCTTAGATGATAATCCCGCGGCTATTGTCGCTGACGTTGCTACCGACCCAAATGGTCAGGTTTTAGAAGAAGGCACAGGTAAAATTTTCTCAATTTATGTTGTCGTTCCAATTGACGGAAAATTAAGAATCGCTAAAGGCGGGGTTTATTCTCAATACGAATTCACCTGGCCGATGTCAGACAGATTAACTGATGAAAAATGGCGGGAGTTGTTAAATTCTGATTCTGATCAAGCCCCAACTCTTCCGTCTTGGACCAGCACCTATATCGCAAATTAAGCAAAAGCTTAATTACTTTGTGAGTAAAAATGAATGAAAAAGAAAATTACGTGGATAATTGTCGTTCTTCTTTTTGTTTTAACTATCTTTTTAATCGGTAGCTATAATTTGCGTTTTTCCGAAAACCAAGAAACAAAAAATAATCAATTAAATGGTGAAAAAGAATTTTCAGAATTTTTAATCCAGAGAAAGAAACTCCCTCAAACAAGTGAAGAAGTTTCCTTGATTGCGGTCGGAGATGTTTCCTATTCGCGAGGTGTTGAAAGAATAGTAAAAAAACAAAACGATATTAATTATCCTTTTTTTAAAACTCAGAAGTATTTAAAAAGTGCGGATTTAGTTTTTGGAAACCTGGAAACACCGATTACCCAAGGAGCAGAAATTCCGGATTTTGAAATGATTTTTAGATCTGATCCTGGAACCGAACAAGCATTAAAACAAGCCGGATTTTCCATTTTATCTTTAGCAAATAATCACACTCCGAACTTTGGAGAAAAAGGTCTGAAAGATACCTTTAATTATCTTGAAAGTGCTAACATCAAATATGTCGGAGCCGGAAAAAATGAACAAGAAGCATATCAAGCTGTTTATATTGAGAAAAAAGGAATAAAATTCGCTTTTCTGGCATATAGCGATAACAACATAGTTCCGGATTTTTATGAAGCATCAACAGATCGCGCAGGAACGGCATTTATGAGGATAGATAAAATGACTGAAGCAGTAAATGAAGCTAGGCAGAGATCCGATTTTGTTATTGTTTCGATGCACGCCGGAACCGAATACTCCAACGAACCTAACGAATTACAAATAAACTTTGCTCATTCAGCAATTGATGCAGGAGCGGATTTAGTTATCGGTCACCATCCTCATACAGTTCAAACATTGGAAAAATATAAAGACAAATACATATTCTATAGCTTGGGAAATTTTGTTTTTGATCAACCGCAATCGCAGAAAACAACGGAGGGACTTGCCATTAAAGTTTATTTTACAAAAGATAGAATAAACAAAATTTCCCTTTTACCTGTGGTAATGGAAAGCTTAGCCCAACCAAAGATAGCCAATGAAGATGTGGCTAATAGAGTTTTACAAAGATTAAATTTTTCTACAGCAAATCAGGAAATTTATTTTTGGAATAGCAAAGATGACAATTTTGAAAAAGATAAAAAAGCGGTAATTTACAACGAAACTCCTAAAAATAAGGGTAATATTTCTAAATACGAGCAAGCAGATTTGAATAATAACTCAATTATAGAAAACTATAACTTGGAAGGCGGGCAATTAACTATTAGAGAAAACGAAAAAGCGGTTTGGCAATCACCGGACGATTGGTGGATAGATAATTTTGTTCTAGCTGACTCAAATAATGATGGAATTTTAGACATTAATCTGTCTCTTTGGAAATCCGGAAACTTTGGGTCTTCAAAGCCTTTTTGGGTTGAGGAAAACGACATGAGTGTAAAAAATCACTTTTTCGTTTTAGATTTTATTGATAACGCAGTAAAACAAATTTGGGGTTCTTCTAACCTCACAGAGCCAAATTGCGAATTCAAAATTGCCGATATTGATAATGACAGCAAAAATGAACTGGTTGTGATTGAAGGAGATTATTTACAAAAGCCCGAATGCAACGGAAATTTTGTTGCTGTCTGGAAATGGAATGGCTGGGGTTTTTCAAACGAGTGGAGAAGTGATAGAGGAAATTATTCTAACCTTGAAATTGAAAGAGATGATGAAAAAAGCTATATCGTAGTTGATATCCTCTGATTTTTTTATAGTTCTCACATCCGCTTACAACTGAAAAACAAAACTCCGTAACTTTGTCATCTTGTAAAAATAACCTCTCTTATGATAATCTATCGTAGATTATGGACAAAATTTCTATTAACAGAAGTTTCTACAAAAACGGGAAAAGAATAATAAAAAATAAGGTATACAAAGAAGAAAATAAAAATTCCGTGGAAAAAATAAATTCTATCTTCAACGAGTCTGAAAAGTTCACAATAGCTGATTTAAACCAAGAAAAAACAACCAAGAAAATTAAGAGTTACCCTCTTTCTTTTATTGAAAAAATTAGAAAATCTCTAAAATTTAGGGTAAATCCTCAAAAACTAAGAGCAGGGGTTACAGGAATCTGGGCAGCAGCATCAATCGTTATAATTTTTTCCTTTTTAACATCCCTTATGGTTACACCAAAAACAGCTAAACCCGAAGAGATAGAGAGATACTCAATGTATTCCTCAAAGCCCCTTAAACCTCAAACCGCTACAACTTCGATATATTCAAAAGATTCCAGAGCCCAAAGAATAAATGAAGTCTATAAAATGTATAACTGCCCCTTAGAAGGACTTGGAGATGTGATGGTATATGAGGCCGACAAAAACAACATACCATGGTGGCTTGTCGCCGCTGTTTCGTTTCAAGAGTCGGGGTGCGGAAAGAAGTCTCCAAAAATAGATGGAGCGGAGTCCTATAACGCGTGGGGCTGGGCAATATATGGAGATAGAACTTTTTCTTTTGACAACTGGGTTAGAGGTATAGAAACGGTTTCTAAGTATTTTTCAGAAAATTTTTACTCCAAGGGAATTACCGATACGTGCGAAATAATGAAAACATATACACCTCCGTCAAACGGCTCCTGGTGTGAAGGCGTAAATCACTTTGCCGATTTAATAAAAAACTACGAAACTCCTCAAGAATAATCATTTGTAAAAAATCTTTCAATAGGCACTAAAAAATTATCCAAATTTAATTTTCATTTAAACCTCATGTAATAAAATTTTTCATATAATTTACACAAATATTATCCTATAGCATTTGAAAAAGAGGTTGAAATATGCTAGAATCCCCATCCGTATGAATAAAAAAACGACAAAATTACAGTTAAATATGCTGCCTTTTATAACAGTTTTTATTTTATCTGCAACGTTTTCCCATATGCCGGAAAAAAATCCAAAAGAAACTTCTCAGGGTTTTATTGGTAAAAAAACAGATAAAAGCAGGGAAGAGAGAATAAAGTCTCTTACAATTTTTTTTGAAGAGCAGCGATCGCCTTTAGTAGAAAACGCCGACACTTTCGTAGATGTAGCCGATAAATACCATCTTGACTACAGACTTCTCCCGGCAATTGCATGTATGGAGTCCTCATGTGGAAAAAGATTGATTCCGGAATCTTTTAATCCTTTTGGATGGGGAATTTACGGAAGAAATGTTATTTATTTCAAATCTTTTGACGAAGCAATTGAAGTAGTAGGAAGGGAATTATCTGAAAAGTATATTACAAAGGGGTTAAATACTCCGGAAAAAATTGCTCCTGTATACACTCCTCCAAACCCTGTAAATTGGAAAAACGGAGTGAATTTTTTCATTAGCAAGATAAAAACTCCAAGAATTATTGATAATACCGTGCTTTCTTCCGCCTAACCTTCTGTTTCTCAATCCTGTATTTTTTCATAAACCCATTGAGTAATCGCATTCAACTCATGGGTAGTGAAAGATGATCTTAAAATATTATCGACAATATCTTCTATCCAATCATGATCAAGTATTTTATCCTGAGGGATAATAAGAGTTTCTTCAAAATTATCCGCTACTCTGACAAAATTGGCAGTTCCCGACATCCCTGCTTTTTCCATCCTATTTGCTAATTGATTTAGACCAAGATTACGCAATCTTTTTGGATGCCTGAATTTACTAAGTTCTTCAACAATAATTTTTACGGAATTCTCATATTCAAGAGCTTGGCGGCGAAATCTTTCATCAATAACTCCCGATTTGGCTTCTCCAACTCCGAGAATTTCCACATAACCTTCCTCAGTTATTTTAATATAAGTAGCATCGGGAAGTCTCCTCAATCTAATTTTATCTTCAAGACCGTACCTTGCGGGATTTTGCATTACACTTAAAATTTCATTTGATAAAGCCTCCATCTCGTTTATTTTCTTCGGATCAACACCTTTGAATCTTTCTGACCTAATAGCAGGGTCTACAACTACTAATTTTTCAAAAATTTCTCCCTTAAGATGTCTTTTGATAAATTTTTCAGGATTTTCTCTAAATTCATTCATTTTATTTGATTTGCCGCCTTTTTCCCGTTCTCCTTCCGTTCTTATCACATTGTAAATATGAGCTTTAAGTCCAATAATAAAATCCTCATCAAGAGAATTTAATGCTTCGTTTTGCGCCTCTACGGTAGTTGAACGTTGTTCGGGAGGTAATTTATCTAAAACATCTGAAATTTGTTTACCGATATCTTTTTCTTTCTCTTCTTCTTCATCTACTGCAAGAGTTTCAAGAGTTTCCATTTCCATGTTCAAATTGTATAATGTTATATAATAGCGCGAAAGTGGTACTCACATTTGTTATAATTTTCTTACACAAAAAATAAAAATCCCACAAAAGGAAAAATTTTTAAGTTTTAAAAGCAAAGAGTAGAAAAATAAAAGTAGTTTATAGGGGCGAGTGGCGGAATTGGCATACGCGCACGGCTTTAGACCATTTGAGGGCGTAAGACGTGCGAAAGAAAAAGTTCATTTAAAATAAAATACTAAAACTTCAAGGGCGAGTGGCGGAATTGGCATACGCGCACGGCTTAGAACCGTGTCCGAAAGGGTGGAGGTTCGAGTCCTCTCTCGCCCACCATCAATAAAGAATCTATCTATTTTACTAATTCTTCAACAAGGGCAATTCTATTCATCTCTCTTTTAATTTTTCCTTCATAATCTGATCTATGATTAAACCTTTCAGTCGGGCAATCGGTCTCAATAATAATCAACTTACCTTCATGAAATACTAAATTTCTAGGAGTTAAATCTACGGGAACTCCAAAGTGTTCTTGAGCTTGTTTCACTTTATTAACAATATCTCTAAATTCTTCCTTGTGTTCCTTTATAAATTGGATTAATTCTTGACCTGAAAGATTACTAAGAAACTCTTCTGATTTATACCTCTTTTGGATAATTCTGTAATTGGATTCCCATTCTTTACTTGGTGGAAAAAAATAAGTTTCAGCCAAATTTTCTCCAAATATTCCCTTTAATACCGAATAATCATCTACTAATCTTTCATAGAATTCTGGCGACATGTTATTATAAGGACGTTCCTCCTGATGCTCTTCATTTGGCAGTTTAACAACATATTCATCTCCAAATTCATAAACATTAAAATCATTTCCTTTATCAATAAGATTGCCCCGATCGGTATATGGATTTTCCGGTTGGTAGAGAATCGACTCTTGTTCCATATTTTCCATATTTAAATGTTAACATAAATAGCTCGCACATCCTTTGTTTTGCAGGAAATTTACGCACCAGAAATTAGTCCGGTAGGAGTCATATTATCAACCTATTTCGACACAATTAACAAGAAACGTACTTTCCACTAATATCCTTTGTAACGTTTAATTTCTTTCTCATTTCGTCTGTACTTATTCTCATCTAATTCTTTAAATATCGATAAAAGTTCTTCAGCTGTAACTTGTATCTCTTCCTGCTGTGTCAAATCATAAATCGGATAAGCAATTTCTCTATTAATGAGGGAAAGATCACCTTTATAAAGCTCTTTTATGGCATCATAAGTTGGTGAATAAACAGCGTAGTACATCCCTTCAATTTGGGGTCTCATCACATCTTCATACTGAGTATCACTTACACCAAAAAGTGAAGCTATTATTTTACCGTAATTCCATGCTTGGGTTTCATTCTCTAACGTATTTGAAGCACGTTTTAGAAAGTAAAAAGTCATATAAGACTTTACATTATCATCTAAAATTTCGAGGGGTAGGTGATGCTCATAGAGATCTTTCAATTTTTTATTACGCAGAATCTCTTCTTCTGTAGCTAAGGCGTGCCCAATTTCATGGGCAAATATTGCAACCTTTTCATATCTTCCTTCTTTAAGCCATTCATGATTTATCCTAACCTCTAAGCTTTGAACTTCTCCATTTTCGGACAAATTTCTATGCATAAGAGGTTTATTAAAATCGGGGGTATCAATAATTTTCAATTCGGAGGGCAGGAAGTCCGATAGTTTTTTCCCATCTTTGAATACAATGTCCATCGTCGCGTCTTCATTCAATACAACATCATATTCACGTAGCTGTTCCATTCCGTGATCCGAACTAATAATATACTCCGAGATTTCTTCCATAGAATGGTTTGCACTGAATTTATCCATAGATTCCACAGGTGAATTATATATTATCCTTTCCTTTTTTCATACCAGCTCACACATCCTCGCAGATGACCCACCACAATTAAAATCACCACTAACTTTAGATTTTGTAAAAACTTAACGGAAACTTTTATCACAAGTGACCAAGTTCTCTCTCGCCCATTACGATCTGTTAATTTTTCATATCAACATTTTCATCATGTACATTATAATAAATAGTAACAACTAGTTTTTTAAGTTATAATAAATTGTGTCTTTTGAAGTAGGGATAGAAAAAGTGGAGAATTTCAAAATAGAGATAGACGATAAAAGGACTAATCCAGACACTTTTGAAGGTGCTTTAGAGAAGAGTCTTGGTTTAGAAAATATAGATACAAAATTAGCAGGAATATCACAATTCTTTGGAGAATATGGTGCAACAAAACCCACAGATTTATCTATAAGATTAATTGATGGCAAATTTGGAGAGGGAACCATAAAAGATAGTACGATAGAAGTTCAAATACCTGATATAAAGAACTTAGTTAGTGAAACAAAAACGGCTCTCGGATCATTGCTGGAAAAAAACTCGGAGGAAGAGAAAGAAGTAATATCTAAACAATTAATACTTGCCGTGGTATCTTCAACAATACTACACGAGGGAACACACGGGTTATTAGACAGCAAACCTGGTTCAAAATTTGCTACAGAAGTGGAAGAGCTGTCAGGAATTGAGAACATTGAAGGTAAAATCTCAACACTTCTTGACGAAGGAATTGTCTACGCTATACAAGAAATATATGCACCGGAAATTAAGCCAATAGGAAGTATTGCGCCAAGAATTAATGAAAACGACAGAGAAGATGTAAAAATGAGAAAAGAGCTAGGACATAGACTTAGACCAATAGTGGAAAATTATTTGAATCTTGGTAAAAGTATGGATAGAAATTTCATCGCAATGGCCTCTCAAGAGTTAAAAGAAATTTTGATCAATAGTCAAATTTAGTATTCAAAACAGTTCGTACACCCTCAAAAATACCCACCACACAAAATATACACAAACATTATGATAGAATAATTCTGCTTATGAAAGACAAAAAAATGGAAAGAATACCAATAAATCAGATAGAAAATCACGCGGGAGAAGAAGTAAAAATCTCCGGATTTGCCCAAACGATAAGAAATCAGGGAAAAATAAAATTTCTGATTATAAGGGATGTGTCGGGAACAATACAAACCGTCGCGTCCGATCTTCCGAAAGAAGAAATGAACTTAATTGATAGTTTAAGTATGGAATCAGTGGTTGAAATTATAGGAACAGCAAAAAAAGAAGATCAGGCTCCCGGAGGTATAGAAATAACAATCAAAAAAATTTCAATACTTTCTCAGGCAGAAACACCTCTTCCCATACCGGTAGTCAATAAAGCCGGAGAAGAAGTGGAATTACAAAAAAGACTGGACTGGAGATGGTTGGATTTAAGAAAACCAAGCAATGCCTTAATATTCAAAGTATGGACTCTAATGGGACAATCATTCAGGGAATACTTAATTGCAAAAAATTTCATAGAAATACATTCCCCTAAACTTATGAGTTCACCCAGCGAAACGGGAGCCGAGCTTTTTGAAGTAAAATATTTTGACAGAAAAGCATATCTCGCTCAATCTCCCCAATTTTACAAACAAATGGCTATGGCCTCCGGATTTGAAAAAGTCTTTGAAGTAGGACCGGTTTTTAGAGCCGATCCATCATTTACATCCCGACACGCTACAGAATTTACGGGGTACGACCTGGAATTTTCCTATGTAGAATCCCATCAGGATGTGATGGATTTAGAACAAAACCTAATATGCTACATCATAGAGAAAATAAAAGAGAAATACGGAGAAGAAATAAAAAAATATTTCAACAGAGATTTAATCGTACCGGAAATTCCTTTCCCTCAAATAACTATAAAAGAAGCTAAAGAAATACTAAAAAAATTAAAGGTTTCAAGTGAAAAAGAAGGAGATTTTAGTCCCGAAGAAGAACGAGCTATATCCGATTATATTAAAAAAGAAAAAAATCACGAATTTGTTTTTGTAACTGAGTATCCTGCTGACGCCAGACCTTTTTACCACATGAGACTTGATGATAATCCAAAACTTACCAAGAGCTTTGACCTGTTATGGGATGGGTTGGAAATTACGACGGGCGCTCAAAGAGAGCACAGATATGAAATTTTAGTAAAACAAGCAAAAGAAAAGGGAATGTCGTTGGAACCAATTCAATTTTATCTAAACTTTTTTAGGTACGGGTGTCCTCCGCACGGAGGTTTGGGTATAGGACCTGCAAGAATGATGATAAAAATGCTTGGTCTATCTAATATACGCGAAGTCACATATTTATATAGAGGCGTAAAAAGATTAGAACCATAAACACCCATGACATTTTTAAACCAGGAACCGGAAAAACAAGAAGTGCATCTTCACAATTAATTTTTACAAAAATTCAGACACTTTTAACATAAACCATTCACAAATTTGTGATAGAATGTCTACCGTTTATGAAAAACACGAAAGCTAAAAAAAGAATATATTTTGATTATGCCGCAACAACGCCCGTTGATAAGGCGGTGATAAAGGCAATGTTACCTTATTACACGGAAAAATACGGAAACTCAGCTTCAATCCATTCAATGGGAACAGAGGCAAATAAAGCTGTAGATAAAGCAAGAGAAACAATTGCAAATTATCTAAACTGCCAAATAAGTGAGGTGTTTTTCACGTCCTCAGCCACAGAAAGCAACAACTGGGCTCTGAAAGGAATTGCCGCGGCAAATAAAAACAAAGGAAATAAAATAATAGTCTCGGCAATAGAGCATGATTGTGTTTTAAACAGCGCTAAATATCTTGCTCAAAATGGATTTAAGGTTGAATTTGCCCCGGTTGATGAGTTCGGAGTTGTAGATCTTAAAAAACTTGAAGAAATGATAACAAAAGACACAATTTTAGTTTCAATAATGCACTCAAACAACGAAATAGGCACTCTTGAGCCAATTGAAGAAATAGGAAAAATTTGCAGGGAAAAGGGTGTTCTGTTTCACACAGACGCTTGTCAAAGTTTCGGCAAAATGCCCATAAACGTGCAAAAACTTAATATTGATTTGTTAACAGCGTCTTCTCACAAGATCTACGGACCAAAAGGAGCCGCAATTTTGTATATTAAAAATGGAACAAAAATAGAACCTCTTCTTCACGGAGGAGGGCATGAAAGAGGCAAAAGATCTTCAACCGTTAATGTCCCGGCGATTGTCGGATTCGGAAAAGCTTTGGAACTTTGTATAAAAGAGATGTATGACGAAAAACTAAGACAGACCAATCTCAGAGATAAAATGATCAAAACTATTTTGAAAAAAATTGATAATTCTCACTTAAACGGACATCCGGTAAAAAGACTTCCCAACAACATAAATGTCAGATTTGATTTTATTGAAGGGGAAGCATTAATGATGGAGCTCGATTCAAAAGGAATAGAAGTTTCAACAGTATCGGCTTGCGCATCACCAAAACTGGAGTCATCACATGTGCTCTTGGCCTGTGGAGTAGAAGAAAAATACGCTCAAGGTACAATAAGAGTCTCCATCGGAAGGTATACTACTGAAAAGGAAGTTGATTACTTTTTAGAGACTTTACCGGAGGCTGTAAAAAAGATAAGGTCCATATCACCCATGAACCTAAGAGAAGATTTTTAATTTTATAAGAAAGAAAAAAACTATGTATACAGAAAAAGTACTTGAATATTTTCACAAACCTAAAAATCTCGGAAAAATAAAAAACGCGGACGGAGTAGGGAAAGTTGGAAATTTAGCCTGTGGAGATATGATGTATCTCTACATCAAAATAAAAAAAGAAGGCAAAAAAGAAATAATATCCGATATTAAATTTCAAACGTTCGGGTGTGTTGCGGCAATAGCAACAAGTAGTGCAATAACTGAAATGGTAAAAGGAAAGACAATAGAAGAAGCTTTAAAAATAGAAAAAGGAAACATAATAGAATCTTTAGATGGACTACCTCCGATAAAAATACACTGCTCCGTGCTTGCCACTGAAGCTTTGGCAGAAGCAATTTACGACTATCTTTTTAACAATAAAAAACCCATTCCCAAATCTTTAGAAGAA
>Ga0255344_1005413_pt1 | contig 12251 bp, 9 predicted proteins | sample wastewater_treat_5_FD_192414 | JGI IMG/M metagenome (GOLD analysis project Ga0255344, IMG submission 192414) | Wastewater microbial communities from Lulu Island WWTP, Vancouver, Canada - plant18 | ecosystem: Engineered > WWTP > Wastewater > Unclassified | place: Canada: Vancouver, British... | reverse complement strand
TTATACCGCAATAGTAAAATATGCTCCAATGAATTTCAGGGACTATTTTGATATGTGGGGTGGATACTATGGAATATGGATGTTAGTTCTTGAGTTTATACTTATTATTTCTGCAATATTCTTCCTCGTCCAAAAGAAATACAGAGAACAAGAAAAGTTCATGGTAATTGGTGCAACCTCGGGGATACTTGCAATAGTTACAAGTAAGCTAAGTGTTCTTCTCCATGGATTCTCAGTGCCAAACTTCCCATGGAAGGGATTCACAGCATATATGCCAACAATTCAGGAATGGGCAATAACCTTTGGCTGTTTTGCATGTATGATACTCATATACATGATCTTTGCAAAATGGTTCCCACTCTTCCCTCATCTTGAGCACGAAGAGCATGAGGCTCATCATTGATATCAAATTTAGCTTAAATTAAAAAAGCTGACCACAGGGTCAGCTTTTTTATTATATAAGAAAGTAAAAAAGAAACTACTATCTGCACTGTTGTTTTAAGTTAAAAATTACTTTTTCCTTTGAAGTTCAAAGGCACGGACAGTATTGCTCAGCAGCATGGCAATGGTCATAGGCCCAACTCCGCCTGGCACAGGAGTAATAGCTGAGGCCTTTGGCTCAACTGATTTAAAATCAACATCACCTACAATAATGGTCTTTGATGGATCCGATGGATCCGCAATACGATTTACACCCACATCTATAACGACAACCCCATCCTTTACCATATTGCCAGTAACAGTATTTGCTCTACCTGCAGCCACAACCAGTATATCTGCCTGCCGTGTATAAAGGCTTATATCAGGTGCAGCTGTATGGCATACTGTAACTATGCAATTGGCTCTGTCATTTTTTTGCATCATCATGTTGGCAACAGGTTTACCAACTATGCTACTCCTGCCAACAACAACAAGGTGTTTGCCCTTCAAATTCTTAACATAGCGATTTATAAGAATCTGGCATCCCAAAGGAGTACATGGATAAAAACAGTCATCCTCATCTGCAACCACCTTGCCGACATTTATTGGATGAAAACCATCAACGTCCTTTATGGGATCAATTGCATTTATAATAGCCTTTTCACTTATGTGTTTTGGTAAAGGAAGCTGCACAAGAATACCACTGACCTTGCTATCTTTATTTAATTCATCTATGAGAGCCATTAACTCATCCTCTGTAGTTGTCTCTGGGAGAATATATTGAAAGGAGCGAATTCCAATTTCCTCACAGCCCTTGCCCTTCATGCGAACATATACTGCAGAGGCAGGATCATCGCCAACTAAAACAACAGCAAGTCCAGGGACATCACCATACTTGTTTTGTAGCTCCAATACTTTTACTTTTAGTTCTTCTCTAATCTCTGCGCTTATTTTTTTTCCATCTATTATTTCTGCCACAAAAATCTCCTAAAAATTTACTATTTGTTATAGTCTTTAACTTAAAAAAAGGAAAAGTTGTCCAGTTTTATTCCTTAACTTTTTTTTAAAACAAAATTATTCTATTATCCCCGCCTTCTGCGGGCTCGGATAATATTTTCTTGATTTTACACGAAAAATTATACTTAGGAATAATTAGAGAAAGCTGTCAATATTTTTAAATTGAGAAACGGAAATAAAAATATCTTCATATCTGGTGGATACAATCTCCTGTAATGTAAAGGGATTTGCAATTAGCTGTATTTTTTTTCCCCTGGTGAGCTTTTTAATAAGGCATTCAACCTTCAAGGCATGAGATCTGCTCTCAACCTCCCAAAGAGCTTCAAGGCTTATCGGTCTAAAGCCTCTTGTCCACTTTGCACCTTTACCTTGTTTGTGCTGATCAAAGCGCTTGGCAGGAAAAGCAGTAATTCCTGTATAGAGCCTATTGCCTGAGCATTTAATGATATATATATAAAATCTCTGTTCCATAGAATATAAGAAGCATGATAATTTTCTTGGTCAATAAAAAAAGGCTGACCAATTGAAGGCCAGCCTTTTTTTTGAAAGTAAATATTGCTTTTTACAAAAAGTTATACTGCATGCCAACAGCAACCACCCAAGACTCTTTGTGGTATGTCTCGTCATACTTACTTGTAAGAGGAACAGACTTACCACTTACAACGGCAAAGGATCCATTTGCAGCTTCTGCTCCATTACTTCTTTTAAGATCAGGATAGAAGTTTCTCATAAATCCTATGGTAAACTTTGTTCTGTCATTGGCATCAATTGAAAAACCTGTACCAACATTCAAACAGTTATTTTTGAAAAGCTCATCGGAGATATTTTCTTCTGGCTGATTGATGTAATCCCACACAATACCACCTGTCCATGCAACATTTTGAATAAACTTCCATTCAAAGCCTGCACCGATTTCGTATGAGTGTGATTTTTTATCAATATCAACCTTTTTTCCTGTGCTGTCAAATTTTTCCATCTTCATCCATTTAGAGAGGTAATATATACCTGAAGCCATGACCTTGAAATCATTTGTTACAGCATACTCCACACCAAAATTTACCTTTCCTGGAAGATCAAATCTATACTTTCCTCCATCTGGTTTTCCGCCAGCAGCGGATACAATATGATTTACAGATAGATCCTTCTTAATATCAATTTCATATTCCAGCTTTGTTGGAGCTTCAAAAGAAAAACCTACATTAAGAGCATCAGCAGGTCTAATATTAAGACCAACAACTGGAGTAATTCCAGTAGCCTTCATCTCGGCTTCAAGGATATTAAGATCCAGACCATTCTTGCCACCTCTTACAAAAGTAGCTTTAGAGGATTTTATTGAGGTTAAATATCTCACTGAAAGAGATGCTGCAAACATATTATTGAATTTATAAGCACCACCAATGGCAGGTGCAATTCCAGCTCCCCTAACCTCGCAATTGATAGTTCCCAGGAGTCTTGAATTTTGAATTTTTGCTGAAGCTGAAGCATCTGCTGGTCCTGTTATAACTTGATCCACCAGCTGAGCACTCAAAGGCCCATAGAGTCCACTTGTGGCTGCTATCCTTATCTTTTCATTTACAGAGGGCAGACCATTGGCATAATTAAAAGAACCAGTTCCTGTAATGAGGTTGACCATAGCAAAGGCTGACCAATCATCCTGCTTGTATACAAGAAAAACATTAGGCACCACAGGGCTTGGCTTATGAGATTTAGACTCTTTAAAATCACCGGGATAATCAGAAGCTACTTCAGCACTGTAGAAATTAAGAATTGTTTGATTTGAAACATTGAAATATAAACCATTGTTCATAAAGGCAGTACCAGCGGGGTTGTATACAGCTGCATCTGCGCCACTTGTTGTTGCAAGTCTGTTTGGATTTGCTATCCACTCAGCGCTTAAGTCTGTGAGATAGTCATAGTGACTTGCAAAGACATTACCAGCCATTAAAGAAACTGCAAGCAGGGCTGGAAAAAGGGATCTGAAAACCTTCATGTTTTAGCCTCCACATTCATAAATGTTTAAAATTTTTGTTTATATATTTCAAAGCAAAGAAAGCTCTGTAGCATTCTTTACTTTACCTGCTAAATTACATAAAGTCGGGACGGACTTTTGTCAAGGAAAGTTGTTTCTATTTAAAAATAAGAGTCTCTTAATAAATCAATATTCCTAAAAAAGAATAAATTTAGTTTAAATAATAATTATATTAGTTTTTTGAGAACATTGTTTACTTTTAAAAAATCAAATTCATAGAATTAAATTAGCCTATTGCAAAAGTTTAGTTGTAATTAAAAATTAGAATTGCAAATCTTATATTTTATAAAGATAAATGTATAGTAAATTTATAATATTAAAATTTTTATTTAAAAACAATCTGTATTTTTTTAAAAAATTTTATAATTTTTTCAGTAATTATTCCTAAATATAATTTTTAGTGTAAAATCAAAAAAATATTATCCCAGCAGTCTGTCTGGTGGTGGGGTAATAGAGTATTTATTTAAAAAAAATAAGTCTTTTAAATAACAATAGCCTCTATACTAAAGAGGCTATATGCTACTTGTTGATGCTATGTAATTTAAAACAAACCGCTTATTTTGCCATCATCATCTATGTCTATATCCACAGCCGCAGGTTTTTTTGGAAGCCCAGGCATTGTCATAATATCACCAGTATAGACAACAATAAAGCCTGCTCCTGCAGAAACAGCTAAATCTCTTACATGCAATCTAAAGCCTTTGGGCCTGCCAAGCAAAGTTGGGTCATCAGATATAGAATTCTGAGTCTTTGCCATACAAATAGGTAAGTTGCCAAAACCCTCGGAATTGATTGTATCGATCTTTTTAAGAGCATCCTTTGAATAAACAACAGAATCCGCTCCATAAATTTCAGTAGCAATCTTTTCAATCTTTGTTGAGAGAGGCTCATCTAAGTCATATAAAAATCTAAAATCAGATCTCTTATGCTCATTGGCAAGATCCATAACCTTTTGAGCAAGATCAAGACCACCCTCGCCTCCTTTTTCCCAGACCTCGGATAGGGAAAAGGCAATAGCTTTTTTATCACAAAAATTTTTAATCATAGAAAGCTCAGCCTCTGTATCATTATGAAACCTATTGATGGCGACCACAACTGGCAGCTTAAATCTTTCAATGTTTTCAATATGCTTTTCCAGGTTTTCCAATCCCTTAGCAAGAGCTTCCAGATTCTCATATTTAAGCTCAGACTTATGCACACCTCCATGCATCTTAAGCGCCCTTGCAGTGGCAACAATTACTACACAATCAGGGGTAAAACCTGCAATCCTGCATTTTATGTTGAAAAATTTCTCTGCACCAAGGTCAGCACCAAAGCCAGCCTCTGTAACAACATAATCGCAGTGGCTTAAAGCTATTTTTGTGGCAAGTATTGAATTGCATCCATGGGCAATATTAGCAAAGGGGCCTCCATGAATTATTGCTGGGGTATTTTCAAGGGTCTGAACTAAATTTGGCTTTAGCGCTTCTTTAAGAAGCGCAGCCATTGCGCCATGGGCATTGAGATCCTTGGCTGTAACTATTTCACCAGTATATGTCCTTCCAACTATAATTTTACCAAGGCGAGCCTTAAGGTCAGATATATTCTCTGAGAGACATAAAATGGCCATAACCTCTGAGGCTACTGTAATCATAAAAGAGCTTTCCCGTGGCATTCCATTTATATGGCCACCAAGGCCTACAATAATTTTTCGCAAAGCCCGATCGTTTATATCCAGAGATCTATTCCAATAAACCTTAGTTGGATCAATTCCCAGTTCATTGCCATGTTTTATATGATTGTCGATCATTGCCGCAAGAAGATTATGCGCAGCGCCAACTGCGTGTATGTCTCCTGTAAAATGAAGATTGATATCCTCCATTGGTACAACCTGAGCGTAACCACCACCTGTAGCCCCACCCTTTACTCCAAAACATGGTCCAAGAGAGGGCTCTCGCAGTGCAACTATAGACAGCTTACCGAGTTTATTCAATGCCTGCCCAAGTCCGATTGTTGTTGTAGATTTACCCTCACCTGCTGGTGTTGGTGTAATTGCTGTCACAAGTATAAGCTTTGCTCTTTGCGATTTATCTTTAAGGACAGATAGATCTATCTTTGCCTTAAACTTTCCATAGTAGTCGATAAAATCCTCATCTATCCCTGCCTTCTGTGCAATTTCGCTAATGTGAAGCAACTTTGCCTCTTGAGCTATCTCAATATCTGATTTATGAGTTGTTTGCGTCATCTTGACCTCTTGTTATATTAATTTTTGCCAAAAAGTATAATAAATAAAAAAATAGCCCCAATTACATAGGCTGCCATCCCAGTAACAAATGTAATTGAAAGGCCATAGGTTACATTTATCAGCAAAGCAACTGTAGTTGCAATTGTTCCTGATGCACCGCTTATTGAATACATCAACGTAGCATATTCATCACTGATATCACTCTTTATCTTTTCCATTGCTTTTGGAAAAGGAACCCCCATCATAAAAGACAGAGGAAACATTATTGCCACACCCGCAGCCATTCTAATATTAAATGACGATGCGGCAAAATAATCAAAAATATGGTGAAGATAATTATAATAAATAAAAATTACAAGGGGAATCAAAAATACAAATGCAATAACATAGCCCTTTTTCCAGTTACTACTGACTAAACTGCCAATACCGCTAAAAAAAAGCAAAGCACCAAGAGTAATAATAACAGAATATGTTGGTATGCCAATAAACTGCTGCATAAACTGCATAAGAACAATCTCAACAAGCATGTACCCTGCACCCACTGCTATAAAAAATAAAGAATGATTTAAAAGTGTAAGCTTATGAGATGAGTATTTAATTACTATTAAAATCAGTACAGGAATAAAAATAATAAGTGATAACAATGCCACAACCCTGAGTATTCTCAGAACCTCTTTTTTCTCTTTATAAACATTATATGGGAAAGGCATATCATCTCTCACAGGAGATATATCCATCTTATAAGAATAATCAGTTTTATCTAAAATAGCTTTGTATCTATCTATATCTGTAGCTGAAAGATTTTTTTTCAAAACATATTTAAAATTTTTATAATTGTATATGGTGCTTACAAAATCAAAGCCAGCGGTTGTCTCTTTCTTAGGGTATATTTCATAAAGTGATTTTACAAAATTTTTATCATCCTCATTCTTTATATAAGACAAAATATGTTTTTCAAAATCATCCACCCAATAAAAATCAGGCAACTGCACAAGGGAATTATAATCAACCTCACCTCTTATTATATCTCCAACAAAGGAATTAATTTTTTTCCCAGGAAAGGCAAGTATCTGTCTTTCAGATGTCAGAGGTGAAGGAATTTTTTCCATATAGTATTTTAAATTATCCATAAGCTGCTGTTTTTCTTTACTCGAAAAAGGCACTCTCTTTATCACAACGGATCTAACACCTGGCTTTTCCCAATTCCAATAATCCCATTCATAGACAGCAATATTTTCCAGAGGATCTGCAACTCCAAGTTCCCTTAGAGCCTGAACTATTGTATTTACAAATTTATAGAATGCCCACTCAGAGCGCACACTCCAGAGAACCTCCTCATAAACAAGAAGCCCACGATCTGTAAGCTTAAGAAGCATTTCTTTAATCCCCTCAACTGTATGAAGATATTCCGGGGCCAGAGTGCAGACAGCTCCATGCTCTGCATGATTGTTCATATGAGTAATCATATCATACTTTTCATCAGTGGCTTTTAGATATGCACGACCCTCTGTCATATAGATTGTAGTATTCTCGTAAGCCCTTTCTGACTTTTCAAAATAATATCCCGACATCATGGTTTTGTGAATTATTGGATTAAATTCAACTCCTGTTATTCTCTTTGTTCCCGGGAGTTTTTTTAGGGAATTGACTATGCCATCAGCAGAAGCCCCCATAATAAAGATGTTAGTATCTGCAAGATAATTGGGAAACCTTATATCCCATGTTACACCTCGATCTCCATATATAACTCTATCATAAAAGGCTCCGTTGTTTATGTAAAGAAAATCCCTCTCTGTCTTTGTGATGTATTCCACTCGACCAATAAGATTATCCTCTGAAAAAAGAAATGTATAGTCTTTAAGCTTATTTGTATAGATCTTCATATTCTTTTCAGAGGCTATCAAAGGCTTGCAATTCACACTGAGATCCATCACAAAAGGATAATATTTAGTTTTATTGAGAATATTGCGTGCTATTTGTTGCTTATAAGGGTCCTCAGAGTTTAGCAACATATTCCCTGATGAATCATCTCGTTTATAAAGCTCATCAAGAAAATTTTTATCTACATTACTTTTTATAAAAGGTAAAACTTTTTCGTTGTAATCCTTGGCAGAAATTAAAAAGGGGATGCTTGTGTTAAGGCGAATAAAACATATTATAATTGCAATAGCAGCAAGGGGTATAAGGACTCCAAATATTTTAGCAAAAATATTCCTTGCAAAAAGCATAAGAATAATCAAAAAAAATAGAGGCAATATTGATAGTATCAAAAGCGTATTTTCTGACTTAACCATAGCCACAACTATAATTGGATAGACAACTCCAAGTGCAGAGGCTGTGAGATCAATAAAATATATTTTATGAGAGTTTGCCCTTGCAAAAACGGAAGAAACAATTACAGAACCGAAAAAAAATGGTGCAATCAGAGGCCATGGAAACTGAAAATTATCAAGGCGAACAATCGCATAATAGGAAAACCCTATAGAAATGAAAAACAAAAAAGATGACAGAAAAATAACAAAACTTCGATTAAAGCGCAAAAGATAAAAGCTCACCAAAGCACCAAAGGCAATTCCAAACATTGCAATTGATATTATTGTAGTTGCATAAAGATAGTTTGATACTATCATCAAAAGATGAAAGAGAACTGCCTCAAGAGATATTATGCAAAAAGGGAAAATTAAAACAGCAAAGAAATTAACTACAGCCTCCGCCTTTCTGGAATGCATAAATTTATGGACCCCCGGTTATCTGCATTCTTAACAGAATGCTTTCAAGAGAAATGTTATAGCTCTGTGGCAAGATTGGTAGAAGTTTAAAAAATTTCAAGTTTTAATCTTAAAATAAATCATTATTATTGACACATTTTACTGCCTGAGAATAATCCAGAAATTAAATACAACAAGAATATTGTGCTTTGATTACAGATATAAAAAGGAACATGGATGAACAGAGAACTTACAAAAAAATTAGCTACCATTTTAAAAAAGCGCAAACTTTCAAAAAACTTTAATATAATGGAGGTATGCGGAACCCACACTGTGGAATTTTTCAAAAGTGGGGTAAAAGAATTATTCCCTGAGGGATTACGCCTCATAGATGGGCCAGGATGCCCTGTCTGTGTAACAGCCAACTCATTTCTGGATAGAGCAATTACAATAGCAAGAGAATATAATGCAACAATTGCAACTTTTGGAGACATGCTCAAAGTGCCATCATCATACAGCTCTCTTGCAAAAGAAAAAGCTAAAGGTATGGATGTCCAGATTGTCTATTCTCCCTTGGATGCTCTGACCCTTGCTAAAGAAAATAGCTCCAGAGAGGTTATTTTTTTAAGCGTTGGTTTTGAAACAACTGCACCATCGGAGGCTCTGACAATTCTTGAGGCTAAAAAAAATAATATCAAAAATTTTTCTTTGTTATCATGCAACAAACTCACACCTCCCGCTGTAGAAGCACTTATAAATTCCGGTGAGGTAAAAATAGATGGATTTATATTACCAGGACATGTCAGCACAATTACAGGTCGTGCAGCATGGGACTTCATTACAAAATACAACAAACCTGGAATAATATCTGGCTTTGAGGCTCACGATCTTATAACAGGGGTTATTGAATTGTTAGACATGCTTGAGTCAGGAGAAAACTCTGTCAAAAACGGATATAAAATTGCCGTAAAAGAGGAAGGAAACAAAAAGGCTCAGGAAATAATATTTTCGGTTTTTGAAAAAGCCCCCTCTGAATGGAGAGGAATTGGCATGATCCCAGATAGCGGTCTGGCAATAAAAGAAGAATTTTCTTTCTTTGATGCAGAGAAAAAATTTCCAGTGACCCCACCTCCGGTAAAAGAGCATGCTGGATGCAGATGCGGGGATTTACTCAGAGGTGTCATCACTCCACCGGAATGCCCTCTCTTTGGTAAAGCATGCGTTCCAGAGAATGCCATTGGCCCATGCATGGTCTCTTCAGAAGGACCATGCTCTGCTTACTACAAATATTGGAGAAAATAAAAATGAAACAGATTATAGCTGGACATGGAAGCGGTGGTAAGTTAATGAACGAAATGATCGCCTCAGTAATCAAAAGTATACTTGGGCCAGAGTCGATTCAAATTGATGACTCAGCAATACTTGATCTGCCTGCAACAAAAATTGCATTCACCACTGACTCATACACAGTTACACCGATATTTTTCCCTGGAGGAGACATCGGCAAACTTGCTATAAATGGCACTGTAAATGATTTAGCTGTTATGGGTGCTATTCCAAAATATATCTCCTGCGCACTGATCCTTGAAGAGGGATTTGAAATTGAAGAATTTGAGTCAATCCTTAGATCAATGAAAGAAGCTGCAGATCTGGCAGATGTGCAGATTGTTACAGGTGACACAAAAGTAGTCCCCAGTGGAAAAGGTGACAGGATCTATATTAATACTTCAGGAATTGGAATTATTAAAAACAAAGTTCAAAGGGGAGATATTTTACAGGGTGATAAAATTATTGTAAGCGGAAATATCGGAGATCATGGTGTAACGATAATGTCTCTTAGAAATAATCTTACATTTTCCTCAAACCTTAAGTCTGACTGTGCAGCGCTTAACAAAATGATTGAATCTCTTTGCAATAAATTTTCTGATGATATAAGATTCATCCGTGATGCCACCAGAGGTGGGGTTGCCTCTGTATTAAACGAAATAACCTCAAACAAGGATTTCTCAATCAGGTTGGACGAGGACCAAATTCCTGTATCAAATGAGGTTAGAGGAATTTGTGACATCCTTGGCCTTGATCCTCTATATGTGGCCAATGAAGGAAAGATTGTCATAGTAGCATCACAGTCCAAAGCCTCAGATATAATTTCCGAAATGAAAAAATTCCCAGAGGCTTCCCATGCAAGCATAATTGGCGACGTGGACTCCCTCTACCCTGGAAAAGTTTACATAGAAACTTTTGTTGGAGGGAAAAGGCTACTCCCTCTCCTTGTTGAAGAACAACTTCCAAGGATATGCTGAAATTTTCAAAGTAAAGGCTGAGGGGTAGTATACCTTAACTCCCCTCACTTTTTGTCAAATATCTATTTTTTATTTTCTTCCTTAAGATATACCTTTGTTCCATGATCAGTATAATAATACTGACCACCCCTTGGCCCTTCATATATCATGCGGCCTTTTTCATCCCTGCCCAACTCTTTTTCATCAGCAGTTTTTGAATGTTTGACCTCTTTATATTCTTTTTTCTCTGCTTTATTTTCAGCCTTTTCTTCTTTCTTCTCTCTCTTCTCTTCTTTCTTCTCTGCCTTATTTGCAGCCTTCTCTTCTTTCTTCTCCTTCTTCTCTTCTTTTTTCTCTGCCTTATTTGCAGCCTTTTCTTCTTTCTTCTCTCTCTTCTCTTCTTTCTTCTCTGCCTTATTTGCAGCCTTCTCTTCTTTCTTCTCCTTCTTCTCTTTTTTATCCTTATGCTTTAATTCCTCTACGTCTGCTGAAACCTTCTTCCCCTTTCCCTCAGCGTAAACGCCATCAGAAAAACCAATCATCACAACTGAACATGCGACTAAAACTGCTAATAAAAAATTTTTCATCAAATTACTCCTATTTTAAATTTATTTTGTATTAAGTCCTTTCGAGAAAAATAATCTACGAAAACTCTTTTGTCAACTTGGAACTAAAAAGATTATAGATAAAAGCAAAGCATTTTGAAACTTGCCCATGAAATTATGGGCAGTAAAACTTAGACTTAGGGGTCAGAGCATGCCTTTGCTTATCAAACAAAGGTCAATCACCCACTATAATTTCAACAATAATGCAGTTTTAGTAGACACTGCAGAAACTGTAGCTCCAAGGAAACTACCCCATAGTAAATCAATAAATGTAACAATCATAGGCCAGCCTTTGATTGTTGCCTGATTTGTTAAATCATAAGTTGCATAAGTTACAAGTCCAAAAAGTGCTCCGGAAAATAGAGCTTGAACAACAGAGCCAGCAGTGATTGCAGGCATTATGCAAAAATATTCAAGTCCAACTATAAAGAGTAAATAAAACACTATAACAGCCCACCAAACTACATCACCCATCAAATATCCTAAATAATTACTATACATACTCTTTGCTATGAATCTGAGCCATATAAAGTCACAAAATATGAAAATAACTAAAGAAATAAAATACACTCTCACGTAAGCCATAATAAATCCTCCCAATGCAATATGTAAAAATATCTATTAATTTTAATATAGCTATAGAAAAAAACTAAAAAAAATATTTATTAAAAGAAAGCGGGGTCAGAGCATAGATTTTTGAGAGTTTATGTTGAGTGTTTTGCTCTTTTTCAATCAAGGCTCTGACCCCTACTGCTTCAAATATAAATAAAATCCTCAAGACAAACTTGTGCTCCTGTAATAACTGATAATATTGACTCTAAAAAAATTAGGCTCTGACCCCAATTTTTTTTAAAAAAATTTTTAAATTTCTCCCAAAACAATCGTTTCCCTTAAAACACCTAAGGAGAAAATCTATGGCAAGACCTTTACGTATATGCCTCCCGGAGGTAACTTATCATTGTTATT
>Ga0255344_1005398_pt1 | contig 12282 bp, 10 predicted proteins | sample wastewater_treat_5_FD_192414 | JGI IMG/M metagenome (GOLD analysis project Ga0255344, IMG submission 192414) | Wastewater microbial communities from Lulu Island WWTP, Vancouver, Canada - plant18 | ecosystem: Engineered > WWTP > Wastewater > Unclassified | place: Canada: Vancouver, British... | reverse complement strand
CTACTACCTGTCCGCATTCCTGACGGAAACCATTCACAATATAGAATGCGCTACAAACAATTTAATTCCGTACTTACTTGTAGCCTCTTTTATCAATTTTAACCCTTTTATCTGTAAAAAGAGTGCTCTATTGAAATTAGCTTGTTAGAAATTGCATAAATAGTCAACCCCGAACGACTTTTAATTCCGGTCTTCTCCGTAATTTTTTTCCTGTGAGAAATAACAGTATGAATACTTATGCATAATTTATCGGCAATCTCCTTATTGGATAATCCTGAAGCAATGTGAATTAAAACTTCTTTCTCCCTCTCCGAAAGCGCTTCCGCCGTTGAACCTTCATGAATGTTTGCTATAGAATCTACTAATTTATGAATAAATGAAGAAAAGGTTGCAAAATCATCGGTAATGGATATTTTATCGTCAAATAAACGGATAATCTCCTTCGGATAATACTGATAAACAATAGCTACGAAATGAGAGTTCGAACATTTTTGTTGTAATCTATGAAATTGATTTTTCTCCGCTTGAGCAAAATAGGGATTAAGTATCAAAATATGAAAGTGCTCATTTTCGACAATTTCTAAAAGAGTACAAATATTTTCAAATCTGCTAACTTGAATCTGTTTGTTAGTTTTATTAAGAAAAAGCTGTAACCCTTCAAAAATAATATCGGAAGATTCAACAATAGCAATACTTATTTTAACTTCTTTTCTCATCTATTTTCCAAATTTATAATAAGAGGTATCAATATATTGTCTTCAACGTAAGAGTGAAGATATAGGTCATGTTCAACCTCCGATAACGAAACTAACAATTTACGGCGACCAACCATATCTTTCTCTAATTCAATATGCTTAATCAATAAATTTTTCATTTCCAATATTTTATACTCAATATCCGTATGCCGCTTTTTATATTGATTTATCGAAAATGAATCGTTACTCTCTTTATTATTATCAATCCACCTTTGAATATAAGGGAAAACATACTTTTCTTCGTAGGTCAAATGTTTTTCAACTTCCATTAAATACTCTTTATAAAATTGCTTCAAAAGTTTAATCGGCGGCGTATTATTATTTAAAACTATTTTATTAATATGTTGCTCAATCTCAGGAAATTTCTCATTCCTAAAATAAAAATGACTATTTTTAAGAAAATTGACTAACGGCAATAAATCGTTCTTAGTAAGCTGCTGTTTTTCAAAGACTTCCCCGTAGAGATAGAGTTGCAAAATGAGAATAAAAAGTTGTGTTGAAATTTGATTTTGTTCACAGATTTGCCGAATCGTATCTTTATGAACCACTATATTGAGTCCGAAATGCTCCATCATTAACAATAATTGAGGATTATCCAGAATCAAATCAGACAAAATGGTATCGGGTGAAATAGACTGTTTTATTGTTTTTTTCATTTTTTAAAGTTCTAATAAAAATATTGCATCGTTTTAATATTATTAATAACAAAAAAAAAGCAGGATTGTTGTTTGAAATAACACGCTCCTGCTCCAAACAAATTAAATATATTAACTTGGTGTTTTACTTTTTAAGAATTTTCTTTAAAATAGTATCCTTATCTATTTTTTTAGTACAGAAAAACCAATCGTAACATTTAAGGTCTTCAACTTTCCCCTCCATTCTATCCTTAGCCGCTCCGCAAGTTCCGCCCGTAGGCACAATCACCTCATCACCCGGACGCCAATCCGCAGGCGTGGCAACCCCAAACTTATCAGCCGTCTGCAAGGCAATAACTACACGATAAAGTTCGTCAAAGTTACGTCCTAAACTGAGCGGATAATAGAGAATCGTTCTGACAATTCCCTGTGGGTCAATAACAAAAACAGCTCGCACCGCTTTCGTATTACTTTCACCCGGCATCATCATCCCATATTTCGTGGCAACTTCCATCGTAATATCCTCAATCAAAGGGAATTTCACTTCAACATTTTTCATTCCTTTATAATCAATCTTTTCTCTTATGGTTCTTAACCAAGCAATATGGCTAAACAATCCATCAACGGAAAGCCCAACCAATTTACAATTTGCTTCCTCAAACTTAGTCTGCAAAGTTGCAAAAGTCATAAATTCAGACGTGCAAACCGGGGTAAAGTCGGCAGGATGACTGAAAAGAATAACCCAACTCCCTTTATAATCAGAAGGGAAATTAATCTCACCTTGTGTGGTAATCGCTTTAAACTCAGGAGCTTTGTCTCCAATTCTTGGCATTGAATAAACTACATTTTCTTCCATAATTTTATATTTTTAAAAATGGCTCTTTTAAATTTTAACTTGCTATCTTATTTTGAAAAAAACAACAGAGCCATAAAATTGATTTTTTCAAACATAAACTCATTTTTCTTCTGTTTCTACTTTCATAACAACAAAAAAGAGAAATGGTTCATTGCCAAACTAACATTATTATTTTTTCTCATCATTAGTCGTAATTTTCTGATTTATAGCTTTTTATATAAGATATTTATAATATTAATTAGGGCGTGCCCCCTCGCTACGCTCGGGGTCGGTCTTCGGTTCCAAGTCCGCGGTCGCAAGCCGTGGGGACGCAAGGCGGCAAAAAGAGCTTCTAAAGTCGCTTTTTTGCCGCCGCGTCCCCAGCGGCTTCCGCCCTTGCGGGCTTTCCACCTGCGCCCTCACGCACGCCAACTTACTCGGGCAGAGCCATTTAAGCTCAAAATGAAAAGCGGAAAGAAGAAAGATAAGAAGTGGGGAATGAATATCTTGACTTTCTTACTAAATTCGAGATAGGATAAAATGAAAAGTATTTACTCGAATGGTTGTGCTAATTATGTCACCCCTTCGGGGTTCTCTAAATTTTGGTGTGCCTTTTTGCTACAATCATATCACCCCTTCGGGGTTAAGTTCTACTTTAAATCATTTTGTAAGATGCTTTATATGAGCAGGATGGCTGCTACCGCCTCTGCTTTTTGCCGGGCCAACACACGTGCTTCGTTGCAATGCTAATTCTTTTATTTTTAGGTAATGTCTCAAAAAGTGTATAAAACTCAAAATTTATTTTTTTGTACAATGAAATTTAAAAAAACATCATCAGCTATGGCTCGGTGCTATAAGAGATTCTTACAAACTCCTTACATTCAACAAGTTAAAGATTGAGAGTGGGAAATAAAAAATGAACCCCGAAGGGGTGATATGATTGTAGCAAAATGAATGCCTAACGTGTACTGAACCCCGAAGGGGTGACATGATAATAATTAAGAAATGAGAATTGTTTAATTGTTGGCATTTTCTTTCATTTTTTTATTTACCTTTGCCATATCAATCCTCAAAGATTATGGAAACGCTCCGTTACTTCTACCACTCCGACCTAAGCATCTGGCTTAGTGTAGACCCTATGGCAGACCAAAGAAGCTGGGGAAGTTCGTATAGTTATTACCAGAATAATCCAATGAATCGTATTGACCCGACAGGAACAAATGGTTCAAATTCAATGTATTCATGGCATGATATAACCAGTGGTAATTTGTACTATGAGGAAGATGCATTTGCTGGTCTTCCTGGAGGAATGCAAGATTTCTATAATAGCTCTTCACAGGTACCGTTTCGATCTCCTGATAAAGTTCAGATTAATCAATTTATGGGCTTAAATAGGACGCATTCTAATAAAGGAAACCGTCACCATTCTTTAGATGTAGCTTTTTATCGAAATGACAGAACAACCGGATCCTCTGCAACAGATAATGATGTTTCTGATAATCTGAATTTACAACTTTTTTATTCGTTAAAAAAATTTGGTTTAAGAAGCAAAAGCGTTTTTACTGCTACGTCAGTGAACAGCCATACACCTTATATTCCTGAAACAACTGGGCTTCCTAATCATCATCATTTTGAAAGGTTTAACAATAATGTTATTCCGACTTTGCCTACAGGCACAATACGCGCATATCATCCTATTATTTATTCTCTTACTAATATGATTCGATAATATGTACAAACAAATGAGATCAATTATTTTGGCATTAGTCTTCTTGATGCTGTTTGTTCAATGTTTTGGACAACAAAATGTTACTCAAAAGCAGTGCAATAACTGGTATATGTTGCCTGTCCTTTATAACAATTATAAAAGTGATACTACAATGGTAGAATATTGGGAAAACTATTGGTATTACAGAAGTGGCGATAATACTAAGTTAATCCCTGATACTCTGATTATAGTATTAAACCTCATTCCTTCTTTGGAGATTTTACCAGATGTAGAGTTACCAAATTCTAAATTCAATATAAAAGTAATAATGTCTTTCAAATATGGATTTCATGACGACAGTTATAATGTTATAAACCCACAAGTATCTAATGATATTATTCTGTTAGATCAGTTTGTAAATTTTAAAGAAGTGTATGAATCGTTTATCAAAACAGATCAAATGGGTTTTTCATATTTCCCTAAAGGAATTGCAATAAAAAAAATGCTTGATGATTTGAATATTAGCATTGAAGATGGTATTTGGGATTATGAGAACAGAGGTAAACCCTATGCTTTAAATCAGATAATAATAAAATCCTACTTCATGGATAATAACGGAAACGTCAAGTGTTCTTCTGAATTTACTTTTCCAGTAAGTGGTCAGTACAATAATCCGTTAGGAGGTAAATGGCAATATTAACAAGAAATAACTACGTATTATGAGCAAAAAGGGCACAAATCAATCCGTACTTTTGTCTTGATACAAAAGTACCAAAAAATCAAGGCAAAAAGAATACCGCCCGCCCTGCCAACACACGTGCTTCGTTGCAAAGCTAATTTTTTCATTTTTGATAGTGTCCCCAAAAGTGCATAAAACTCAAAATTTACTATTTCTGCACGAGCAGGTTGGCTGCGTGAGGCGCTTAGGTGGAAAGCCCGCAAGGGCGGAAGCCGCTGGGGACGCGGCGGCAAAAAAGCGACTTTAGAAGCTCTTTTTGCCGCCTTGCGTCCCCACGGCTTGTGCCCGCGGACTTGGAACCGGGCGCCGACCCCGAGCGTAGCGAGGGGGCACGCCCTAATAAAAAATAAAATTAAAATTAAAAATTAAAGATTGAAAATTAAATAAATGAACTAAAAATGGGGAATAATAAATAGTGATGAATTTTGAAAATATTCTTTGTTGCATGAATAAAAAATAAAAATATTGATGTATCTTTGCAGAGATAAAAAGAGGGTTTTACTTCTATTTTATCCTAATTTCAATCTCAATCTATACAATATAATATGGAGAATTTCATTGTATCGGCACGGAAATATCGTCCTATGACTTTTAAGTCCGTAGTAGGGCAAGATGCGATTGTAGCTACGTTAAAAAATTCTATTAAGACCAAGCAGATAGCTCAGGCATTTCTCTTTTGTGGACCGCGTGGTGTGGGGAAAACGACTTGCGCACGAATTTTTGCTAAAGCCTTAAACTGCTTGAACTTAACGGAAGATTTTGAACCTTGTAATGAGTGTGAATCTTGTCGTTCTTTTAATGAATCTGCCTCCTTTAACGTTTATGAACTTGACGCCGCTTCTAACAATTCCGTTGAGGATATTCGTTCTTTAATCGAACAGGTGCGTATTAATCCGCAGGGTGCGAAATATAAAGTGTATATTATTGATGAGGTGCACATGCTCTCCTCTACGGCTTTTAATGCTTTTTTAAAAACATTGGAAGAGCCGCCGGCATACGTGAAATTTATTTTGGCAACGACTGAAAAACATAAAATTATTCCTACGATACTTTCACGTTGTCAACTTTATGATTTTAAAAGAATTTCTGACCATAACATAGTTAAACATTTACAATTTGTCGCCGAGAACGAAAATATTACCGCTGATGAAGAGGCACTTCGAGTGATTGCCCATAAGGCTGACGGTGCCTTACGCGATGCACTCTCTATCTTCGACCAATTAGTAAGTTTTTCGGGAAACCACCTTACCTATCAAGCCGCAATTGAAAACTTGAACGTGCTTGACGTTGAAAACTATTTTAATATAACCGATTATCTCTTTAGCGATAATATCGCAGACGCATTGTTGCTTTTTGATGATATTTTAAATAGAGGATTTGACGGACAACATTTTATAATGGGCTTGGCAGGACATTTTAGAAATCTACTTATTGCTCAAAATCCAAATACGGCACATCTGTTGGAGACTTCAAATACAATGCAAGTTAGATTTGTTGAGCAAGCAAAAAAAATTGATTCTTTATTGCTACTTCGAGCACTCGAATTAGCCAATAATTGTGATTTTAACTACAAACTGTCTAATAATAAACGATTTTCTATCGAAATTACTCTTATGCAGATTAATGCAAATTATATGCATACGCAAAGACAACAAGCGGTCAGGCAATCACGGGAGGGAAAATAATTTAGAAGAAAACGGGAAACAACCGACCAACGGGAATAGAGTTTCTATGAAACCGCAAATTACTCAAAGCGGTTTTGTGAATCCTAATACGCTGACTTCCAAAAAGACAATTCCGATTAAAGATGTCGTGAAAGATAGTCCTACCGACCAAGTAAAACCTGCTGCTAAAAACGAAGAAAAAGAGTGTAACGAAGAAACGGAAGTAGTAGACGTTGTTGAAAAAATTGCTGAGAAAACTACCGGAACGTTTGACAAAGAAACTACTGAAAAAGTTAACGGAGAAGTTGACGGAGAAGTTAGCGGAGAGGTTAGCGGAGAGGTTAGCGTTAGCGAAGATGTTGGTAGAGAGATTGGTAGAGAGATTGGTGGAGAGATTGGTGGAGAGATTGGTGGAGAGGTTGGTGGAGAGGTTGATAGAGAGGTTGATAGAGAGGTTGTTAAAGAGGTTCGCAGCGAAGCCGGCGTAGCAACTACTGAAAGTCAATCGCTTAGCGATGTTTCGGAAGAAGAAGATAGCGATTTGGAGGAAAGTGAAGTTTTGAGCACAGATGAGCAAATTCCCGACCATACGACTACGCCACAAACTCTTTCGACTGACGTATGGAATGAGATGTTGAGTGTCGTTTTTGAAAAGTTTCCTACGATTCATCACCCCTTAAAAGATATTCCCCCTGATTTTCAGGATAATAAAATCGTTGTTAAAGTTAAAAGCAATATTCAATTTGAGCATTTTAAAGGTAAGAAAAATGAAGTATTAGCCTATTTGAGAGAACATGTAAAGTTTCCTATAGATGATATTTCTATCCTTGTAGACGCTAATTTGGAAACCAAAAAAATAATTTACGATAACAAAGAGAAACTCGACTATTTACGTGAAGAGAATGCTGACATTTCTAACTTTATGGAAATATTAAAATTAACCATTAAAGAATAAATACGGTATGAAATTTTATTCACCTCTTATTTTAATTTTTTTAATAGTAATTCTTTTTTATGGAACAGCATTTGCACAGCCTGCGGATAAAGAATCGTACTTAATTAAAATAAACGAACATTTTGACAAGTCTGCTTTTGAGAAGCAAAAAGGGGAAATTCGTTCACAAACGGGGAATATCATATCGGTTTGGCTTCCCAAAGAAAATGTCGATTCGGTTAAAGCTATGAAGGGGGTGGAAGTAGTATCGCCTGCTCGCAAAATACAGCCGTTACTGAATAAAGCCGTGCGAAATGGGAATGTTGACAAAGTTTGGGACGGTACGGATTTGCCGCAAGGCTATTCCGGAAAAAACGTCATTATCGGTTTTACCGATTGGGGTTTCGATTATACTCACCCCTCTTTTTACGACACTAATTTATTAGATTACAGAGTTTTGCGAGCATGGGACCAGTTTCGTCAAGCGGGACCGCCGCCGATTGATTTCACTTATGGGACTGAACTTATAGGAAAAGAGGCGTTGTTAGAAGCACAATGTGATACAAGCAATATTTACGGTCATCATTATCATGGCACGCACGTTGCCTCTATTGCCGGTGGAAGCGGTGCTCACACCGTATATCGCGGAGTTGCTTACGATGCGAACTTGCTTTTTGCTACGTTTTTAGTTGATGAGGCTTCCGTTATGGATGCCTTTAATTGGATGAAACGAATTGCTGAAGAGGAAGAGAAGAGGCTTGTTATCAATATGAGTTGGGGACTCTATTATATGGATAATCCCGATGGAAAAGGACCTCTCAATGATGTGATTGAGACCTTATCAGACGAAGGGATTGTTTTTGTATCGAGTGCGGGTAATAATGGAGATGTCAATTTTCATGTTGATTACGATTTTCAAAATTCTACCGACACGCTGAAAACTCAGATTGAGTTTTTTAATTATCCGACTGAAAATTATTGGGGGCAATGTATTAGCATGATAAGTTGTCCTAATCATAGTTTCAATTTTAAGTTTTCAGTTTTAAACAGCGGATACCAAAAAATAGCAGATTCTCCAATTTTTAACACTTGTGATGGAGATTCCGAAATTGACACTTTTTTTCTAATAGCTAACGACACCATTTTTTATAGAGTTTCTTTAGAAAAGAGAAATCCTTACAATGATAGACCGAAGGCTTATTTACATATTAAGAAGCCCACACCTACCAATTATAAATTTGCGTTAGTTGCTTTCGCGGATAGCGGGCATTTTCACGCTTGGAATGTGGTAGAGTTAACGAGTAGAGTCGGTAATTGGGGGACTGATTTTTCCGCACCTTTAACGGGTTGGAAGGCGGGTGATAACAAGTGCGGCGTGAGCACTCCCGGAACGCAAGAACGCTCTATTACAGTTGCCGCACACTCTTCCGGCGTATATAATTCCGATTATAATTGGCTGAACAGTTATATCGCCTATTTTTCAAGTTCCGGTCCTACGATTGACGGACGAATGAAACCGGAAATATCAGCTCCCGGCAGCAATGTCATTTCTGCGATTTCAAGTTTTACAGACCATGATGTCGGCTCTCCTTGGGCGACTGTTACCTTTGAAGGTCGGGAATATGAGTATGTTCCGTTATCAGGGACTTCAATGTCTTCTCCTTACGTAGCAGGCGTTGTTGCTTTACTTCTTCAAGCCAATCCTCTGCTTTCGGCTTTGCAAGTTCAGCAAATTCTCCATGAAACTGCTTATCAAGACAGATATACGACAGAAGCCGGAATTGACCGATTCGGATACGGCAAGGTTGATGCCTTCGCTGCCGTATTGAAAGCATTAAACACTGTCGGGATAGATGATTTCACAACTTCTCAACTTTCTTGCTCTATCTTTCCAAATCCGACAACGGACAAGTTTTACCTAACTTTATTATCGGACTGTAACTATAATTCTGTTGAAATTTTTGATTTCAGCGGACGGCTGGTAAATAAAAAGATAGTACCGTCAGGTGTTCATGAATTTAATATGGGAAATTGTGCTTCCGGTTATTATTTTATAAAAATCAGCAATAAAAATAGTATTATCACCAAAAAATTGATTAAAGAGTAATTTTTTAAAAATGTCAATAAGCAAACTATAACAAGGGGAGAAAATAATCCAACTTACTATGGCAACAAAGAGTACGAAATATATTCCGGACGAAAAAAAAGAACGGAAAGAGATTCTTAAAAAATACAAAGAGATTCTATCATATCTTTACGATAAGACGAACAAAGAGCAACGATTGTTAATTCGCAAGGCTTTTCATTTAGCGGTCAATGCACACAAGGACATGAGGCGCCGAACGGGCGAACCTTACATTTATCATCCTCTCGAAGTTGCTAAAATTGTTTCTCAGGAGATTAATTTAGGAACGACTTCTGTTGTTTGTGCTTTATTACACGACGTAGTTGAAGATACCGATTATACGTTGGAAGATATTCAAGATATTTTCGGAGAAAAGGTAGCTAAAATTATAGATGGCTTGACAAAGATTGAGGATATTGTCATTAATGACGAAGATATTTCCATTCAAGCAGAAAATTTCAAAAAGATATTTTTGTCTATGTCGGAGGATGTCCGTGTAATTTTAATTAAATTAGCGGACAGACTACATAATATGCGAACTTTAGACGCCATGCCGCTTGAAAAGCAGTGGAAAATAGCTTCGGAAACGGCATATTTTTACGCTCCCATAGCACATCGTTTGGGGTTATACAGTATAAAAAGCGAGTTAGAGGATTATGCAATGCAATATACCGACCCCATTGCATACAACACGATTTCCAATAAATTAAAGAAAAGTGAACCTGAACGTGAAACATTAATTGAAGATTTTGTCCGACCTATTAAAGAAAAATTGAAAGAGAAAGGGATTGATGCCGAAGTGTCAAGTCGTACAAAGTCTATTTTTTCTATTTATCAAAAGATGAAGAGGAAAAAAATAGATTTTGAAGACATTTACGACATTTTCGCCGTTCGTTTTGTTTTTGATAGCGATGTAGAGAATGAAAAGCCAATTTGTTGGGCAATTTACACTATTGTTACGGAGCTTTATAAGACCAATGCTTCACGTGAAAGGAACTTTCTAACGAATCCGAAACCGAACGGCTATCAAGCATTACATGTTACGGCGATGAGCAATAGCGGGAAATGGGTAGAGGTTCAGATTCGTTCTAAGCGAATGGACGAAATAGCGGAGAAGGGGTTTGCCGCTCACTATAAATATAAAGAGGAGAATAAAACACCTAAAGATTACGAAAATAGAGTTGAAGATTGGTTAGCGAAAATTAGAGATATTCTAAAAAGCGAAGATACGTCTGCACTCGATTTTCTTAATGAAATTAAACTGAATTTAGATTTAAAAGAGGTTATCATTTTTACTCCGAAAGGAGATATGAAAGTTTTACCTGCCGGCTCGACCATTTTAGATTTTGCCTACGAACTGCACACACAACTCGGAGACACTTGCATCGGTGGAAAGGTAAATTATAACATTGTTCCCGTGAATCATGTTCTGAAAAATGGAGATCAGGTAGAGATTATTACTTCAAAAAAACAGACTCCCAAAGCAGATTGGTTAGATTTTGTTAAAACTTCAAAAGCGAAAGAGGCTATTAAGAGTCAAATTCGTGCGGAACAAAAAAAATATTATGATAAAGGAGTAAATCTGTTAAAAATGTTTTTTGAAGAATTAAAAATTAAATATTCTTCGGCAAATATTAGAAAATTACAAGATGCACTCGAAATAAAGTCACCCATCGAGTTTTGGAACTACATTGCCATAGGGAAATTATCAAAAAATAGAATAAGAAAAATATTTTTTAACGAAGAAAATGCGGATTTAGAGGAATTTCAAAAGAAGTTTACAGAAAAAAAACATGAAACCTCGCTGGAACAACTTATAGACGAAGAGTTGAAAATAAATCCGGAAATTTTCATGTTAGATGAGTCTTTTGATAATATAGAACAAGTGCAAATTGCAGATTGTTGTAAACCTATTCCCGGTGACCAAGTCGTGGGGTTTCAAAGTTCTAAAAAAACGTTGGTAGTACACCGTATTAATTGTAATAATGCCATTGAGCAGATGTCTAAATATGGAAACCGTATTATTAAGGCAAGGTGGCGAAAAGAACAAAATATCGCATTTTTATCAGGAATAAGAATTGTCGGTTTTGACAAAAAGGGAATATTAAAGGATATTATTGATATCGTCAGCTCAGATTTTGAACTGAATATTAAATCTATTAATATTGAAACAAAACGAAATGTTTTTACCGGTGTAATGATGCTCTATATCGAAAATGTAAATACACTAAATAATCTTATCGAAAATTTGTCAAAAATTGATAATATTGAACAAGTAACACGTATCGGTTTCTAAACCCGTGTTTTTATCATAAAATAAAAAACTTATTATAATCTTTTTTCAAGCTCTTGATAATTTAAAAAATATTGCTATTTTTGCAATAATAATTAAGTTATGGAATATTGTATATTATTATCAATAGCCTCATTGTCAATGGTTTAAAAATTAAAATACAAAATGATATGAGAAAAATCTTTTCTTTCTTTTTCACAGTGATTTTTCTAAGTTTAACATCTTTTTCGCAAGTAGCTATAGTTCCCTGTGGCGGAGATATTATACACACCACAGGCTCTGTTAGTTATACTGTCGGTCAGATAGATTATGTTTACAAAAATACCGATTCGTCGGGAGTGATTCAGACCCACTCTATGTGGGAAGGAGTGCAACAGGTTTATCCTGTTTTGCAGTTAGTTTATGACACTATCTGTCCGGGTTCATCTTACGCAGACAATGGGTTCAACGTAGGACCTTTTCTTACTCCGGGGTTATATGTAGACACTATTTTTGTAGCAAGTGTCGTAAATGCGATGGTTGACACAACCATTAGATCTATACCGCCTGATACTGTTAAAGTGTTGTATTTAACCGTACGGACTTTACATACTT
>Ga0255344_1005378_pt1 | contig 12313 bp, 8 predicted proteins | sample wastewater_treat_5_FD_192414 | JGI IMG/M metagenome (GOLD analysis project Ga0255344, IMG submission 192414) | Wastewater microbial communities from Lulu Island WWTP, Vancouver, Canada - plant18 | ecosystem: Engineered > WWTP > Wastewater > Unclassified | place: Canada: Vancouver, British... | reverse complement strand
TGGCTACGTTTTGTTGTTCTGTCATCTCGTTTCTATTAGTTTTATTTCTTCTTTTGTCAGGTTGTAAAGTTCGTAAATTATTTGGTTTATTTTGCTTTCTGTGTGTTCAATTCTGTTGTTAATCATTTCAAGTTGATTTGGCAATGTCGTGTTTTGCTTGTCTGCATTGAGTTTTAGAAGCTGTTCAACGAATTTGATAATTTCGGTTTGTTGTTTGTCTGAAACGTTTTTTGGGATTGGCAACTGTTCAACGTGTTGTTTTTTTACTTCTGCCAAAACTTCGCCACGTTCGGGATTGATTTGAAAATAGTAAAAGTCTGTAAGTTTAGAGTTCAAAATTCCGAGAATAAATTTGTGATTGATTTCGTTTGAAATAATGACGTGTAAATTGTTTCGGCAAATGATGTTTGCACCGATTAAAGTTGCAATAATTCTGTCGCCTGTTTGACGAACAATAATTTTTTCTTCTGCTTCAAAAACTTCTGGACTTCTTGGTTCTGCAAGCCATTCGCCATATTCAATCCAACTGTTATTATTCCAAAAATTAGTATATCGGTTCATTAAACTTCCACGCATTAATGGTAACCAATTTTTACCTTTTGGCTTTGGTGCATCTTCGACTACGAAAGGTTTGGTATTTACAATTTCTCGTGTTTGTTTTGGCTTTCCTTTACCGACCTGAAATGGTTTTACGCCAACATTTGAAAAGCACTCTTCTTTGATAAATGTTGATTTTGATTTTATTTTCTCAAATATTTTTTTATCTTTTTCATTTGCTAAAATATTGATGATATCGCCATTATCTGGTAGTTTATTTTGGTCGATGATATGAAGTGGCGTAATTTCTTTTTTCTCAAAGACATCAATTACAACATCATAATTTTTGATGTAATTATTGCGCTCAAAAACAAGTACATGTGTATCTACAACTGCTTTAAAAATATGTTCTTTAATATGCAATATTCGATCCCAATAAAAATCATTTAACAAGTATTTCCTAATGTTTCTGAATTTGATACTTTGCAGCCACGTATTCGGAATAATAACCCCTAATTTTCCACCAATAACTAATAAATTTTTATACTGTTCCAAGAAGAGCAAATACAAATCTTGTTGATAATCCTGATGGACAAACTTTTTATTGAAGTAGTCAAAGATATTTTTATCGGCTACTTTTACATAAGGTGGGTTTCCAATAATACAATCAAAACCACCATTCTGTTTTTTATTAAACTCTGTAATAGGTTCTTCTACAACAAATTGAGCAATAAAATCTTGTGTATCGTCTTCTAATTGTTTTACTTTATCGTATTGCTTTTTAAACGGCAGTCGTTTGTCTATTTCTACATTTCTATTAAACACTTCGGGAAACGCCTTTTCCCACGAGAAAGGTTTTACTTTTTTCTCTTCGCCAAAGTCGAGTTCGTTGTCGTAATAATCGAGGTCAATCAAAGAATTTCCGCTTTTAATATTGTTGTCCAAAGTTGGCAAAATACGGTCGTGAAAAAGTTTGGTTTGTGCTTCAATCGTTTCTTTGGTTTCGCCTTCCATACATTTCAAAAGCAACGAAAGTTTTGTTACTTCAACTGCGTTGCTGTCTAAATCAACTCCGTAAATATTGTTTAGCAAAATTCGTTTTTTCTCTGCGGTTGTAAGTTCGCCCGATGGTGTCAAAGGATTGTCTTTGTTGCCTTTGCTTTGTCTGCCTTTTTGCGTGTAAAAATCTTTATGCCAATCCAATAAAAACTGATAAGCACCAATCAAAAAACTGCCGCTGCCGCAGGCAGGGTCAGCTATTTTTAGTTGGCATATTTCTTTTGGATTTTTGTTTTCTACTAATTTTCCGATTGTATTTTTTACGATGTAATCAACGATATACTGCGGTGTGTAATAAACGCCACCTGCTTTGCGAACTTCGGGTTTTTCTTCAATGGTGGCTTTGCCATTTTTTGAAAGTGTGATTTGTTTTCCAAGAAATTGCTCATAAGCACTTCCTAAAATCTCAACGCTTAAAACCGAAAATTCATAAGGACAAATTGGGTAATAGAGTTCGGAAATAATGTTTTTGATAACTTTGTTATCTATAGAAATTTTGTCGCTGATTTTATCTTTCGCAAAATCAAAAAGTCCTGAATTGTATTTTTGGTCGGCTTGATGAAAACGATACAAAAGGTTCTTGTAAAAGTCGCCTGTTTTTATGTCGGTTTGCAAATCTCCGTAAGGTTCAACGCTTCTATCTTCTGCAATTCTCAAAAATATAATTCTGTCAATCGTGTGTTGAACGATAAAATTTAGCTCATCTTCGGAAATATTTTTGTTGCGAAGTGCAATATTTACGGCAAGTTCCACACGCCATTTGTCAAGCAATTGCAGAAACTCGTTATCAACTGTCGAAGTTCCTTTTTTGTTTTTGTCGCTCGTGATGTATTTGTCAAAACTGCCTTTTAAAACACATTCTTTCGAGAATGTGTCCCAAATAAAATCGAAGTCGGAAACGTAGTTTTCGTAAGTCAGATATTTTATTCGTCCGTTGCTGGCTTTGTCGGTTTCTTTGGGTTTTATAGTACAATCGTAAATTGCAAATTCTTCAAAATCTGTGATAACAGAAATCGGCATTTTTGCACTCCAACCATACCTGCGAACTTGATAAGCAGGTTGAATTTCGTCTTTTATGAAAACGCTTGGTTTTTTCGCTTCGAGAAAAAACAAACGTTTTCCACCAACTAAACGAAAAGAATAGTCAGGTGCTTTTGTAGCACCGCCCACTTTTACACGGTCTTCGTGGATTACTTCCCGATAGCTTTCGGCATACCCGTTTTCGTTATCCATATCCCAACCGAGTGCTTTCCAAAACGGATTGATAAAATCCTGTCTCGTTTGCGTTTCGTTGTAGTCTTTGTTTTTATAAAAATCTTTTTGTTGGTCAAATCGTTGAACAAGTGATTTTATTTTGTTTAGTGCTTCGTTTTTTGTTTGCATTTACCGACCGATTTACGGTGTAATGCAAGTCTATGTCGAAACGGATTTTGTCTGCCGAAACGATGGTCTTAGCATTGCCACCAACTTCCAAATATAAGCATAATAATAATTTCTGTTATGCCATTTGTTATATAATGTTAGCCTGCTCACATTGGCTAACCTACAATATAGCACAAACTTTATAATCTAAAAATGGAACAGTCTATAATTTCTATAGATTATTTTCTCAAAATATTTGGAAGTTATCATTCCTTTTTATAAGTTTGTTTCAATGAAGTTTTACACTATAAAAAATGATAAAATGTGTTGCTGTTGTCAAACAGAATAGGTAGGCTTTATCTTTATTAAAATAGATAATATTAAGAATATAGAATTGAGCCTTCCTTTAATCAGGAGGGCTTTTTTACAAAAAAAACCTTCACACCTTTAAATAAAATAAAATATGAGCAATCAAAAATTTGAAACACTACAAGTACATGCCGGACAGGAAATAGATCCTACCACCGGCTCGCGTGCTTTACCTATTTATCAAACTACGTCTTTCCAATTTAAAGATACTACCCATGCCGCTAATCTTTTTGGCTTAAAAGAGTTTGGAAATATATACACCAGAATTATGAATCCGACTACGGATGTTTTTGAAAAACGAATTGCTGCATTGGAAGGCGGTGTTGCCGCATTGGCTACTTCTTCCGGTATGTCTGCACAGTTTTTAGCATTAAATAATATTTTAAATGCCGGCGAAAATTTTGTGACTACTTCTTTTTTATACGGCGGTACACACAATCAATTCAGACATTCCTTTAAACGCTTGGGGGTGGAAGCTCGCTTTGCTGATGGCGATAATCCGGAGAGTTTTGAGAAATTAATCGATGATAAAACCAAAGCCATTTACTTAGAGTCTATAGGGAATCCGAGAGGCAACGTGCCAGATTGGGAAAAATTTAAAGCTTTATCTGAAAAATATGATTTGCCATTAATCGTAGATAATACTTTTTGTGCAGCAGGGTATATGTTCCAACCTTTGAAACACGGTGCACATGTAGTGGTGGCTGCCGCTACAAAATGGATTGGCGGACATGGTACAAGCATCGGCGGCGTAATTGTAGATGGCGGAAATTATAACTGGGGCAATGGGAAATTTCCTCAATTTTCTGAACCAAGCCCCGATTATCATGGATTGAATTTTTGGAATGTATTTGGCACACCCGGTCCATTCGGAAATATTGCATTCGCTATCCGCGCCAGAACCGTAGGTTTGAGAGATTGGGGTGCAGCATCTTCGCCGTTTAATTCATTTCTATTTACTCAAGGCTTAGAAACACTGTCCTTGCGTATGGATAGACATAATTCCAATGCATTAGAATTGGCGAATTGGTTGCAGCAACACCCGAAAGTGGAAAGTGTAACTTACACCGGTTTGCCAGAATCTCCTTACCATGCTTTGGCAAAAAAATATTTACGAAACGGATTTGGTTCGGTATTTACTTTTGACGTAAAAGGCGGATATGAAGCAGCAGTGAAAGTGATTAATTCATTGAAACTAACTTCGCATTTAGCCAATGTTGGCGATGCAAAATCACTAGCTATTCATCCTGCATCTACTACACATGAGCAGTTGACGGATGCGGAACAAATTTCTGCCGGCGTTTCCAAAGGTGGTATTCGCATTTCGGTAGGTATCGAACATATCGACGATATTAAAGCGGATTTCGACCAAGCATTAAATGCATAATCATAATACTTTAGCAACGTTGGGAAAGGATATTCCTTTTCCAACGTTATTTTAGTTTTCTAAATTTGTAATGAATAATATGTCTGCAAAAATACTTACCTACCACCATCCAATAACATTAGAATGTGGCACTACTTTGCCTAATGTAGATATCGCATATTCTACTTTTGGAGAAATGAATGCCGATAAATCAAACGTAGTATGGATATGCCATGCATTTTCTGCAAATTCAGACCCAACAGAATGGTGGCCGGGAATGGTAGGTAAAGGCTTATTTATCGATCCTGATAAGTATTTTATAGTATGTGCAAATATGCTCGGTTCTTGCTATGGTACTACAGGGCCATTATCTGAAAATCCAGAAACAGGAAGTAAATATTATAAAAATTTTCCGGTGGTAACAGTACGGGATATGGTGCAAACGTTAACTATTCTGCGCAAGCATTTAGGCATCGAGAAAATATTTTTTGCCTGCGGATTTTCAATGGGCGGACAGCAATTGTTGGAGTTTGTAATTCAAGAACCTGATGTGTTCGAAAATATTTTGTTGGGTGCAACAAACATCCAACATTCACCATGGGGAATTGCTTTTAATGAATCGCAGCGCATGGCAATAGAAGCCGATAGTACTTTTGGTGAGCCACAAGATGATGCCGGAATAAATGGAATGAAAGCAGCGCGAAGCATCGGCTTGATTTCTTACAGAAATTATACCGCATACAATCAGACACAAGCAGAACCCGATAATGATAAGTTGGAAAATTTTCGTGCTTGCTCTTACCAACGTTATCAAGGTGAAAAATTAGCAAAACGTTTCAACGCATACTCTTATCATATTTTATCAAAGGCGATGGACAACCACAACATTACCCGAAATAGAGGCAATGCTAAAGAAGTACTTTCCGCTATTAAATGCAATGTGTTAGTATTAGGTATTACTTCCGATTATTTGTACCCATTGGAAGAGCAGCAGTTGCTGGCTTCCTTAATTCCGCATAGTATGTTTGTGGAAATAAATTCTGAATATGGGCACGATGGATTTTTGATTGAAAATGAACAAATGTCTAAGATATTAAGTGCATTTTTGAAAGTGTAATTATACAATAACTCCGCGGTTGTATTTATTGCTGAATTCTCCCCAAAACTGTTTGCCTAAAATATTGTCGATAATTTCAATTTCACAAAATTCTTTTTAAAAAAACTTTGTGGCAAAAGGATATTGACAAAGTTCCGATAGGTAAATTAATAGGTCAATAAAATTGTTAGGATATAAATTGCAATTGGTATTAGCTATCTTAGCAAGATATTCTCATCATATATGAAAAGAAGCCTGCGAATTTCACTATTTATTTTTCTTACAGCAATTCTATTTCTATTTGCCCCCAAACCGGCTGGAAATAAATATTGCGGCACTTACTTTAGAATTAATAAAGCGATGGGTTTTTTGATTAATTGCGATTCTCATCAATATATTTTACTGTCCATGCACCCGTCTAATTTGCTTAGTAAAGATAGTGTTGCACGCCGACAAAATCGCCCGCTGTATATCGCCTTAACTTATGCCATTGGTAAACCCATAGAGTATGTCTTATTCGCAGTGTATAATGGCAATGAAAATGTAAAACTAAAATTAGATAAACTATTAAATAGCGATAAACTATTAAAACGATTAGAGTTAAGTTCGTTTGAAAAGCAAGATAAATATACTACTGCCGCAAATAACGCCACTTTAATTTTGCAGATGATTGCTTTTTTTATTTCGTATGTGTTGCTGAATTTCTTACTCCTTGTTTTAAGTGTTTACTTATTTGAAGTTATGTTGGAACAGTTCCAAATCCAACAAAAAATAATATATCTTCTGAGTGTAGTGTTAATTGCAAATACAATCGTAAAGGACTTTATATACTCCGCTCACGAACAAATGTTCTTGTTTTTAACGCCCATTTCAATCGTGTATGCATTACATCATTACATTTATAAAAAACAAAATAGAAAAACTTACTGGCTTACTTTTTTATTCGGTTTAGGATGTTTGGCGTACGGCAGTTTTATTTTATACTTACCTGCTTTATGGTTGCTGTTATTTTATCAAGATAAGTCAATTAAAACCATATATGCAAGTCGAGTGAATTATATAATACATGCTATCTTATTTCTATTTCCTACCCTTACTTGGATTTTTATTTGTAAGCAAATTTCAGGACAATATTACAATCACGAAGTTGCAAATTTCAGAGAACTTGTGTGGGTAATAGATGCATTGAAAATCGGACTTGCCGCATTAGTAAAAGTTTTTGTTTTTAATTTAACCCATTTCTTACTTATTTTCACCAAAGCAGTATTCCCTTTTTTACTCATTTATTTTGTTTTGTGGAAAGCAAACAAACCTTTTAAAAATTCAGAAAAATATGATTCGCTAATTACGGTGTTGGTTAGCTGCTTTATAGTGTTTACAGCCTTCTTTGCACTTTTAGGATATTATGCTTATCGCTTAAGCTTCAGTAGCTCGGTGCTAGTTTTAATTGGTATTGCAGCGCAATTTCAAATGCTGCTTGAAAATAAACCTCAGCTAACAAATTACTATTATAAACGATTGTATGCTGCCGTAATTCTGTGGTGTATTTTGGTTTTTATTTTATAAATACAAATAAATATGATTCAGTTTGTTGCTTTTTAATAGCAATTATGCTTTTAGTTTTCGAATGTTTTTTTTGTGTAATCTATAAAAACCATAACCCGCCAACAAGCTATACATTGCCGTAATGGGAAGTTTGAAACGGACAATTGGCAGCTCGCCATATATCAATAAAAAATACAAAATGGAACCGCCGCATAAGCATAATAATTCGTATTGCTTATCTCTAATAGTAAAATATACCCCCGCAAATCCATAGAAGTAACACACCATCATAAATAAAATAATGAATAAACCAAGTGCAACTTCTGTTGCTGATTTTGTAAATAAAAACTTCTTGATAAGCATAAAAAATCCGGTAGAATATCGTTCCTCATCGCCCCATTTATTTGGGTTTTTTATATGCAGTTTATCCAACATGTTTTGAGTGCCTACATTCAGCATTAATTTTACCATTCCCATAAAATGGAGCTTTAGATAAGCAGCCCGATGTTTGCTTAAATATTCATCTGCATATTTCCCATAAACAGTTGTTGTTTCAAAAGATAAACTATGCCAAATGTTTTTGCTGCTTAATGGAATGTCTTTAAGTTGTGGATTTTCTAATCGGATTTTTGTAAGAAAACTGTCGATGATTACGCCATTATCTTTATGGGTGAGTACGTGTTCTGTAAGCGGAACATTATACACTAATTTATTAAATCCAACTATAGAGGAGATTGCGAAATGCCCATGTTTTACTTTATTGCGCAGTAGCCACGGCAGTGCCAGCATAAACGGAATTGTGAGATAAATTACAGCATATTTCAGTTTGGTTTTTAAGGTTTCAGCTCTCCATATTAAGCATAGCAAAACCATTGCAACTGGAAAAAACTGTATAACGGGTTTGTTTAAAATATTAAGCCCGAGAATAACAGCACTGAAGATTATATTTCCAATGTTTTTATTGTTTATTCCTTTTACAAAATAATAGATAGATAGGATGAACAAAAACGTGAAAAGAGAATCGGAGAAAAGCCAACTGGCAAATGTAATTTGATGCGGATCGAAAGCGAGAATGCCAGCAGCAACTAGCCCAACGGTACGATTGGTTAGCATTTTTGCCATATCATAAATAATAAAAATACCGATACTGCTAAGGATAATTTGAAATAGTAAAACGATATATGGTTTTATACCAAAAATGCCGTATAGAACTGCAATAAATGTAGGGTAAAGCGGCGTTCTGAAAACATTATCGGCAAAATTGTGGTATTTTAAAATGGAAATAGCCAAATAATGGTATTGCACGGCATCTCCGTTAAGTACCAATTCATGCTCCACTTGCGGATTCCAAGGTTGGTAAATAAAGAAAAATAATAAGCGTAAGACCAATCCTGAAAATACAAGTATGCAGAGTGGTTTATCTTTTAATATTGTTTTCAAAGGCAGTAAATTCTATTGTATAAATCAAAAATAAGACAATAATCGCAATATGTATTTGGTGTTGCGCTTTTATTTTTTTGTAATACGTAAAATGCCTTTTTTTTTGTGCTGTTTTTTGCATATTTCGGCGTATAATTGTATCGTGTCAACGATTAAAATTTTAACGACAAAAATCACTAATAAGGTTTGGTGCAAATATAGTTTGTTGATAGTTTGTCTTACCTTCTTATTTTTATTTTCGCCCAAACCAAAAACTGCTACCGGTACGTATTGCGGTGAATATATTAAAGTATCAAAACTTGGTTTTGTGTTATTTTGCGATTCGTACCAATATGTATTCCTTACTACCAATCCGTCTTTATTGTTGGATAGTAATTTTGTAGCTGTACGCCAAAACAGACCACTGTATATTTACGCAGCTCATGTCATCGGGCTACCGATTAAATTTATTACTTCAGCGTTTATAGAGTCTTCATTTTTTAAAAAACTAGGAGGCGAGAAATACCTTTATCAAGAAAGCATAAACCAGAAATTAGAGTCGAGCCCATTTTTGAAAATGTATAAAATAGACCAAGCAAAACACCATAACTTAGTGGTAGAATTACTGCCATTTTATATTGCTTTTTTAATTATGAATTTTCTGATTTTGCTGTCCTCTTTAGTGTTGTTTGAAAAACTATTAACGCAGCTTTCTACCGAAAAATATATCATCCATTTTTTATCTTTATTTATAGCCTCAAGTGGGATAGTAAAAGCATTCTTTTTCTCGGCACATGAACAGATGTTTGCATTCTTTACGCCTATAAGTATTGCTTACGTAGTTTATCTGTTTTTAAATGATAAATTATCGCCTATAAAGTTACTTTTCGTTTCCTTCGGAATGGGATTGCTGTGTTTGGCTTATGGTAGTTTTATTTTGTATTATCCGTGCTTAGGTATTGCATTTCTTGTGAAACAAAAATCATTGAAAATCTCTTTTAAAATGATTACGACCTTATTGCCCGGTGCCATATTATTTGTGCTGCCAACATTGAGTTGGATGTATATTTGCTATTATTTTTCTGGACATTATTTTAATGGAGAAATAGAAACGTTTCGTGAAATTATTTGGATTAAAGATACGTTGAGCAAAGGTATATTAGATTTTCTTGCAGCATGGGCAAGTTTTTCCCTAAGCTATTTACATACAGTTCTAATTACACTGACGCCTTTTGTTGTCGGTATTTATATTTTGTATAAGCAAAAAAATGAGCTGCAGATTTCTTCGGAAAATGAGCTATTTTATTATTTCTTACAATGGATGTTTATCTTGTTTTTTGTTTTTTTCTGGATGTTGGGGTATTATAATTTCAGGTTAACTTATACTAGTGTCCCAATTTTATTGTTGCTGATAGCATTGTTATTACAAAATCTAATTGATAATAAAAAGATAGATACCATAAAATTGCAAAAACGATTAAGGCTACTAGCTGTTATTTGGGTAGTTTGGAGCGTAATAAAATATGGACCGTTTCCTTTCCAATAAAATTAGCTAATCTCAGCTTTTAAACTTAAATCCAAGCTTTTTACTGAATGTGTTAATGCGCCAACTGAAATAAAATCTACACCTGTTTCAGCATACGCTCTGATGGTTTCTAAGGTAATACCACCACTGGCTTCGGTTTCATATTTTCGGGCTATTAGCAGTACCGCTTCTTGTACTTTATCAGGCGTAAAATTATCCAGCATAATACGATGCACACCGCCACATTCCAACACTTCTTTTACATTATCCAAATTGCGGGTTTCTACTTCAATTCGTAAATCTAATTGCTTGGCTTGCAAGTAAGCATGCACCTTTTGTATGGCTTTGGTAATGCCGCCACAAAAATCAATATGATTGTCTTTGAGCATAATCATATCGTATAATCCAAACCGATGGTTGGCACCGCCGCCCACCGTTACGGCATATTTTTCTAAAAATCGCAAGTTCGGAGTTGTCTTTCTCGTGTCTATTACTTTTGCTGTCGTGCCTTCAATGGCTTTTACGTATTCATGTGTTTTAGTGGCTATGCCACTCATGCGCTGCATACAATTTAATACCAACCGTTCGGCAGTAAGTATAGATATTGCTGAACCGTACACATGAAATGCCAAATCGCCATATTTTATAGTAGCTCCTTCTTGCAGATGTTTTTCTATTCGCAAGTCAGCATCAACCGCTTTGAAAATAGCTTCTGCAATATCCATTCCGCATAAGATACCTTCATCTTTTACTAAAAGACGGGCTTTTCCTTGAGCATTTTTGTCAATGGAAGCTAATGAAGAATGATCGCCCTCCCGAACATCTTCGCGTAATGCAGCTGCGATAAATTCCTGCAATTCTTGTTGCTGAATCATAAAGAAATACTGTTTGTAGCAAAAGTAGAGCGATAAAACGCAAAAACCAAATTTGGGAAGTTACTCTTTCTCAAATCTGATTTCTTGGATGGTGTTTCCTCCGCCTGAATTTTTAATATAAATATAAGTACGGAAATTACCTGAGTTGGTCCTTAAACTACCAATGATATACTGCGCACCGTCTGGTGAATTGCCTTTGTGAACTACAGAAAAACTACGAGAGGCAAATTTATTTAAAAAACCTTTTAAGATGATTTCGGCTTGCTCGCTGCTATAATTATCTGCATTCTCATTTATTGTAATATCTACCCGTCGGTCAAAGTTTTTTGAAATTGCAGAAGCATTTCCCGACTCAATTGCAGATGGAATAGTACTAATTACATCTTGCGCTGTTGTAGATGCAATAAAAAGTAAACAAAATATAAACAGCGTTATTGACCTTAAAACCTTCATAAAATTGTATTTTCGTGTAATCTATTACACATATTGTGCCAAACAAACCGTAAAGATAGATTTTTTTTAATAAAAATTAACAAAGTGAAGAAACAACAGAAGGCAATGTTAATAATTATGGACGGCTGGGGGATTAATCGCAACCCGGCAACTAGTGCCATAGAGGCTGCAAATACGCCATTTACAGATAGCTTGTATTTGAATTATCCAAATACAGGATTATTAACGCACGGTGAATATGTTGGATTACCCGAAGAGCAAATGGGAAACTCGGAAGTAGGGCACATGAATTTAGGTGCCGGACGTGTAGTTTATCAAGATTTAATGCTTATTAATAAAAAAATACAAACAGGTGAGCTAGCTAATAATGAGGTGCTTTTAAATGCTTTTGCTTATGCTAAAGCAAACAACAAAAAGGTGCATTTTTTAGGATTAGTTTCCGATGGGGGCATTCATTCGCATATTAACCATTTAAAGGCTATTATAAAAAGTGCCAAAGAGAATAACGTAACGCAAAGTTATGTGCATGTAATTACCGATGGCAGAGATACCGACCCTAAAAGTGGATATCGGTTTGTGGAGGAATTGGAAAATTATATCACCAATACGCCGACAAAAATTGCTTCTGTGTGTGGCAGGTATTATGCTATGGATAGAGATAAACGTTGGGAGCGCATAAAATTGGCGTATGATTTATTGGTAAATGG
>Ga0255344_1005373_pt1 | contig 12320 bp, 6 predicted proteins | sample wastewater_treat_5_FD_192414 | JGI IMG/M metagenome (GOLD analysis project Ga0255344, IMG submission 192414) | Wastewater microbial communities from Lulu Island WWTP, Vancouver, Canada - plant18 | ecosystem: Engineered > WWTP > Wastewater > Unclassified | place: Canada: Vancouver, British... | reverse complement strand
GTGCCCGAGGGCACGGAAAAACCCTATTCCTGCGGTTCCGGCTATTACCGGCGGCTCGACGCTACCACTCAGAAAATGAGCCATGACGAGTTGCGCGTCATGTTCGCGGAACACGAACCACTCCCCTTCGAAGAAAAAACGGTTCGCGGGTTCTCCGTCGATGATATCTCTAAACAGAAGATCCTTGCGTTTGCCAAAGAGGCAGGTATCCGCATCGGCTCTGTAGCCATACCCCAGTTTCTGCGCAGTCTCAGGGTGGCGGATGAGGCAGGAGTGAAAAACGCGGGAATTCTTTTCTTCGCAAAAGACGTCTATGAGTACCTGCATCAAGCCCAGACGACGCTTCTGGCATTCAAGGGAACGGAGAGACGCCACATCTACGACCGCCGCGATGTGCGGGATGACCTGCTTACCCAGTTCAATGAGGCCGTGGACTTCCTCAAGAAGCATCTGAATGTCCGCAGCGAAATCAAGGGTGTCAACCGGGAAGACATATACGAAATTCCACTTGAGGTCCTGCGCGAAGCCGTGGTGAACGCACTCATGCACCGCGATTACAGCATCACCGGCACGCAGATCAGTGTCGAGGTTTATGACGACCGGGTGGAGATCGTGAATCCCGGCGGCCTGCTGAAAGGCCTGTCCGTTAAGGACCTCGGTACGCTTTCGATTCGACGGAACGAGCTGATTGCGGATCTTTTCTTCCGCCTTCACAAAGTTGAGCGCATCGGCATGGGCATCCAGAAGATGAAAGAGGCCATGGCCGCGGCGGGACTTCGTGAACCGACCTTTGCAAGCGACGCATTCTTCCGGGCAATATTTCAACGATCGTCTGAATTCGCTCTCAAGGAAGGAGAAAAAGGTACAAAAAAAGGGTTCGGAGAAAAGTTCGGAGAAGGTTCGGAGAAAAGTTCGGAGAAAATATTGGCGTTCTTAAAAGAGCAGAATACAGCCAGCGCACGGAAGATCGCCGAGGCCCTTAACCTGTCCCCCCGAGCGGTAGAAAAGCAGATTGCCGTTTTGAAAAAAGCCGGTCGTCTTAGACGTGTCGGGCCGGCGAAGGGCGGACGATGGGAAGTGATGTGATGTACAAAAATGCGTCATACAGTCTACAAACGGAATGCATAGCCAACACACATGTCTATCAACCTATACACACATGTGTGTTGGTGCGTGTGTAGCCCCCGTATCCGAGTATCGGGGACTTTGGTCGGGGACGGGTGCCTCCTGGCACCATGAGAGAACAATGCGATATGGATGCGGCAATGGCACATGTCCATTCCGGGCCATTACAGCCAATAAATGGCGCAAATAAGGGCATCGGGGCTATCCAGCGCAGCCAAGGTCGCGGAGTATCTGCCCCAATCCCCCTTGTTAACGTTTGTCGTTGAAACTCTAAATTTCTGGCAATCCTACGTTAAATCTGCTATTTAACAGCCGATTTTAAATGCACTTTCTCTTACGCGCTTTAACCGACAGAGATTCCTTTCATGCACAATGACCTAACGTTTTTCACCAATGAACCGGGTTCCACGCTGCTTGACAGGTTCAAGAGAACTCTTCGAGATGTAAAGTTCTTCGATATACTTGTGGGATACTTCCGGACCAGCGGCTTTGACAAGCTGCATGAATCATTTGCAACCATCGACAAGATCCGCATCCTCGTCGGCCTGAACGTCGATCGGCGAGCCTTCGAGATCATCGACACATTCCAGTCTCAGTCCATGCTGGATTTCGAATCCCACAAGCGAACGAAGGAAATCTTCTCCGAGGCGGTCACCGGAGAGATGGACCGTTCGCCGGACAGCTACGAGACTGAACTAGGCGTCCGCAAGTTCATCGAATTCCTGCGGTCCGGCAAGATGGAGATCAAGGCCTACCCCGGCGGCAACCTCCACGCCAAGGTGTACATAAGCCGCTTCGGCGAGGATGACCGAGATTTCGGGCGGGTGATCACCGGCTCCAGCAACTTCTCCGAGGCCGGGCTCATTGCCAACCGGGAGTTCAACGTGGAGCTGAAAAACCGGGCGGACGTGGAGTTCGCCCTGGCACGGTTCGAGGAGCTCTGGAAGGACGCGGTCGATCTTTCCCGCGAATATGTGGACACCATCCACGATAAGACTTGGCTCAACGACGAGATCACCCCCTACCATCTCTACCTGAAATTCCTCTACGAGCACTTCCGGGAGGACATCAACCTCGACGAGGATTTTGAGACCTATCTGCCGGAAGGTTTCATGGACCTGGATTATCAGAAGCAGGCCGTCATCGCCGCGAAGAAGATCCTCGATGCTTACAACGGCGTCTTTCTCTCCGACGTGGTCGGTCTCGGCAAAACCTTCATTTCCGCCATGCTCGCCCAGCAGCTCCGGGGCAAGATCCTGGTCATCTGCCCACCCGTGCTGAAGGACTACTGGGAGGAGACCTTCTTCGAGTTCGGCGTCCGCGGCTACAAGGTGGAGTCCTTGGGAAAGCTCGATCACGTCATCAAAGAGGGGGTCACCAAGTTCGACTTCATCTTCATCGACGAGGCCCACCGGTTCCGCAACGAAGTCACTTTAGGGTACGAGAAGCTCCACCAAATCTGTTTCGGCAAGAAGGTGATCCTGGTCTCGGCGACCCCGCTCAACAACACCGTGGAGGACATCTACAGCCAGCTCAAGCTTTTCCAGATCCCCAAGAAGAGCACGATCCCCGGTGTCCCCGACCTGGAGAAATTCTTCGCCGGCCTAAAGAGCCGCCTGGACCGTTATGACAAGACGGATCCCGGCTACACAGACGAGATCAAGGGCGTCTCGCGCGATGTCCGGGAGAAGGTGCTCAAGTACGTCATGGTCCGCCGTACCCGCGCCGAAGTCGTCAATTTCTTCAAAGGTGACATGGCCAAACAGGGGCTCTCCTTCCCCGAGCTGGGCGACCCCCAGCGCCTGATCTACACCTTTGACGACCGGCAGGAGCGGATCTTCAACGCCACCATCGAGCACCTCAAGAAGTTCTCCTATGCCCGCTACACGCCCTTGCTCTACCTGAAGAAGCAGCTCGACCCCCTGGAGCTCCAGTCCCAGCGCAACATCGGCGGATTCATGAAGGGCATCCTGGTCAAGCGCCTGGAGAGCAGCTTCCACGCCTTCGGCAACACGCTCAAACGCTTCATCGGCTCCTATGAGAAGTTCATCGCCATGGTCGAGAAGGGCACTCTCTACATCAGCAAGCGGGTGAACGTGTACGACTTCCTGGAGGAGGACAACGAGGATGCCCTGCTCGCCCTGGTGGAGCAGGACCGGGTGCAGAAATACGCGGCCGACGAGTTCACCGACGATTTCCTCACCCGGCTGAACGATGATCTGAGCCTCCTGAAGGAGATCAAACGGATCTGGATGGGGATCACAGGCGATCCCAAGATTGAGCAGTTCGTGGGCGACCTGCGGGGCCACGCCATTCTCAAGGGCAGGAAGCTCCTGGTCTTCACCGAGTCGAAGGAGACGGGCGAGTATCTCTACCGACGCCTGGAGCGCGAATTCCCCGGAGAGGCGATGTTCTTCTGCAGCACCGGCGGCCTTTACGACGGCGTGGAATTCGGGCCGACGCCGGCGCGCGACCTCATCAAGGACCACTTCGATCCCAACCGGAAACAGGGACGCAAGGACGGCATCCGCATCCTCGTGACCACCGACGTCCTGGCCGAGGGGATCAACCTCCACCGCTCCAACATCGTCATCAACTACGACCTCCCCTGGAACCCGACCCGCGTTCTCCAGCGGGTGGGCCGCGTCAACCGGGTCGGCGCTGCCCATGACAAGGTCCACGTGTTCAACTTCTTTCCCACGGCCCAGTCCGACCTGCACCTGGGGCTGGAGGCCAGCGTAAAGGCCAAGATCCAGGCCTTCCACGACACCCTCGGGGAGGATTCCAAATACCTGACCGACGAAGAGGAAGTCACCAGCCATGAACTCTTCGGCGATCGTCTCTTCTCGAAACTGAACGACAGGAAGAATCTGGAAGGGGAAGACGAGGGCGAGCGGTCGGAGCTGGAGTACCTCCAGAAGATCCGCGACATCCGCGACAACGATCCCGGCCTGTTCGAGCGGGTCAAGCGCCTGCCCAAGAAGGCCCGCTCCGGCCGGGCCTGGCCGACCGGCGGGGATTCAGAACCCGACGCCGTGGTCACCTTCTTCCGCAAGGGCGAGCTCAAGAAGTTCTGCCTGGCCAGCGAAAGGGCCGTCCGGGAGCTCACCTTCTTCGAGGCCGCCGACTGCTTTGCCTGCGAGCCCGACGCCAAACGCCTGCCGCTGCCGAAGGCGTTCTATCCGCTCTTGGAGAAGAACAAACAGGAGTTCGACCTCCTCACCTCCGGCGAGATCCCGGAAAAGACCGGCCACGCCAGCAAGTCCAACGAGGCCTACATCATCAAACGGCTGAAGGCCAAAGACCTGAAGCACTTCCAGGGTTTCACCGACGACGATGAAGAATTTCTCAAGGCGGCGCTCAAGGCCTTCGAGGAGGGCATCATCCCCAAGAATACGAGCAAGAGGCTCAAACAGGAGCTGGAAAAGGAACCCCATCCGCTCAAGGCGCTGGCCATCTTCCGGAATAACATCCCCCTTGCCCTGCTGACGGGCGGCCAGGCGCCGCGGGGACGGGAGCTGAGCACCCGGGAGGTGATCCTCTCCGAATACCTGACCGCACAGGGGGCTGATTGATGCACGTTGAAGAGGCCAAAAGGCTCATCCAAGAGACCTTCCAGAACAACTTCGACGAAAACCGCTTCCGCCTCTTTGCCAAGAACCTCTTCAACGAACTGGACGAATCCAAGGCCTTTGCCTATCAGGGGCAGTTCATCCCCGACGCCTACAAGGACCATGTCCGCCAGTACAAGCGCCTCGGCAAATACACCGATCCGGACGGGGCCGCTCTGGACGTCCTCGTCGTCAACTTGAAGCGGGAAACGGCCCTCGACCGCGCCCGCACCATGCAGCGCAACTTCATCGCCTGGTACCTCAAACACCGGGGCGAAAAGGACGCCGCCGTCGTCGCCTACCATACCGACGGTCTGGAGGATTGGCGCTTCTCCTACGTCCGGATGGACTACCGGACAGAGCAGGGAGAAACGGGCAAGGTCCACGTCAAGACCGACCTGACGCCGGCACGGCGCTACTCCTTCCTGGTCGGAACGAGCGAGCCGAATCATACCGCCCAGCAGCAGCTCCTTCCGATCCTCATGGACGACCGGTCGAATCCTACCCTGGCCGAACTGGAAAAGGCCTTCACCATCGAATCGGTCACCCGGGAATTCTTCGAGAGGTACAAGGAACTCTTCCTCAGGCTCAAGGAGGAATTGGACGGCCTGGTCGAGAAGGACCGCCGGGTCGGTGCGGATTTTACGTCCAAGAACATCCAGACAGCCGACTTTGCCAAGAAGCTCCTGGGCCAGATCGTCTTTCTCTACTTCCTCCAGAAGAAGGGGTGGCTCGGGGTCGGCAAGGATGAAAAGGGGAATTTTCGCCCCTGGGGCGCCGGACCGAAAGACTTCCTGCGGCGGCTCTATGACAAAAAACTCGTCCCCTATGATAATTTCTTCAACGATCTCCTGGAGCCCCTCTTCTACGAAGCCCTGGCCACAGACCGGGGCGAGGAAGCCTACTACAGCCGCTTCCGCTGCAAGATTCCCTTCCTGAACGGCGGGCTCTTCGAGCCGATCGGCGGCTACAACTGGCAGGAGGCGGACATCCTCATCCGGAACGAGACCCTGGGCGAGGTCTTCGACACCTTCGATCTCTACAACTTCACCGTCCGGGAAGACGAGCCTCTGGAAAAGGAAGTGGCGGTAGATCCCGAGATGCTGGGAAAGGTCTTCGAGAACCTCCTGGAGGTGCGGGACCGCAAGTCCAAGGGGGCCTTCTACACCCCCCGGGAGATCGTCCACTACATGTGCCGGGAGAGCCTGATCCGCCATCTGGATGGCGCGCTGAACAGCCGGGGCGGTTATGAGCGTCTCGGGGTCCCGCAGACGGAACTCTTCGGACCGCGTGATCTGGCCAAGCCGGACGGCCGCATGGAACTGATGGCCGCAAGTGGCCCGGCTCCCGTTCCTGTCGGGGACATCCGGCTTCTGGTCTGCCGGGGGGAATTCGGCGTCGAACACGACCTCAAGGTGGATGAGAAGGGCCGCGAGACCAAGGCCTACTCCTGGAAACTCCCCGAATCGATCCGCGCCAACGCGGAGCGGATCGACCAAGCGCTGGCCGGCATCAAGATCTGCGACCCAGCCATCGGGTCCGGGGCCTTCCCGGTAGGAATGCTCCATGAGATCGTACGAGCGCGGGAGACCCTGACCACCTATCTGCCGGACGATCCGAATCGCACGGCCTACCACTTCAAGCGCCACGCCATCCAAGAATCCATCTACGGCGTGGACATCGATTGCGGCGCCGTGGACATCGCGAAGCTTCGGCTCTGGCTGTCACTGGTCGTCGACGAGGACGATTTCCTCTCCATCAAGCCCCTGCCCAACCTGGATTACAAGATCGTCTGCGGGAATTCGCTTCTCGGGGTAGAGCGAAACCTGCTCAACGATCACCTCTTCGAAGAACTCGAGACGCTTAAGGAGCGCTTCTTCCAGGAGATCAACCCCCGGCAGAAGAAAGAGGAAAAGACCCGGATCGAGCGGCTGATCCGCCAGTTGACCGACAACGACGAGCGCTTCGATTTTGAAATCTATTTCAGCGAGGTCTTCCACGAAAAACGCGGCTTCGACGTGGTCATCGCCAACCCTCCCTACGTGCGCCAGGAATCGATCAAGGACTTCAAGCCCCAGTTGAAGCAGGCCTTCGGTAATTTCTATTGCGGCACCGCCGACCTATACACCTACTTCTACAAGCGCGGCCTGGAGATCCTCAAGCCAACAGGCCACCTCTGCTTCATCGCGCCCAACAAGTTCATGCGCGCCGGCTATGGCGAGAAGACCCGCACCCTCATTGCCGGCGATGCCAGGCCCGAAATCGTCATCGACTTCGGCGATCTGCCCATCTTCGACGCCACAACCTATCCGTCGATCCTGCTGATCGAAAAGGCCAAACCCGAAACGGACGCAAAGACGCTGGTCGCAACCTTTACCGATCCTGCCCAATTGGAGCGACTAGATGAAACCCTGGCCGCCGTAGGTTTCAGTATGCCGATTGCAGCACTCAAGCCGGAAGGCTGGACCCTGGAGCGCCCGGACGTCCTGGTCTTGATGGAGAAGCTCAGAAAGGCGGGCAAGCCCCTCGGTGAGTATGTGGAAGGAAGATTCTATCGGGGCGTTTTGACCGGCCTGAATGAGGCCTTCGTCATCGACGAGGCCACCCGGAAACGCCTTATCTCCGAGGATCCAAAAAGCGCCGACCTGATCAAGCCCTGGCTCCGGGGCCGCGACATCCGGAAATGGAAGGCAGAGTGGGCAGGGTTGTATGTCATATTTACGCGCCGCGGAACGGACATTGAGCGGTTTCCGGCTATCAAGCGCCATTTGGAACAGTTCCGAAAGGATCTGGAACCGAAAAAATCAGAGAAAGCCAAACGAGGACGTAAGCCGGGGTCGTACAAATGGTTCGAGATCCAGGACAACATTGCCTACTTCGAGGAGTTCGAGAAGGAGAAGATTATTTATCAGGAAATTGCAACGTTTCAGTCGTTTGGTTATGCCGAAGCTGGCTGGTTCTGTAATAACAAATGCTATCTTGTTTCCAGTAAAGATGATTTTTTACTGGGTCTACTGAACAGCAAAATTACTTGGTGGTTTCTCGGCAATCTCACCTCCGGACTTGTCGGCGGTGCAAGAGCCATGCAGATGCCGTATATGGAGCAACTGTCGATACCTTCCGCCACTACAGCACAGAAATCTCCTATCATCAAACACGTCCGCGCAATCCTCGCCGCCCCTGACAGCCCTGCCGTTCCTCGCCTTGAATCCGAAATCGACGATCTGGTCTATAAACTATACGGTCTAACGAAAGACGAAATAGCCCTGATGGAAAGTAAATGAGAAAGGAGAAGGCCTCCCTCAAGTTGCATGACATCGAAGAAGCCGTTTCAGAGCGAGAGGAATAAGAAACGCACAGCCTCAACATTTTTTGCCCGGGAATAGCAAAAAATCGGAGGGATGAAAATGGCAGTTTCCCAAGAAACAAGAAAGGCTCTCTATGATAGAGCAGGCGGCCAGTGCGAATGCACGATGACGGTTTGTTCACATCACAAAGGAAGATGTCCTCATAAACTGAATCCCGGATGGGAGGCACACCACCGGACAGCGGGCGGACCAGACACGCTCAGCAATCTGATAGCCATGTGCGTGACCTGCCATAAGAACACGCGCACCTATGGGAGAGGGTAACGAAAAAAACTCGACACGACCATATTTGCTTGCCATTCCCGGGCTGGCATATTTTTTCGGTAATAGGTTTAGGCGGAGGAGAACCCCCTTTTTGACAGTCCAGAGCTCCCCCGCCACGCCAATAAAACCGCAGCAGGCAAAGAAAAACTGAGAGACCATCAACAGGCCTCCACAAATGGAAGGGATAAACCATGGCAAGTGGATATGGACTGTATGGATTAGGAATATTGCCAAAGCCGCCTGTTAAACGGAAGATATTTGTCAGCTACCACCATGACAATGATCAGGCATACTATAATGAATTTTCCAGATTTTTCTCAGATCAATACGACGCAATTCAGGATAGTTCGCTTGACCGACTCATTGATAGTGATGACACTGAATATGTAATGCGCAGGATTCGTGAGAACTACATTACTGGAACTTCTTGCACTGTCGTGCTTTGCGGGCCACAGACACGATGGCGCAAATATGTCGATTGGGAGATAAAGGCAACTCTGGATAAGCAGCATGGATTGATAGGCGTAAAGATTCCCAATAATATCCCAGATGCGCTTGGAAGATGCCATAAACCCGATAGACTCCAAGATAATATCGATTCAGGCTATGCAGTCTGGACTCAGTGGGAATCATTAACCATAGAGCATCTTAAGGCCTGTATTGAAGCGGCTAATGCATCCCAAACGATCTTGATTAGAAATGACCGGATCATGCGGTCAAGAAATGGAGGGATAGACTTATGACCGTGCTGACAAAAGGGTCATTTACGCTGGATCTTAAAATTGTGAAGCTCGGTGCTGATCTGACCGAAGACGACCGTCAGTGTGCCTGGGAACTCTATACCGAGATGTCTACACGAGTTGCCGTTACGGGAAAATGCAGTGATTCGGACTGCGCAAATTATAGCGGAGAATTGTTCATTGAGAGTCTTGATTCACTCTTCAAATTCTTTCAAGAAGCGCGGGGGATCATGCGAAAATTTCCCGTAGGTAAGATAGGCGGATCCAATCAGGAGCACCTCGGGGTCATGGTCAACAAGGTGATGTCAAATGTCCTCAGACCCTTTCTTGAAAAATGGCAAGTGAAATACCGTCATTGGTGGGACAATCAAAGCAACCCAAGACTTACACCGATTGCCCGCCAAGAAGAATTCCCGGAACTTAAAGCCTTTTTAGACGACTGGACATCGCTGAGATGGTTAATGCGGCAATTTCAAAAAGAATTGGTGGCTGTTTACGCATTAGTCGATGTTGGAGCACAAGAATAAGCAAAACCATCGCCTCAGAGTTGTAACGACGCGTAATCAGTTGATTCATCAGCCAGTGTTGGGTTTTCGGATTAGTGTTGAAGGGGTATAGGGCAATGCCAGAAGCCATCGAGCAACGAGATGCGTTTTTGTCACATAGGGGAGTTGACAAACCCTTTGTGAGAAAATTGGCCGGGGACATAGAAAATATCTTTTATCGTGATAGGCACTTGTCTACATGGCTCGATGAGGCAGAAATCCGACCGGGGAATAGTGTGCCAGGCATGATCAACTACGGTCTCGAACGAAGCCGATTCATCATTCTGGTGATGACATCAGCATATTTTACAAGCGAGAGTGGCTGGACGGATGCGGAATGGCACGCAGCGTTATACAGAGATCCGGATAATAGAAAGGGATGTATCGTACCAGTCATCGCCGGCGATTGTCCTTATATCCCGATGATCTTGCGCCACCTATCATCGTTGGATCTGAGAGAACGAACTTATGCCAGGGACTTTGAACGGCTTATTGCCATCTTGAGAGACGAACCAATACCACGACCCGTGACGCACAGGGGACAGCTCATCCGTTTAAACGGATCTATCGACAGATCAACGCTGATTGCTGAACGGACTGTTCCAGAGGGTGATCCGGATCCGGTCAAAGAAAGCCTTTCATGTAACCTACTCCCGGTCGAGCGGATGCCATTGTATCTATATGAGGCACCAATTCACACTGATTTGTTAGAAACAAAGAATGACGGAACCACGAAAAATCCGAGTAAATCGATGCTAAGAGATCGAATCCGTAATTCACAGCGTAGTGTTGGAGATGGGAAAACAAGAATGCCGGCATTTCGCGTATTGGGCAGCCGGATTATATCGTTCCATGACCTTGAAGGAGACGATTCGGTATTGGCTGCCATCGTCGATCAGACAAAGGTCCAGGCATTCTCTGTTAGAGAATTGATACGAGATGAGGATGATAGGCACGTTGTCATCTCATTGCTAAACATGAGTCTAAGCCGTCATCTTATGGGATGTGGATTGCTTGTAGACAATAACAAGGGGAATCGTTTTTATTTTCCGCCTGATAAGGGAAAGACCCGTGAGATTATCTGGAAACCCTACAAAAAGCAGACCAAGAGGACGGTTACAAAGCTTTACACGCAGGGGGATCGTATTCGCATTTGGCTTCATCAGGCCGCTTATATCAAAGTTGTTTTTTGGGCATCAAATTTCTACCTCCAAATAACGCCCACATGGTTATTGACCGAAGATGGAATAACGATAAAAGGAGGCCCCGAAGTCGGCCGCATCGTAAATCGCTGGGTTGGCCGAGAGAGAAATTTAAGCGTTCTCTATCATGTCCGATTCTGGACCGCACTTCTTCGCCGGATTCCAGGTCCACTGATCGTTGTCCCAGTCGGTGAGCAGACGATGGACGTGGCAACTATCCCGGCATATGTCGCGCAGTCCTATGGGATTGCGGGAGACAGAAAGAATGTTCTTGAAGCCCTCGACGAGGTGGCACCTCATATTGCTACAAAAGAGGAAATGGTAGAGATTGAAACTTATGGAGATGAGGACAGCGAAACAGAAGATCTTACAGAGGTCACTGACGATGAAGGGGAAAAAGATACCTCAGGAGAACCGTAAAGAGCTGAAGATCCGTCCGGCGCGGCTCCCGTCATTCGAGGCGGGTATCATTGCTGAACCGCTAATTTCATTTGGGGGACAGCACCACCACATAGACCCCAAAACCGGCCTTGGGCTATACGGCCCCTATAGTTTAATCGGGCAGCATAGGCCGGTACTGTCCAGTATCGCTGTGGGATGTATCGGTCCCGCCAACATGGTGGCGGATGCTGAACAGTGGCTTAAAGCATGTCAAGGACGACTGACGAACGATGGTTCAGAGCCTTTACAGAATCCTCACTTCCCTGGTTTTAATAGTGCCCATCCATTTCAGTGCGAACTGCATTTTGGCAATGCCTGGCGGGAAACGATTAAGAATGGCGACATAGACAGCGCATTGAAAGAATCGAACTTCCATGCTCGTATAAAGAAAATCATTCAGCTTTATACTGATGCGATTGAAGTGCTGAGCGGCCGCGATCCCAAGCCGAATGTAATCTTATGCTGCATCCCACAGGACGTCGTTGACCTTTGCACGGTTATCAAGAAAAAGTCAGGCGAAATTAAAAGACGACGTATCAGTCCGATAGAGAAGAAGGCATTAAAATCTATTGCCAGAGGACAATGGTTCCTTTTTCCAGAAATGGACCCCACTTTAAGCATCGAAGAAGAAATTGGAGGATATCAAAACTTACGGCGAGGATTGAAAGCTGAAGCAATGCGATTCGATATGCCGACCCAGTTAGTATGGCCCCGCTCATTGCGCACTATCGATGAAAAACCTCGCCCTGGTGTGCCAGGCAGTCAAGATGTTGCCACTCGCGCATGGAATTTCACGACAGCGCTTTATCATAAAGCCGGTGGTTTTCCCTGGCGTCTGGCCGAAATTTCACCAGATACTTGTTTTGTCGGTGTGGCGTTTTTCAGAGAGCATGGCGGTAGCAATCCGCGCATTCGCACGGCAATGGCACAGGCTTTTACATCTTCAGGTGATGGCTACGTATTGAGAGGATCTTCATTCGAGTGGGATGAAACCGAGAATGGTCGATCACCACATCTGGATGAA
>Ga0255344_1005366_pt1 | contig 12330 bp, 9 predicted proteins | sample wastewater_treat_5_FD_192414 | JGI IMG/M metagenome (GOLD analysis project Ga0255344, IMG submission 192414) | Wastewater microbial communities from Lulu Island WWTP, Vancouver, Canada - plant18 | ecosystem: Engineered > WWTP > Wastewater > Unclassified | place: Canada: Vancouver, British... | reverse complement strand
CCATTCAGATAGTGATGTCTTTGGTGCAGGGAATCGGCGAGGCACTTCCTACGCTGATTCCCACAGCAGTACAGGCGGTCATTACCATTGTGCAGAGTCTGATTGACAGCCTGCCGATGATTTTGGATGCAGCATTGCAGTTGATTATGGGATTGGCACAGGGTTTGCTTGATGCGATTCCCGTGCTGATTGAGGCTTTGCCTTCCATCATTCTTGCCATCGTGGAATTTGTCATCGGTGCGATTCCGCAGATTATCGATGCAGGCATTCAGCTTTTGACCTCGTTGGTATCTGCGTTGCCGGAAATCATTGTGGCAATCGTGGAGGCAATCCCACAGATTATTGAGGGTATCATCACCGCGGTGCTTGGGTCTATCCCACAGATTATCCAAGCAGGCATTGACCTTTTGGTAGCACTTATCCAGGCACTACCGGAAATCATCACAACCATTGTTTCGGCAATCCCGGAAATCATCGGTTCTGTGGTCAATGCCCTGATTAACAGCATTCCGCAAATCGTACAGGCAGGTGTGACACTCTTTATTTCCTTAATAAAGAACCTGCCGACCATCATCGTGGAAATCGTAAAAGCCGTGCCGCAGATTCTGTCCGGCTTGGTTTCTGCCTTTGGCAAGGGTGTATCTCAGCTTGCAAGTGTGGGTGCAAACCTTGTCCGTGGTTTGTGGCAAGGTATCCAGTCCCTTGCATCCTGGCTTTGGAACAAGGTGTCCGGTTGGATTTCTTCCATTTGGGATGGTATTTGTGACTTCTTCGGCATTGCATCCCCGTCCAAGGAAATGGGATGGGTCGGTGAAATGCTTGTGGAAGGCTTGGCAGGTGCAATCAATACCAATGGTAAAGATGCAGTTGCTGCCGCTGAAGGCATGAGCAAGGACATCAACGATGTTATGCACGGTCTTGCAGATGAAATGACCACGGCACTGCCTACGGACTTTAGCGTGAATGGAACAGTAAACCGCAATGACACGATATCCGGTGCAGGATTGGGTAGTGGTGCGCTGATTACCATTCAGCAGATGATTGTCCGAAGCGAAGAGGATATCCGCAAGATTTCCCAGGAACTTTACAACTTGATTCAAAGTGGCTCCCGTGCACAGGGACACTTCACTACGGCATAAAGGAGGGTTTTGACCTATGGGTTTTATTTTCAATGACATTACGTCGGGCAGCATGGGCATCAAAGCCCGCCTGACTTCCTGGCAGGTGTGTGGTAAGATGCGTAATTTTACCACCACCGTGCCGGGTAAATACGGTGTGGCAGATTTCGGTGCAGACTTCGATTACCGTGAAATCAATGTTCACTGCAACATTTATCCCAAGGCGAATTTTACGGCATTGGTATCTGCCTTGGACGATATCGCAGCATGGCTTGACCCCGTGCAGGGATTACGCCAGCTTGTTTTTGATGATGTGCCGGACAGATACTTCATGGCAAGACTGAACGATGCGGTGGACTGTGAAAGGCTTATCCGCTCGGCAGGCTCTTTTGATTTGAAGTTTTTCTGCCCAGACCCTTTCGGTTATGCCATTACCGATGAAACTTTCTCCATCACAGAGGAAGGTTCTCACACCGTGACCCGTGCAATCGGCAATATCGAGTCATTGCCAATTTATCGTATCAGCGGTGTGGTGACCGCCGGGGCAAGCAACTATATCAGCATTACCACAAACGGCACGGAACTGAAAATCGTAAACGCAACGCTGTCAGAGGGAGAAATTCTTGTTGTGGATACGGATAAAATGACCGCTTATGTGGTAGACGAAAACGGCGAGACACTTCGAAACGGTCTGCCGTATTTACAGGAACTGAACTTTCCGACTCTTGCTGTCGGAGATAACACGGTCACCGTGGAAGTGAGCAACGCCACGCTGACAGAACTACAGATACAGGCTAAAAGCAGATGGAGGTGATGGCATGGCTCTGAAAATGATACTGAACAAGCAGACAGATTTTACAGGAGAATTTCCTGCGGAGTATGCTGCCTCCGGTCTGTGGCGTTTCAATGAGTCTGCACCGGATGAGGATACGGCTCTCGCCGATTCTTCCGGTAATGGCAGAAACTTTACTGTTGTCAATTGGAGTGGCACAACGGCAAACTTAAGTAACAGTCCAAAAGGCAGACAGATTCGTTTTAACATCAATAATCCGACCACGGAGAAAACCCACCTGCAGGTGACCAATGACGGCAGTATTTTTGCAAACCTCGGTGAGCGTATCATCGTGGGCGGTTGGATGAACCCTACCACTTACTCTGTCGGTAACACCTTCTGCCCAATTTTCAATACCCGTTATGGCCCCGGACAGCCTATTTTCTATTTGTCGCTGTATTCCGGTAAGCCGAGAATTATGCTTTACAATTCTTCCGGCAGCCTTATTTTGGATAAGACCGTGACACCATCCTTTCGGTTAGTCAACGGCGGTTGGTATTTCCTTGCCGGAGTTATTGAGCCGAACAACAGGAAGTTTACTTATGTTGTTGGTGACCGTTCCTCCGGTACGGTATGGAAATCCGAAGTTTTGGCAATCGGCGGAGAATTGAACCGTTCCTGCACGGCTGACCTTGTTATGGGTATGCACGCCGGCTCTTATTACTACGCAGGCGGTTTTGACGATTGGTTTCTGGATTGTGATTCTCCGCTTACCGCAGATGATCTGGTGGAGTATTTCAATGCCACCGTTCTCTGTAACGGTGCAGACAGTTCTTCTGATGTGGATGCTCTGACCGATGCAAGCGGTGTGACCTTGAAAGCAACGGACGGTGTTTACCCTGAAAGCGGTGTGCTTTATACCAAGGCGATAGAGTGTAACCTTTCCGGTACGGGCAGGGTTTCCTATACAAGTGAATACATCGCAGGCACAACGGCAATCGCATCAGTGGAAACCTCCACAAGCGATGACCTTGTGGATTGGAGTGATTGGGTTGCTGTGGGAACGGACGGCAAGCTGCAATCTCCAAACCGAAACTATATCCGCTTTAAGGTCACACTGACTACTACGGATACTTCCAAAACACCGAAACTCATCGATATCCGCCTTTATGATATTCCGAAAGCACCTTATGAGAAAATTGGCTATGCCCGTCCTATGGTGCTTGATGATAACGGTGCGTGGGAGGCCATTTTAGAGAATGCCTACGATATCATTGTTACGGGAGAAATCAACGGAGAGGACACTCTGACTTTTTCCATTCCGTTCCGTGACAGTAAACGAAAGTATCTGGAAAACGAAAAGAAAATCCAGATCGTAGATGATGTGTATAAGGTGCGTACCATTACCGATGTAAAGGACAGCACCGGGAACACGGTCACGCAGATATATGCCGAGGCGGAGTTTTACGATTTGACCTTTTCTGTCCGTAAGGAAGAAAAGAAGTTTGATGCGGAAACTGCGGATGTTGCGATGGCGTATGCCCTTGCAGATACCGAGTGGAGCGTGGGAACGGTCAATGTTACCACCAAGCGAACATGGACTTCCACAGAAAAGAACGCTCTGTCTATCTTACGCAGCGTTGCCAACCTCCACGGAGGCGACCTTGTTTTTGACTGCCCGAACCGACTGGTGCATCTGCTCACAGTAAACGGAAAAGACAGCGGCGCCTTGTTTGCGTACAAAAAGAACATGAAAAGCATCGAGCGTGTGGTGGATACCCGCTCCCTTGTAACAAGGCTTTATGCGGTTGGTGCTAACGGCATGACCTTTGCCGACATCAACGGCGGCAAGCCTTACCTTGAGGATTTCACGTATTCCAAGGAAGTGCGTATTACCACCCTGGATTGTTCTTCCTTTACCAATCCATATCAGATGAAGGAATACACGGCCATGCGCCTTGCGGAATACTGTAAGCCTTCCGTTTCCTATGTGCTGAATGCGATGGACTTGTCCGTGTTGACAGGATATGAGCATGAAGCGTGGAACCTCGGCGATTATGTCCGTGTGGAAGATAAGGATTTGGGACTTTCCGTTACCACCCGTATCGTGCGCCGTGAGTATAACTTGCAGGAGCCTTGGAACACGGTGCTTGAACTTTCCACCACGCTGAAGAACCTCGGCAGTTCGGTCAGTTCCATTGATACCATTGCCGATGCCCTGGAAGGTACAGGTATGGTATCCAACAACGACATCCGAGAACTTGTGCCGTTCAATCATCTGCGAAACTCCCGTGCCGATGACGGTCTTGCCTATTGGGTCAGTTCCGGTTTTGAGGCAGACGGAGAAAACGGTGCATCCGGAACGGCGTCCTTTAAGGCTGTGGGTGTCGAGGGCATGACCTTAAGCCTTGCCCAGACCGTGTACCCGTCCAACCGCAGCAGTTATACACTGTCGGCGCAGATTGCTTCGGAAGATTTGGAAAAACTCAGTGATGATTCTCAGGTTGGTATTGAGGTGGTCATTGAATATGAGGACGGCAGCACGGAAACAAGATTTATTGATTTGTACTGATGGAGGTGTCTATGGCTTATTTTTCTAAAACACAAGAAAAGATTACTCCAAGCGGATATTCCTCCAAGGTCAAATCCATTACAGTACGAGTGTGCATAACCGATTGCACAGGCACTTTATATATCACAGACCTCTTGCTGCAGCCGGGTTCTGTAGCCACGGGATGGGTAGGTCATCCTTGTGAGATGAAATGGGTGCTTGATGGCTAATCTCGTTTTTATCCGACTGGCAGAGGTCGTAAACAAGAAACAGGATATGCGTGTTGTGAGTGTAACGGTAAAACCTACCCTTACCAACTGCTCCGGCACGATTTGGTTTACCGACCTTATGTTGCAAGAGGGACCGGCGCTGACAGGCTATGTGCCACATACAGAGAGCAGACTCACGGAAGATTCCAAGGTGTGGTTCAACGGCGTGATTCGTTCCAAGGAAACGGTCATTATCTGTAATGTCGGTAACACTTCCGGTGGTTTAGATGTCCATATTTATCCGAAATCCGATATGGCGGCAGGCTCGGTGCAGCTTGCCCAGGGCGTCGGTGGTCAGAGAGTTGTTTTTCCAAATGCCCTCGCCGCCGAGGATGACCTTGCACTTTTGGCTTCTGTCAGAGAATGCACCAAGAACGGTGTAACTGAGCCGAAAGAGGGTTTTTATCAATACAGTGCCGCTTGGGATTCCAAGCATATGGTCACCTTGGAGGACGGCAAGTCTGCCAGGGTGCTTTTTGAATTGCAGCAGATGACGGATGGAGGTGTGTCGATTTGAGGGATAAATTAAAAGGTAAACGCATTATGGTGTGGACGTTTATGGGTAATGCCCGTATGTATGAGGCTCTGCGTGATTACGGTGACCGTATCGACACTATCGGTCTATTCTCCTTTAAGGTCGGTAAGACGGGTGTTATCACCGAAAGCGGTGTCAGTATCAGCAGTATGATGACCTATATTGAAAAATGGCCGCACATCCGATGGCTCTTAACGGTTGCCAACGATGGCGGCAATTCTATTTTTAAGGCTCTGCGAGATAACACGGACGGCGCACAGGACACCTTCTGCTCGGAACTTATCCGTATTATGGAGAAATACCCCTGGTGCAACGGTGTGGATATCGACCTTGAGAAAGGTGACGATTATTCCACACACGCCGCATCTACGGCCATGTTCAAACACATCTACGAAACAGTCAAAGCCTATGACTCCACCAAGGAAATGAACATCTGCCTGCCGGGTATGACTTCCGTCAACGGCTCGGTTGGTGGTGAGAACTGGTGCGTGTATGGTGACCTTGACCGATACTGCGATACCGCATCCATTATGACCTACGGTATGGCTTGGGCGGGTTCTGCTCCCGGTCCTGTTTCACCTCGCAGTTGGCTTGAGGGTGTTTACGATTATGCCACCCGTGTAATGAACCCGGACAAGGTATTCCTCGGTATGCCTGCTTACGGATGGAACTGGCAGATTTACGATACCCCGGAGAACCTCGGAAAATACTATCGAGGTACATCCCACACCTACTATGCTGCGAAATATTGGATGCAGGGTCTGTATAACTTTACGGACGATGCACCTCCGCAGCCGTTCATCCCCATTGTTTCCTATTGGGATGACTACGATATGGGACCGTGGGCATTGCCTCATGTGTATGACTATATGGAAGGCAGAGATGCCATTTCCAAAGAATATCCGCAGATGTCGGAAACCTACAACCGCAGACGATATCTGACCGCCTATGCCAAACAGCAAAAGACCGAGTTTGGAGATATTATCATCGACCACAATGCCGAGCCGGACAGTTACGGCGGTGTGGTTTCTGTATCTGAAACATTGGTCACGCTGGGCGATGAAGGTACTGCCACCTACAACTTTACTATTGATGAAGACGGCACCTACGATGTTGCCATTCGCCTGTGCTATCCGTTTTGGGATAAAAACAGCATTTACGCATCGTTGGACGGCAGCACGGTTCACTTTTCCGAGGACAGGCTTTGGTGGCCGTATTGGAGGACTACCTTCTGGGCGACTCTTGCCAAGGGTGTGAATCTCTCTGCCGGAGAGCATACGCTGACCATTTCAGTTGGTGTGAACGGTGTCCAGTTCTATGGGTTCCGTGTCTGTACGGACTTTTCTGAAGAGCCGACCGCAGGGCAAGCGGAATACACCCTTGCTCCACGAAAGTTCAAAGATGTCAACGGCAATATGGTAGGCCCCGCCACAGGGTTCAAGTTGACTCTCGAAATGCTACGCAGAAAGCCGGACTCGGCATTGGTTTGGTATGAGGATTTCCGTGATGAGCAGAAAATTCCGGAAAGTTACTGGATGGTTCTCTCCGGTGAGTGGGATGTGTGGCAGAAGGATTTGCCTTACGGCGATACAAGCAGACCTTATTCACAGCTTGAGGGGTACGGTCAGCTTGCATGGAATTACAACGGTTTTTCCGATATCCATTTAAGGGCGCAGATTATCTTCCCGGAAAACGGTGGCGGCAAAGCGGGTGTGTTCCTCGGTTCGCTGTTTTGCTGTTTCAATTATGACAGCCAGTGCATCGAACTGTATGAGGGGTCAACGCTCAAAGGTAGCTATGCTACGAATTTCTCCAAAACCGCAAAGGCTGACCTTCGCACAAATCCCAATGTTTATACCATTGAGATGCGTAAGCGTGGAAATAAGGTGCGAGTTTATTCCTCCGCATCCAACACCTTGCGTTTTACAGCAACGGTCAGCAATGTCAGTGGTTACGCAGGCATCCGCTCGGACAGACAGGTGAATTGCCAACTGCTCCGTTTAGGAGATGCCTGGACATACGAGCCGTATGAGAGGTTTGATGTGGTGATGCCGGACGGAACAGAGACTTCCTTTGGCAGGATTGAGCGTAGCAACTGCACATGGGATGAGGAGTTCCAGGTGTTCACGCTGACTTCCGATGTGGATGAATCGTCCACAAGGGATGAAAGTATCTCCTTGGACTATGAGTTTTATCATTCTCACATCATGCCACTTGAGTGCGGGAATGATTACACAGTAAAAATCATACCGAGGGATATCAATATATGGATTTCAAGGCTGTTCCTCGGAGATGCAGACGGCTTTTCCATTCTGTATTACCAGGACGTGGACAGCCTGATCTATTGGGCAAACCAGGCGGCATACCGATGGAAACTGAGAGGGATGTGTATGTGGTCCCTTGGGCAGGAAGATATGCGAGTCTGGGAGTGGCTGCCCAAACAAACTGAATAACGGCTTTAAGGGGTATCTGCCATGTGGTGGGTGCCCCTTTTGCATACAAAAAATTTAGAAAGCGAGGATTTTACTATGAAGGATTTATGGAACACCATTCAAATCATCTTTGCCGCCATCGGTGGTTGGCTCGGCTGGTTTCTCGGTGGGTTTGACGGTCTGCTTTATGCAATGATTGTTTTCGTGGTTGTGGATTACATCACGGGAGTCATGTGCGCTGTGGTGGACAAGAACCTTTCCAGTTCGGTCGGGTTTAAGGGCATTTGTCGAAAAGTGTTGATTTTTGCGATGGTCGGTTTAGCGCACGTTTTAGATATCAATGTCATCGGTGACGGCAGTGTGCTGAGAACGGCGGTTATTTTCTTCTACATCTCTAATGAAGGTGTCAGCCTTTTGGAAAACGCATCCCACCTTGGTTTGCCGATTCCGGAGAAGATGAAGGAAATCTTGGAGCAGCTCCATGACCGCGACAATAAGGAAAGTGAGGGCAAGTAACATGAATTTACACAAACTTATTTTAACGGAAAATGCCTGCTATAAGGCAGGAAGGAAAATCACGGTTAAGGGCATCATGGTTCATTCCACGGGTGCCAATAACCCTAACCTCAAGCGTTATGTGGGTCCTGATGATGGTTTGCTCGGCAAAAACCAGTACGGCAACCATTGGAACACTTACCATCCCGGCGGCAGAGAGGTCTGCGTTCATGCCTTTATCGGCAAGTTGGCTGACGGCACAATTGCCACATACCAAACACTCCCTTGGAATCATCGTGGATGGCACGCCGGAGGCAGCGCAAACAACACCCATATCGGATTTGAAATCTGCGAGGACGGTCTTACGGATTATGCCTACTTCAAGAAGGTGTACCGTGAGGCCGTTGAACTTTGTGCCTACCTCTGCAAGGAGTACGGTCTGACTGAGCAGAATATCATCTGCCACTCCGAGGGTTACAAGCAGGGTGTCGCATCCAACCACGGTGATGTGATGCACTGGTTCCCGAAGCACGGCAAGAGCATGGACACCTTCCGTGCAGAGGTAAAGGCGCTCTTGGCGACAGCCGATGAGGAGAAGGACGAAACTCCTGCAGAGCCTACGGTGACTTATCCTGAAAAGCTGACCACGGGGTATTACCGTGTGCGTAAGGATTGGAAGGACAGCAAGTCCCAGGTGGGTGCATACCGCATCCTTTCCAATGCGAAGGCTACGGCAGATAAGAATCCCGGCACTTTTGTTTTTGCCAATGACGGCACTGCCATCTATCCTACGGACAGCACAGCCGAGCCGGATTATCGTGTTCACACGGTGGTCAAGGGTGATACCCTTTGGGATATTGCCGTGCAGTATCTCGGCAAAGGCAGCAGATACACCGAAATCAAGAAACTGAACGGACTGACTTCCAATGTGATTTACAGCGGTTGGAAACTCAAGATTCCAAACTAAAACGATGCCCTTTGAGGATTTTTCCTTGGAGGGCATTATTTTTTTGCCCATTTGGGGGTTCGATTTATCCTGTCTTTTCGCTTATAGGCAGAGGGGAACATTTCTACAGTTCCCCGGACTGGAGGAATCGATATGGAAGTAAGACAGATTGAAAATTTTAAGATACCAAATGCCGTGGCGCACGAAATCACCCAGGAGGAACTGAAGCGTGAATTTGACTATTACAGGGCACAGCAGACGCTTGAAACCATGTTCATGTTCGGCATGATTTCTGTGGATGAATTCAACAAAATATCGGCGCTGAATCGGAAAACTTTCTCCCCGTTTTTGTCTGAGATTATGGGCTAAATGACTTGATATTTCCGCAATAGTACGGGAATATGTCACTACCCAAAAAGCGAGGTGAGTTGATGAAAAGGATAACAAAAATCGGGGCAAACGAAACCCCGGTTCAAAAGAAAAAATTAAAGGTGGCTGCCTACTGCCGTGTATCTACGGCAAGTGATGAGCAGCTTATCAGCCTGGATGCACAAAAGACCCATTACGAAAACTACATCCGTTCCAATGATGAATGGGAGTATGTGGGTCTGTATTATGACGAAGGTATCACAGGCACGAAGAAGGATATCCGTGCCGGACTTCTTTCCATGATTGCAGACTGCGAGGATGGAAAGATTGAGTTTATCATAACCAAGTCCATAAGCCGTTTTGCCCGTAATACAACGGACTGCCTGGAGATGGTACGAAGTCTGACCGACCTGGGCATTTCCATTTTCTTTGAAAAAGAGAATATTAACACGGGTTCGATGGAGAGCGAACTGATGCTTTCCATTTTGAGCAGTCTGGCAGAAAGCGAGTCGGTTTCCATTTCTGAAAATGAAAAATGGAGTATCAGAAAACGCTTTGAAAACGGCACCTTCATTATCGCCTATCCCCCTTACGGTTATGAAAATGTGGATGGAGAGATGAAAGTCATACCGGAGCAGGCAGAAATCGTAAAAGAAATCTACGCAGCCTGCCTTTCCGGTAAGAGTACCCACACAATTGCAAAGGAACTGAATGAAAGAGGGATTCGCACCAAGAAAAACGGAAAATGGGGCGCCGGGTCAGTAAACGGTATTCTGACCAACGAAAAATATACAGGTGATGTGATTTTTCAGAAAACCTATAGTGACAGCAGTTTCAACCGCCATCGAAACTACGGAGAGAGAGACCAGTTCCTTTGCGAAAACCACCATGAGCCGATTATCAGCCATGAGGATTTTGACAAAGTCCGTGCGGTTCTCGACCAAAGGGCAATGGAAAAAGGAAACGGCACAGACACCTACCGATATCAAAACAGATATTGTTTCTCCGGCATTATTAAATGCGGTGAGTGCGGTGGCACCTTTAAGCGTAGGCAACATTACAAGCCGAGCGGAAATTATGTGGCGTGGACTTGTTCAACGCACTTGGAAAGCAAGGCGGATTGTTCCATGCTCTATATTTCCGATGAGGGCATTAAACTTGCATTCTTGACTATGATGAACAAATTGGTCTATGGTCACAACACGATTTTGAAACCGCTCCTTCGTACCTTGCGAGGGATGGATGATAAGGACAGACTTATGCGGATTCAGGAATTGGAAATCCGCATCGAAGCAAACGCCGACAGAAAGCAGATTCTTACCAATCTTATGGCAACTGGGGTCTTGGAGCCTGCCGTTTTCAACAGAGAAAACAATGCCCTTATAGCGGAGGAGCAACAGCTACGGGCGGAAAAAGAGAATTTGGTGAGTTTCGTTGGCGGAGACAAGGTCAGGATGAAGGAACTGCAAAAGCTGATGGCTTTCACCTCTAAGGGTGAGATGCTGACAGCATTTTCAGATGAAATGTTCCTTGGCTTTGTAGAGAGCATTACGGTGGAAACAAGGGAACTGATTGTATTCCACCTTAACTGTGGATTGAATTTAACGGAAAGGTTGGTGATTTGAATGACGGCACACATTCCATACGGATATCGCATCGTAGACGGAAAAGCGGTTGTGGATGAAGTTCAGGCAGAACAGGTCAGAACTTTTTTCGAAGAATATACTTCCGGCAAGTCGCTGAAAGCTGCGGCGGAAGAAGTAGGTTTGAAGATTTTTCACGGCAGTGCTGGAAGAATGCTCCGAAATACCCACTACCTTGGGGATGACTATTATCCTGCCATTATTGATAAGGAACTGTTCGATAATGCTGAAGAAGAAAGGCTGTCCAGAGCAAATCAGCTTGGCAGGGTCAGAGAATTAAAAGCCAAGGAAACACCTGCCGTTCCCCTGCATTTTACAATGGGAAAGCAGATACAGGAATTTGACAATCCATTCAAACAGGCTGAATACGCCTACAGTTTAATAGAAAGCGAGGTGGAAACGAATGGAGGCAACTAAGAATATTACCGTAATTCCGGCGCGAAGACGTGTCGGCAATACCGTGAATAAAGAAGTAAAGCCAAAGCTAAAAGTCGCAGCGTACTGCCGTGTTAGTACCGACAGCGATGAGCAGGCTACCAGTTATGAGGCACAGGTGGAGCATTACACGGATTTTATTAAAAAGAACCCCGAATGGGAGTTTGCCGGAATTTTCGCTGACGATGGAATATCCGGCACGAACACTAAGAAACGTGAGGAGTTCAATCGCATGATTGACGAGGCTATGGCGGGCAAAATCGACATGATTGTTACCAAGTCCATCAGCCGATTCGCACGAAATACACTGGATTGCCTTAAATATATCAGGCAGCTTAAGGAAAAGAACATCCCCGTTTATTTTGAAAAGGAAAACATCAATACGATGGATGCCAAGGGTGAGGTGCTGCTTACCATCATGGCGAGCCTTGCACAGCAGGAAAGCCAGTCCTTATCCCAGAACGTAAAATTGGGATTCCAGTACCGTTACCAACAGGGGCAGATTACCGTGAACCACAATCGTTTCCTGGGGTACACCAAGGATGAAAAAGGTCAGTTGATTATTGACCCTGATGAGGCAGTTGTGGTCAGACGTATTTACAGAGAGTACCTTGAGGGTGCAAGTCTGCAGCAGATTTGCAGAGGCCTTGAGGCAGACGGGATATTAACGGGTGCCGGAAAGAAGAAATGGCGACCAGAATCAGTTAAGAAGATACTTCAAAACGAAAAATACATCGGTGACGCACTTCTTCAGAAAACCTATAC